>Ga0307942_1003523_pt1:10000-12643 | contig 12643 bp, 10 predicted proteins | sample OrgLakmetagen175_FD_201846 | JGI IMG/M metagenome (GOLD analysis project Ga0307942, IMG submission 201846) | Saline water microbial communities from Organic Lake, Antarctica - #175 | ecosystem: Environmental > Aquatic > Non-marine Saline and Alkaline > Saline | place: Antarctica...
CGCCTAGCCACCCTGAAGTATGCTGCCATGAAGGGTGCTACTTACGTGGATGTGGAGTTCAAAGCGGCGGCTGTCTTCTTTGCAGGTGTGCTTCTGATCAGCGCATGCAATGGCAACGATCCACAAAGTTTTGGACTTGAACCCCCCTTGTTTGTGCCTTGTGCTTCATTGTGCGTTTCTGCTTCACAGGGAAATAGCATAAGACCAGCTCAAAGCGTCTCGTATATAATCGTCCCTTGAAATGGTTACGAGAATGCAGTTTTCCCAGAAACTACTAACTCTGCTTGTTTGAATTGTTTCATAAACGGCGCAGAGCATTCTGTCTGACTTCACAACTATCACGATTTGTCTGCTACAAAATCAGCTTTCCCTTACTTTATGAGCCTGCATGGCATGCCTGACCTCCACAAAAGAGGTCACCATCTCCTTACAAAAACATCTTGTTGCAAAGTACGTTCCCTTGCTACAGACCAGCCTACCTACTTTGTTCTCTCCTTTGAACAGGTAAAGGAGAGGTCCCCACCTCGTGCAGAGTCATCCTGTCCTCGCACAACTTCCAAATGACACCGCCAGCTGCTGAGCTGCACAAGCTGGCCCAGAACATGCAAGCCGCTGGCGCAGACATCATCAAGATTGCAACCATGGCCAACGACATCACCGACAGTGCGGCTGTCCTGTCCTTGCTGGAAAACCCTGCAGGTAGGCAGATCATTACACTGTACAGCTCCTCCCTTACGCTTGTGTCAGCAGAAATTGTAGGGGCAAGGAGTGACCAGCATACGGGTGTTAATGCTTCAAGACCCGTGCTGGTGAGCTATCAACAAACAGACCGACGTGTTTCAAACTCCTCCTTCCATCCTTAGGGGGTTCAGCCTAAAGGGAGGAAGTTATGAAATCAGCATGCTCCAAGGATGACAGCCACTAGCAATCAGACCAAAAAATCACCACCCCTGCCTCCTTGCAGCTCCGACCATCGCACTGGCAATGGGAGAAAAGGGCGTGATCACGCGCCTCCTGGCAGCCAAGTATGGGGGCCACCTCACGTTTGCAGCCATGAGTCCTGAAAAAGCGTCTGCTCCTGGACAGCCAGACATCCAGCTGCTCAAGACGCTGTTCAACTTCCACGTGAGTGTTTTGTGTGCTTGTTACAGCAACGTGTGGCTACCAAGGGTAACACGTACACACATATGTGCGCACATACACGTACAGAAACAAGCCACATGCGCACACACAGGGACAAACCGCTGCTACCAAAGTCTTTGGCATCATTGGCAACCCCGTTTCCCACTCCCGCTCCCCTCTCCTCCACAACTCGGCATTCCAGCACATTGGCTTTGATGGCGTTTACGTGCCCCTGCTGGTAGATGATATGGACCGATTTCTGGCTGCCTTCCAAGGCCATACAGACTTCCAAGGCTTCAGTGTCACCATTCCCCACAAGGCAAGCAAATCGTGTGAATAGTTTCAAGGGTGGTGGTCTTGGCTCAGCCACAGATTTTGCAATCACATGCACTGAAAGTGAAAAGGGCAAATGCTATTCCGTGCTTGCCTTGTTGCTTACATAAGCCAGCACTGCCGGTGGTCCAGGAGGTAGCCATGCTCAGTCGACTCCATGCAGGATTGCTTGCTCTCTACCTTGCGCCTGAAGTTGTAATAGGCGTATATAGTGATGTAACCTTAACCTTAACCTTAACCTTAACCTTAAGTTGTAATGAAATGATCCCACTTTTGCTATGTTACCTACAGGAAACAGCAATGCAGGTGGCCCAGGAGGTGGACCCTGTGGCAGCCTCCATCGGTGCCGTCAACACTCTCATCCGACAGGTGTGCCTCCTATAGGAGAAGGAGATCATGGTCTTTTTGTAGAAACGCACACCGTGGCAACTTTTTCAAGAAATGGCTTGGCACACACAATTTTTAGCTACTTGAGTTGAGTTGGGCGTGTATCGGAGATTTCGATCTCAGTTTCAGGGAAGGCACGAGCTTAATGAAGAGGTTCTAGGAAGAACAGGATAAAAAGTCTGTGCAACATTGTAGTTCACCCTGCGCGGCGCCCGCATATTTTAAGTTATTTTTGGGCTGGCCCTTCGGGCCAGCCCAAAATGGTTTCGGGCAGACCGCATTATTTTAAATTTAGCTTAGGGCAAAATTTAGGTATGGGTAGAGGCAAAAGTGGACATGGCAGCCGCGGGGCGCTGACTCAGGGAAGGGGGAGGGGGAGGAGGGAGGAAAGCAGAGGAGCCCCAGCCCCAGCCCCAGCCCCAGGAGCAGCAGCCAAGCAGTCGCTCGTGCCCGTGGCCGCAAAAGGCCCAACCCTGAAGGCGAGGGGCCAGCTGAACCGGGAGAGGCCAGCACGGCAGAAGGGGGGGACGCGATGGAAGTTGACGGGCAGGGTGTGGCCCTCGAGCCCCTCAGCCACAAGCACCCTTATTCGTCCCAGTCCTTCCGAGTTCAGCTCCCCCTGCTCAGCCTCCTGCAGTGCCCTCTGAGCCAGCCCCCACAGAGCCCCCTCCCTCACAGCATGCAGCTGCTCAGCCCATGGGCATTGTGCAGTTCTGCACCCTGCTGCTGCACAGGCTGGTGGGCGTTGCTGTGGACAAACCACAGGGCAAAAGGTGGGCATGTTGATAAAGTGCATTTGCA
>Ga0307942_1003524_pt1 | contig 12643 bp, 13 predicted proteins | sample OrgLakmetagen175_FD_201846 | JGI IMG/M metagenome (GOLD analysis project Ga0307942, IMG submission 201846) | Saline water microbial communities from Organic Lake, Antarctica - #175 | ecosystem: Environmental > Aquatic > Non-marine Saline and Alkaline > Saline | place: Antarctica: Organic Lake...
GGAGGAGGTGGAGGAGGTGGAGGAGGAGGAGGAGGAGGAGGAGGAGGAGGAAGAGGAGGTAGAGGAAGGGGCAAAGCTGCAGCAACAGGAGCAACTGCAGCAACAGCAGACCTGTTTCCAGCCTGTGCATAACCTGAGGCAAATAGCCATGGCGGTGCTATCCGGTCAAGTGAGCGTGAGTAATGAGGGGGGGGCGTGGGTGTGGGTTACATGTCTGTATAGGTGCTGCTATACTCTGTATTGATCTGGATTGCATGCTCAGGCATTTGAAGGCGCTCTGCCGTTTGCAACCTTGGCACCGCTGTTAGTACTGAGAGGAGATTTTACAAAAGTAACATACATAAAAGGGGGGCCTACGTCTGCACTTTCCGTACAAGAAATTGGGCAATGCAGCGTGTGGACAAAAAAACTCCTCTCTGTACAACATCAGGCGATGCATCATTCAATAAATGGGACCAGAGAAGGTGCAGGGAAGCGGATGCCATTGTTTATACTTAGGGCTGGCCAGGACCGTATATTTACACCGTATATGATCATATGTAGGGTGATTTCCCTGCTAAAAACACCATATGTACACCGTATATACGTATAAATATATGGTTCTGGCCCACCAGATTTCTAAACTGCTGCTGCTGCTGCTGCTGCTGCTGCTGCTGCTGCTAAATAACTTTTTTGCAACAGCAGCCTAAGTCTCAGTAAAAGAAAGAAATTAATAAATAGGCTACGTTGGTAGTGATAATACATCCAGCGTGGTTTAGGGAAGGAGCACTTAGGTGCCAGCACCTAACAAACCCTCACCGCCAAAATCTAGTCATGGTCCACATCAAGAAGATCAGGTGGGTTGTGTGCAGAAGCATTCGTACCCACAGCTTGTCTGTGACCAAACTAGTTCTGTGAAGCGTGTCTTTTTGGAGTAGTTAGTGGAGGCATGTTTGATAGGTTGTCCACTGAGCTTGGTTTTAGTGTTATTGCCTTGTAACAGCCCAGTCCTAGATCTGAGAGCTTCCACTCAGATGCCCCCAGAGGCATATATAGCGATGTAACCTTACCTTACCTAGATCTGAGAGAGGTGCGAACTGTCTGGGTACATCTGACACAAACTAAGTGATAGAGAAGTTGCTACAGCCCCACAATGAATTGCGGCATTCAAGTTTTGCCATTTTGAGAGAGCTTGAGGCTCTTAGAAGATCCCCAATCTAGCCAACTAACTCCTCCAACACTTCCGTACAGCTCTGCTCCTTTGTACACACAAATCCGAGCGTGTCATCAGCCCGAATGGTGATATTAAGTACTGCCCCTGACTTTTGTGTTTTTTTAAAACATGCCTGCAGGAAGGTGAAGTGTGGCTAGAGCTAGGCGCTGGGCAGACTAGCATCATAGTCGTGCTGGACCTTGAGCAAGCAAAGGAAGACGCAAGGCAGGTCCTACAGGAATACGAAGTGACACACCCTGTGTCCAAGGATCTTCGAGACTGCATGCCCACCATCTCAAGGAGTAAAAGAAAGAGGAACCTTCTGCGGTAGCTGGTTCTGAATTTAGTGTTCAGTGCTGTCGTTTCAAAGCGCGGTCATTGAGAAGAGAACAGCAGTTGCAGCCTTTCCGCCCTAGGCACAGACATGCTCATTTTTATTATTTCTTTTCTTTGGGAGGCTGATCTGAAAGATTGTCGACCAGTGGATGACAATGCATGCACAATGAAATGAAAAAAGAAAATTGATTATCACGGGGGATCGGATTTCTTTGACGCAATTTCTTGGAAGCAAGATAGGGCCATAGATCCAGCATTGAATTTGACTCGGCTAATAAAGCTTGCTGCGAGGAGCGGTGTTCGTGCCGACTCTGCAAATTCCTGTACATAAAAACACAGTTGAAGCGCGGTTGAAGCGGTTAAACTTTGCGGTTGAAGCGGTTGAAACTAAAAAATTGGTTGCAGGGCGGTTGAAATTAACTGCTCCTCCATTGAAATAATATCAACCGAGGGAGCGGTTGAAATCAACCGCTTCAACCGCACTCCAACTGATTCCTGTTTTGTGTGACGATGCCGCATGGAAACCAATTAAAGGTAGTCGTCAAGATGTAAGTGCGGCGCTTCCGTATATCTGGTGTTGCATACAATAGACATCTCAGGCCTTGGTGAAATAAAATTGAACTAGCTCAAATCGCTCAGCCGCTGAAATGAATGTATGGTTGTAACTATTCTGATCGACTATGGCATCTGCTTGGGAATTTCCAACCAAATGGCACAAGACTGAAAGGTCCAAATAAACTGCTCCGTAGATCAGCCACACTCCTTCAACTGAGGCCCTTTCCACCCGGTTCCTACCTGTTATTGCAGCACACAAATTTCACTAAAATCAGCCTCCAATTATTTCTAGTCTTTGCCAGGAGCGGGCGTTCTTGGGTTCTGATTTCTGATGCACATCTTGTTTGCTCAGTGTCACGTGCATGTACACGGACAGTTGCTGCGGCTTTGGCAACAAAAGGCTGGAAGGCTTTGGAGAAGGCCTGCTCGTTTATTACTAGTACTAGAAGTAAGTCGAGCTTAGGTGCATGACCGAAAAGCTGTTATGCATTCTGCACTTAAATCTTGCCTCATTCCACAACCATTTGCTGACAGCTTGAGGAACAAACCACACGAGCGCTGCCCTTGTTTCATGTGCAGCTAAAGCTGTAGACCACATAAATGTTGAGAATAAATATTGGATAGAAAGAGACCCTACTTGCAGATTTCATCATAGGTAATGCACACAGGTCACCAGTAACGTAGCCGCTCCAGAGCTCCTACACCAATCACAGCTCAACGACATGCTATTACTGCCGCTCAATTCCGGCCGATTTCTTAAGCAAGCAGGGAGTTGGAGGAGGTGGCTTTTCTAAGACTGTCTGTGATCCCTTGCGAGCCTGGACCGCCGGACCCCGACAGCGTCTCCTCCACTAGACCACGGAAGGCTGAGCCAGGCGTCTACAGGAAAAGGGAAGAAGACAGGTTTGATAACAGCATCGACAAAATGATGTTGCCAGGCGCCTGTAAGATAGAGGAAACACCGAACTAGAATTTCCCACTTATTGTATTGTACAGTTGTATATCGGCAAAGTCACAAGCTGTCACGTTCCATCATTTGACTAATCATACACGACTGAAACTTGATCTATGTAATGCGTATTATACCGCCATTTCGGCTCGAATGGGAGGGTGAGAGATCATAAGCACAATTATCATTCTAAATAAATATAAATTATAAACATATGGGATGATGCATCAAACCCACACTTTCCTTCACGAGTGTTTGAATTAGAGGTACTAGTTGTAGGAAAGCAAATAAAAAGGTCAGCCCTTGCAATAAAGGACAGACAATTTAGAGGCTGTAGGCAACTGTTCTACCTCCGCAAACAGTACGCACACGAGCACAAACTTTGTGTACAAGTGAGCGCACGCATGCATGACACACTCAGCAGGAACATACACAAGAACACACGCGGAAATAGGGACACACACACACACGCTCAGCCTCACGCACGTACCGCCATGAGAGCAGCAGGGGTGTCAAACTCTTTCAGTAATCCCCCCTCCAGCAGCAGCACCCGGTCGCTGTCGATGATGGTATGAAGACGATGCGCAATGGTCAGCACCGTACACTGGGAAAAGGCAGAGCGGATCGTGCGCTGGATGAGGGCATCCGTGGTATTGTCTACGTTGCTGGTGGCCTCATCCTGTGTGTATGTATGTGTGTGTATGTGTACTTGTCGTGTTATGTAATAATGTTTGTGTTTACATGTGTGTCATCACGCATGTGTGTGAGAGCGTCTGTGTTTGTGGGTGTGTTTGTGTTCACGCCTGTATGTTGGTGTGTGTGTGTGTGTGTGTGTGTGTGTATGTGTATGTCTGTGTGCGTGCATGGTGTTTGAGTGTATGTATGAGCATGTGAGGGCGAAAGGGAGTGCAAACTCACCAGCACCAGAATGCGTGAAGCTCGCAAGAGAGCACGGGCCATGCACAGCAGCTGGCGCTGACCAGTGCTGAGGTTTGCCCCCCCCTCTTGGATGGGAGCATCCAAGCCTCCTGTCAGGCCTGCATGTGTGTGTGTTCGTGTGTGTTTGTGTGTGTGTGTCTGTGTGTGTGTGCGTGTGTGTGTCGTGGTGAGTGAACGTGTGAGCATGTGCCTTTCAAATGTGCACATGTATGCTTTGGTGGTGAATTTGTAGAGGCAGCTGCATGAATGTATGCAACGCGCTCATTTAAAGAAGGCAGCTGGATGCATCAGAATCACTTGTTTGCTTGAAATATGTGCACGTGTGCAAAAAGATGCTCAGTCACATGCATATCCATTACCTAAGCACACGCACATTCAGAACCCACGCGCACACCTACACCCACACACCCACACGTACAACCAAAAGCACAAATAAACACACACGCACGCACCTGCTACAAAGCTCTCCATGCCTGCACGTGTTAAGGCCTCCCAGATGTGTGTGTCGCTGCTAGCGGAGGCAAAGGGGTCCAGGTTGGAGCGGATGGTTCCACTGAATATGACCGGGTCCTGTGTGGTTGCAAATGAAGAAGGTGCGTGTATGCATGTATGCTTGTGTGAATGTGCGTGTGTTTGTGTGAGTGTGTGCTTTGATCATGCAAAACAGTGTGTTGCGATAGAAAACATTTAGGATCACTGGTAAGGGTCAGGGTGTGCTTTGGGGGAAAACTTCGCCATTAAAATTGTTCCTGCAATTGTGTTTTAAATGGATGGCACAGACGACACACACAGTCACATCTATACTTTCACCCTTGCAACGTACACCACTCATTTCAACACCATGCACCTATTCTAAAACCGCACGTGTGCTTGTATGCTGTAATGACAAACGACTAGTATATTCAAGTCCAACGGGGACATCACATAGGCATGACATAGGACATAGTCATCACATAAGACATCACATAGGCATCACATAGGACATAGTCATCACATAGTCATCACATAGTCATAACATAAGACATCACATAGGACATCACATAGGACATAGCCTTCACATAGGACATAGGCATCACATAGGACATAGCCATCACATAGGACATAGCCATCACATAATCATCACATAGGACATCATCACATAGTCATCTCATAGGACACATTGGCGTCACGTATTCAACACAATTTTTGACATCACATATTTAGGGCTGGCCAGAATTGAATGTATACGACCGTATATTTGGTGATTTCCCTTCCAAGAATACCATATATGCACCATAAATATATGGTTCAGGCCTACCTTGCATATATTACATTTTAATTCCAAAACATTCCTCACCGCCACTCCCAACCCCACTCGAACCCCCACGCCCAAACCCAAACCCACCCGACACCCACACCCACACCCATACCCATACCCACACCCACACCCACACCCACACCCACACCCACACCCACACCCACACCCACACCCACACCCACACCTACACACCTGAGGCACAAGCGACAGCCGCGAGCGCAGGTCAGCCAAGCCCAGCGTCGTAATGTCAATGCCATCCACAAAAATAAAGCCACTGGTGGGCTCCACCAAACGGTACAGGGTGATCATGAGTGTGCTTTTGCCGCAGCCAGTGCGGCCACACACGCCCACCTTCTCCTTGCCGCGCACGGAGAAGCTGCAAACAGGAGTGTATGTGTATTTGCATGTGTATGTGTATATGTGTATGTGTGTGTGTGTGCCATGATAGGGCACATATAACGCAGAAGCACAATGAGGAAACTACAGCCATTGACCTCCAGCTTAGCACACCATCGCCCACACCCCCTCCCCCTCCACCTCTCCCTCTCCCTCCCACACCCACGCCCACGCGCACACCCACACACGTTTACACACTTGCACACAACCACCCACGTTCACACCCACACACGCACCTGAGCCCCTTGAGCACAGCTGGCAACTCAGGCCTGTACTTCACAGTCAACGCGCGCGCTTCGATGACACCCTCTGTGGGCCAGTTGGAGGGGATGCCTGAGTCGGGCAAGTGGGCGGGGGCCTCCTCTTCATACCTGGAGGGCGTGGAAAGGCGTAAAGCAATTGAATCCTCATCGGAGTGTCAACTCCAGCTGCTGGGAATGTTGAATTCCAGTTGCTGGGAGGTGCAGCAGCGACGGAGGAAATCGCTGGGCTCTATTTGGGCCTAGTTGTTCTTGGATTCCGGTAGGGGCACGGCCTGAAGCTGGGCCTATTTTTCATGCTCAAAGCTACCGTACATCCATTTCTATTGAGGTCAAGCAATTAAGGATGCAAAAATCCTGCGGCATGTAATTTTAGTGGTGTCTCACAGCGGTTTGATTTTGTGCACAACCCCTGCCTTGGATCCCTGCCTTATTTCTTTTACTTTATATAATGTCCATCAATTTATAATACACTATCACCGTCTCTTACTATCATCCAGAGCTCACGCTCCAAAGCACGCTGTCAAAGCCCACCCCTGCCTTGTTTGCACTTATCGTTGTATGTATGCACAAGCTGCCATCCCATGCGGCAACTACTCCCGCTGGGTGCTTGCATGCACGCAACTGTGATATTATGCAAACTATTAAACTCAACCATTCACACTATCCAGGCTCACAGACTTACTCTCTCTTTCTCTTCTTATGCGACAACAGCTTCACTACACCATATGATTGCTACACCACACCATATGACTGCTTTCACCACACCATATGATTGCTACACTGCACCATGATTGCTTCACCACAGCATATGATTGCTACACTGCATCATGATTGCTTCACCACACCATGATTGCACTCACGTGTTAAAACCACAACACACGCTACATCATTAAGGTTGGCCAGAACCCTATATATACGGTGTATATACGGTATCTTTGGCAGGGAAATCACGAAATATAAAGTGATATACTGTGTATATATATACGATTCTGGCCAGCCCTCTACCCAGGTTCTTCAATTTACTTTTTAACTTTCCCTTCCATCGCAAAAACAATGTGCCAGAAACGCTTTAAATGCACTCATTTGTTGTACTCCACCATGCGCCATTTAGGTTCACTACCTTGCCTCCTCTTCCTATGTGAAAACAGCTCCTCTGTTTTTCTCTACGACAGTTGGGAGGAGCACTCACTTGTTGTACTCCACCATGCGCTCTACGCTGTTCATGTTCACCTCCAGCTCCGTCATCTGTCGTACCATCCAGTTCATGATGCTGCAGGCAGGTTGCGTGTGTGCTTGTGTATGTGTACATGTATGTGTACATGCACGTGAAATACTTCTAGGTTTCGTTGATGCTCGTGAATGGCTCCTACATACTTGAGTTCTGAGTAGAGCAGAAAAGGCCATTTTCCATGGACAAGCAAACCAGTGTGATGTCCAGTGCGTGTTTGTGTGTTTTGTGTGCAAATATCAAGCAATGTTCGACAGGGAACAACCGCGTGCAAAAATATGAAGGAGAGATGTTGGCCTGAATTCAAGGTTGATACAGACAATGTTTGCGACAAGGACCTCTCTGCGGATTGTGAACACGAACTCTATGAAAGACAACCCACTTGAGGTTTGGCTGTCACACAATGACACACTTAAGCAGACCGTCATATTCATTGTGCATTTTATGTTCGCTTGCGGCGACTACAACTACACAGTAACGAGCAGGTCACAGAAAACGAATTGAGAATACACACACTCTCTCTTTCTCTCCCTCTCTCTCTCTCTCTCTCTCTCTCTCTCTCTCTCTCTCACTGGTGCATGCAAGTTTGGGGTTGTGTGTAAATGTGTGTACACGTTCATACGCATGTGCATACGTGTGTTTTCTACATGTGTGTACGTATGCAAGCCTTGGTGTCTTGTATTGCCTGAGATTAGCAGACTCACAAATGCCTTATTCCAGCCCCTCAACAATGCCACCAAATGATGCAGGCTGGCAGCGCCACAGCCACACACACAGCGCACAAAAGACGTGACAAATTTCACACAAGCTATTGCAATCTGTTGCGACACACCCTCTCTCTGTATAGTCATCACAAACACTCACTTTGTGATATTGTAATCTGTTGCGCCACACCCTCTCTCTGTTTAGTCGTCACAGACACTCACTTTGTGATATTGTAATCTGTTGCGCCACACCCTCTTTCTGTTTAGTCGTCACAAACACTCACTTTGTGATATTGTAATCCGTTGCGCCACACCCTCTTTATGTTTAGTCGTCACAATCACTCACTTTGTAATATTGTAATCTGTTGCGCCACACCCTCTCTCTGTATAGTCGTCACAAACACTCACTTTGTGATATTGTAATCTGTTGCGACGTTGCGCCACACCCTCTTTCTGTTTAGTCGTCACAAACACTCACCCTGTGAGGTTCAGGGCGCTGGTAATGGCCAGGCCGGACACTCCTGGGTTGGCCGGCAGCACCACAGCCACACACAGCGTGGTGGTGAACACGATGATGGCCCCCATCATTTCTAGGCGCACACTGAGCCATCGATTCACGACTTGAATGGGCCAGTACGCACGATTGCTGTGGTCCAGGTTGGCCTACGCATGTGTATGCGTGACATGTGTGTGTATGTGTGTGTGTGTGTGTGTGTGTGTGTGTGTGTGTGTGTGTCTAAGTTCGTAAGGATCAACGGGCTTAGTAGAAAGCCATTTACCTAGTGCCCAAATCAGCCAGACCCACCGTGCAGGAAAATGGTCGGTCTCTTTCATGTCCAAACAGAGAATAGCCAACACCCTCAGCAGATTACACAAGCGAATCAAGATCCACCCTTTTTTGCTGCATCAGAATTGTGTGCTTTTTGAGCATCCAAGAGAAAGCAGCCCACGTCCTCATCAGTTTACACCAGCACACACACACACTCATTCCACTCGGAAAAAAACGAGACCCACCCTGTTTTGCTGCAGGAACATGGTCTGTTTCTTGAACGCACGGATAGAAACCAGGCCCTGCAACGACTCGGAGTAGTGCTGGAAGATGGGGCTGAACGCCAAAGAGTCCAGCCGCTTCAACTCACGGCTGCTGGCAATGTACACAGCCTGTAAGCGTGTGTGAGATTGTGTGTGCATGAGATTCTATGTGTGCGTATGTGTGAGTGTGGCAGAGACAAATGGTACTAAATGCACTTCAACTCCTGCCTGTGCATATGTATACCTGCACAGCGCAATGCGCTACTTACGTTTTAGCCAGGACATTCAGCAGCCATCTTGCTTGCATCACGCACACCAAGCGAACACAAAAGCAATGCTGAGGGGATCACTTGCTAACACATGTTTGCAATCATGTGAAGGCGCGTGTCAGAAGAGCACAGAAGCAATACTTGAACACACACACACAAATGCACACACATACACACAATCACACACACACACACACACGCACGTTCGCACCTGCACGCGCCAGTAGAACAGCAGCAGTGGTCCCAGGGCCAGCATGGCCACGGGCGACACCACACACACCACCACCATGGATAGCATGGCGTTGACCATGCACGTGAGGGCAGAGCTCACTGAACCTCCCACCTGAGACCACAAACACAGGAAGCAGTGATTACCAAGTGTGCAAACACACATAAACACACACACACATACAAAATAAACACACACACACACACTGCAAAGCAAACAGCACAGCGTTGATCACACGTGTGGATAGACCACTGAGGCCACAATGCAGAAGCATCTCACCGTGTCTGTGTCGACGCAAATAACATACGCGTATGGGACAACATTGCACCGGATTCTTTGAACCGCAGGCATACAATGAACAATAAAGTCGCATGCACAGCAGGGTAGTACATTGGGTACCCAAATTCTTCGGGTAGACCTGGAACAGCCTGTAATATTTTTCAGCGTGTTATAATATTCCCAAGCGCAATGTTACTTCTTTTCAGGCACTGTAGGAGTCAAGCAGGAGTCGAGGGCATCGGTTACAAAACAGGAAAACTTGCAGAATTGTGTGTGTGTGAGTGCGCGCGTGCGTGTGTGTGTGTGTGTGTGTGTGCGCGTGTGTGTGCGTGCGTGCGTGCGTGTGTATGTGTGTGTGCAAGTGTGTGCGTGCGTGCGCGTGTCATGTATGTGCATGTGTGTGTGTTTGTGTTTGTGTGTGTATGTGTGTGTATGTGCGTGCGTCATGTGTGTGTTTGTGTATTTGTGTATGTGTGTGTATGTGCGTGCATGCGAGCGTGCGTACATGCACGCATGCATGCGTGCATACATGAGGTTTGCGCATGGCTTCTGGTTTAGGCCTCATCAGAGCCAGGGGCAGGGGGAGGGAGGGGAGCAGAGGGAGGAGGAGCGCGAGATTTTCTTTTCTTATTCAGTTTCTGCCCCGGAGGAGCAGCCCAAAACTTTGTTATTTATTCCGGCCCCCGGACGGGGTGACTACCCTGATGCACAGACGGGCAGCCAGAGGTAGTTGGTCCAGAGCTTCAGACGCACATAATGAGTAAGGGTGAGTCATGACCTCGCCGAGCCTCGCTGGCAAAATCAGACACCCTATTTACCCACCCTTAATCATGAGCATGAGAGCCAACCTATTGAGAAAAAGTGGAGCACGCATACCTGCAGATCGATCGACTCTGTGTCCTTTGTCATGCGGTTCAGCAGACGCCCTGTGAAATTGAGGGTTTTAAAAAAGATTGTGAGTGGGTATATCTTGAGATGGATAAGAGGCTATTCCTGAAGACGGATGGGAGGGTTCCTTTCCATGGAGATCTCAATCTTATTCACTGCATACAGAGAAACATAGTTACTCTTCAGTCAGAGGCAAAGTCTACGCAGACACATCCCTCTGTGTTTGGCGGCAGCAGCAGCAGCAGCAGCAGCAGCAGCACAAATGCTTGGAAGTAATAGCAGCAGGAGGAGGGAGTCTGAGGCAAGCACTGCCTCTGAGCTACGATGTAACAAAGGAAGCTACGGGGAGCTGCACCGGCTAATTTTGGAGCAGGTGAAGGTGAACTTAAACTCACAGCACACACAGACACACACGTACACACACATACATACACACACATACATACACACACACACAAATACATACACACACCTGCAGGCTGTGCGCCACAACAGATATTAAGTAGCTACAACATTGATTAAGACCAGACGGGTGCCTGTCCACCCACAGAAACCCATACCCACACATACGAAAAACACACACCTGTGGGCTGTGAGTCGTAGAAAGACATGGGCAGCCGCACGAGCTTGTTGAGCAAGCCGTAGTGCAGCTTGCGGCTCGCAGTGATGGATCCTGTTTGTATGTGCGCGTGTGTGCATACTTGTTTGTATGCATGTTTGCATACAAGCGTGTGCATGTGTGCATGTGTGCGCGTGTGTGTGTGTGTGTGTGTGTGAGAGAGAGAGAGAGAGAGAGAGAGCAGTGCATTTCTGTGTATGCTGGAGCGTGCACACAATGTAAGGACGTTGCGCACACAGTCTGAACCCACCTTTGATGGTAGCAGCCGACCTCATCATGGACAGAAAAATAGAAGACATGCCCAGGCTAAAGTACATGATCATGTACTTGCTGCGCAGGCATGTGTGTGTGTGTGTGTGTGAGTGCGAGTGTGTGTGTGTGTGTGTGTGTGCAGAGTCTACACATGCTCGTGCATAGAAAGCGCGATAGAATGTGGACAAGCATGCATGCATGCATGCATGTGATTGGTTCACGAGGGAGCATGTGGAGGGCTGCTGCAGTTACAACATCTTCAGCGAGAGCACAGCAACAGCGCCTACACTGATTCACACTTCAAGATAAGAGCACGAGACGACTCCTTGCTCTGTTATTAAAGGCACCCTTTTAAGATGTGTACTACTCAACTACGCACTTAGAACACAAAAGAAAGAAGTAGGCACTGACGCGCTAACTGCTATCCTAACAATCCGAGCGCGTTGAAGGAGAATACATGATCATCAAAAGCAGGACATTTGCAAGGTGCAATGAAGAGAGCTCTCACTTGGCATTAATGACGACCCCCGCTTCTAGGGCTTTAGCAACAGCGTTGGACCAGGCACTTAATACCACATTTTGGCAGACCTGCAGCGTGTATGTGTGTGTGTGTGTGTGTTTGTTTGTTGGTTGGCAGCGTGTGAGTGTGAACATGGTAGACCTACATCGTGTGTGTATATATGTGTTGGGAGGGAGGGAGGGAGGGGGAGACAGAGAGAGAGAGAGTGTGTGTGTCTGTGTGATGTGCTTTCAAACTTCACCCCACACTCAAAAATCATTGGTGCCATTTTCATCCAGACCGTCATATGCAGGCAATCGACGCAAAGGAAATCTTACACATATTTATCCAGACCGTCATATGCAGGTAATCGACGCAAAAGAAATCCTACACACATTCATCCAGACCGTCATATGGAGGTAATCGACGCAAAAGAAATCCTACACACATTCATCCAGACCGCCATATGCAGGTAATCGACGCAAAGGAATCCTACACACATTCATCCAGACCGTCATATGCAGGTAATCGACGCAAAAGAAATCCTACACACATCCATCCAGACCGTCATATGCAGGTAATCGACGCAAAGGAAATCCTACACACATCCATCCAGACCGTCATATGCAGGTAATCGACGCAAAGGAAATCCTACACACATCCATCCAGACCGTCATATGCAGGTAATCGACACAAAGGAAATCTTACACACATCCA
>Ga0307942_1003525_pt1 | contig 12641 bp, 16 predicted proteins | sample OrgLakmetagen175_FD_201846 | JGI IMG/M metagenome (GOLD analysis project Ga0307942, IMG submission 201846) | Saline water microbial communities from Organic Lake, Antarctica - #175 | ecosystem: Environmental > Aquatic > Non-marine Saline and Alkaline > Saline | place: Antarctica: Organic Lake...
GCACCCTTCAGGGATCCCTCAGGTATGTGTACCCTGTTGTGAATAAAGCTGAAGGATTGGCGTGGAAGTGAATGATGGCACTCTTGCGCTTTCACCACTAGCCCATCTTTTACAGCTCAGCACACGCACGTACGAGGCTTGCAACCTTTGTCACCTCTTATTGCAATACCATCCTCCATTTAACGAGTGTGGTAGTACACACAGGTAGAGCACTTAGATTAACATGAGGAATGCACTTTAAGCTGGTGATGAATAAGAGCACTGTGCCTACTACATCCTCCTGTTGCCTGCCCATGCAGGCCACGTGGTGGCAGACCTCAATGACATCCATCGCATGAACCAACAGCAGGGCAGCATGTATGGGGGAGGTGGAGGAGGCGGCATTCCCCAGATGCACAGCCCGCCTGGGTGGGGCAACCCCATGGGTGGCGTGGGGTGGCAGCAACCCCCCTATGGGCAGCTAGAAGGGGGGCAAGCTTTTGGCCAGATGGGTGGAGGGGGAGGAGGAGGGGGAGGGGGCAGTCCAGGAAGGGGAAATGACGGCATGGGAATGGGTATGGGTGGGGGGCCACCCATTCCCGTGAACCAGCCCTTGGGGAAATTTAGGAGTGGGAACCCCTATGCCACACCTGGAGAAATGGATTCAAAGCAGCAGCAGCGCATGGAGCTACAGGAGGCGTTGGAGCGGCAGGTGTGTAATCTTATGATTTGCAATATATTAGTTCTTTGCAAATGCTATCAGGACCTGAGGCCTTTCTCTTGTTGCATGTGTGTTGTTGATGAATGCAGTGCAGGAAGTGTGCGCTATCATGATATATCACTTCGGCATTTGCTTTGAACAATAGATCCTCAGGTAAAAGTTGCTTTATGCTATAGGCTGTAGAATTGTATATGCCAGTAGTGTGGAAATGGAGATAGAACCTCGTAGTACATGCAGAGAAGAGCTATGCTAGGCCTTCAGCTTGATGAAAATCTCCATCAATTGTGCACCCTTCATAAATGCAGATTGCTGAAAAGAAATACAAGAAGGATATGGAAAAGCAGCGTGAGCAGGAGGACATCATGCGTGAAGAAAACCGGCTACGCAATGACCAGGAGAAACTGAAGCAGGCCTATGAGGAGGTAGGCGGTTTTCTGCTCAAAATGCTCAGGAACTGTGTCTGGTGAGAACTGCGTGAGCGTGCTCCTGCACTAACGTTGGTTCTACTAACTGCAAGGGAAGCGGGACACGATATCAACTGCTTTCAAGATGCAGACAGTTTCTGTCTGTTACTCAATTAAGATTAGAGTTCTTGACGCAATGTGCACACGCAGGAGCGTGGAGGTGGAAAAGGCAAAGCTTCTTTCAAAACAAAAGAGGAAATTGTGGCGGATGCTTGGCAAAAGGCCAGAGACGAAACGGAAGAAAAGAAGCGCAAACAACGGGAGGAGCGCAGGGGGGCTCACTCAAACTGCAACTCGATGGCTGCACCATCCGGTACGTGTTGATGCAGGTTGCTGATCTCAATGTTGCTTGCGTTCAAGGTATAAATCTTCCCCGGCAGTCAAGGTATGCTTGGGACTTTTCTTTGCAACCGTATAAATGCTCAGTTTAACCCTCACAATTCAGTCCAGTGCCTGGCAATAGTTCAGCAGCACTTTCCTTCAACATCCGCGTAGTTTCCTTTAAGCAGGCTGTGAGAGCTAGATATTAAAACTCTTACATCACTCATACCCAGTCAATTATATTGGGCTCTGCAGACTCCCTCTTCCCTAGCAACAAGGAATGGGTTGCAGCATAACTTGCTGTAACCACTTCCTGTTAAGACCAAGGCAATAACTCTCCTTTGTAACTGCCTTGTCTGCACACATTGCAGAAGCTTCCCAACCTTTGCCAACAGTGGAGGAGGAATCCCTCAAGCAAGCACCCTTGCCAGTCGTCTACCAGCAATCTCCTCCCCCTCCCCCTCCCCCTCGGCCCAGCACACAGCAGCTGTCAGAACAGGTCAAGCGCTTGGCACAGGGAGAGCTTGATAAGTGAGTAGGAGCCATTAGGTATGATGGGGATAATAAATTTATGGTTTGTTGAGATGTCCAGGCCCTTTTTAGTGAGGGCCAAACAGTTGAGTAACGTATTGTTTTCTTGTTTAATGTCATTTATTGGATGACACTGCAAATACTGATGGCTGAGTGTTTGCATACCAACATGCTTCCCTTTATGCCTTTAAATTACAGATTTCAGTACATGATCTGTATTGGCAAGCAGATGTACCGCAGAAATGCCCCAAACAATCCAGGGTTATAAACTTTACAACGGCAGCTACACGGACAGCTTGGCCCTCTATCTTTGCTGATTGTATCTTGCTCGTGCTGCTTGTCTCTGCTTTTAATTGTGTAGCCTTAAGCAAAAGCACGCTTTGCTCTAGGCAGTCTAGTGCTAACCTCGCACCTCCCCACTTGCCCCGTGCATTCCTATACAGGATTCGCACTGAGTTGGATGCTCAGACTGCGAGCCTCAGGGCTGTGCTTGAGGAACAAAACCAGCAGCTTAGAGCTGCCAAGGAGCACGGGGTACAGATGGAGGAGCAAGCAGGGAGTGCACAGGCACAGGTCAGGGGTGGCGTTTATTTTTGGGGTTCACAGCTTTTGCTGCACCAGACAGACTTGTACTGTGACAGAGACTGCATACCTAGAATTACTGGGCACATCACGTAAAGTTCGCACGTTTAATATGTTGGAAGTCATTTAGGTGTTGTTCTCTTTCGATGTTCTAAGTCTTAGGCCACTCACAAAGCGTATGAAGGTGGACTGCCAATCGAGAGCTAGCAAGACAGTTTGTACCAGGTTTTATTTGTCTGTGCTTCACCCAAATCCCACAACTCCCAGGTCAACAAAATGCGTGTTGACATGATCCGCAACTCACTGGCTGTACCAGAGAGCATGATGCGTATCCTTTCAGACTACGAACAGCCGCCAAGAAAAGAGGCACCACCCTCCATGTAAGAGAATATGATATTGTTGAAGTGCAGTTTAATTGATGGTTTCAAGACAGCTATATGAATTGGATTTTCTTGGCAAAGCTGCAACACTTTTTAATTCTTAGTTTTTTCGCTTGTGCTTCTCAACATGGCATGGTATGTACCTTTTTCTCAACCACAACCCCTTAAATAAATTTGTGCACAAACATATGTACATACACTAAACACAAACACGCTTTCACACGCATATCACACATCACACACATGCACACACACTTGCACGTGCATAGGCTGGACATTGGTTTAGACCTACCACCCCCTGCTGCTGCGTTGCGCCGCTCCCTACCTCCCAACCCAGCCTTTGATATGGGGCCTCTTATACCTGGTGCGTTTTCATGGATTCTTTAACGTGAAGCAAAGAAACAGGCAGGCGTCTGTAGTGTTGCCGTTTCTATTAAATTCATGCTAACACGTTGGTCTGGTCAATATGTAAGCCAAAGTACTGACCTTTGAGCTCTAACTTATGCTGATGATTCTTGGTGGGGTTCTGGTCCAGAGATGTACATACGTTTTCATTCAGCAATTTACACACGTGCAGAGGTCCACAACCCCCACACGATAGACCATGGCCTACAACGCGCGTTCTTGCGTACACCAGGACGGGCAAGCAGCAGGCCACCCACACAGGCAAGAAATGGAGAAGAGGAAGTAGGGAAAAACAAAAAAAGGGGTCAAGGAATGGATCAATAGGCCAGACAAGCATAAATGACAGTATTAAAAAGCACAGCGAGTCTTCTGCACTACGCCAGGTTCTTATCTTTTGTTTGCAAGGCAACCATGAATAAGGGCCACGCTTAGAAATTGATTGATGACATTGACAAGCAAGCCTGTGCCCTCAGTCCACAAACACAGGATGACGCCCTTCAAAGATTCGAAATAGAGTCTGAATTGGAAAACTGGGCTAATTAAAAACCTGCTGTTGCAAGCTGCACTTTTTACAACAGCTAGGGGCGGTAAAAATAAACATTCTTGATGTTTTTAATTTCCCACCTTGCAATCTTTTAGTTGTCCGCAGAAGCTTTTCTGCAGGTGTTATACATAGATAGTACTACGATTTCTATCTCGATGCCGTGCAGGGTATGCGTCAGCTAAACCCACTTGAAGCCTCGCTGGCCGCTGAATCCATGTTCATCTATCCCAATGGTATGCTCCGTGCAATTTGAATGTTGCAAGCAAACTCGTGCACGCATGCACGCCCTCGCACATAATTGGCAGTAATGTCAGCTGTGTATGTTCTCCCCCAAAAAGCTTCAGCATTCTATAAGCACAATTTGTTGTGGGAACTTCAATTGCAGGCCGCGAGCTGCCCAAGCACAGCCACACAAGCAACGCTGTATCCCAGCATACAGCAGCTACCAATGACCTGCCCTTCCGCTCTCTTCACTTGGCTGAAGGCCTCAAGGGGGCAGCCTCAGTTGATAAATCACAGGTGGCTCAATATGTCACTGGTTGACCAAACATCTTGGGTTGCAATATAGCATTGACCATGCTTATGTATTTTTATTACACTAACACCTGAAGTGCACGCCTTTAAATTCAAGTCATTTTATCAGATAGACAAGTGTCTAAAACCTAGCTTTTGTGTCTTGTCTCAAATTGCAGTAGATTAACCTGGTCCTCAAATCCAATACTATGAATACGCAGGCTCACAACAAAGAGGTTTCGAGCACTGCTTACACAAAGGGAACTGTCAACATGGACCTGCCAGACGGCCATGTTGAAGACTATGGAGGTAAGAGGGAAAGTTGTCGCGTTCTGTGGGCTTCGGTATGTGTCACAAAATATATCCTTTTTATCCTTTACTTTGCTTTTTTCTCATCTGCGTCCAATTTATCAATCTCAAGATACCCTAAGATTGGATCACATGAACACGCGCTTCTTCTTTTCTTACCCTAAGGAGTCAAAGCACCCTTTGCAAGGCAACAGCCACTGCTACTTATGTCTATGTGTGCACGCCCAGGGTTGTACTGTCCCTCTCCCCAAGGAAGCTTAGCAGACGTGGGCAATGGGGAGGGCCACACGAGGGTGATCGGCGTTGGGGCTGGAGCAGAGCGCCTCAACACTGCACCCCTGCCTCCTGGTACTGCAGATGCAATGGAGAAAGCAAGGGTAAGCACGTTGCAGCTGACTTTGCTATGTCAGGGTTTAGTCTGGGACAAGCAGCCTTCAGTGACAGGGGCTTGAAGGTGTGAATTACCAGTCTCGTCCTGGTTGACACACTTCCTACTACCATCAACAAGCTATACTTATAGATGCATGCACACAAATGCACAAAAGTACGACATGCAAATGCACACATGCGCTACTTCTGCATGCCTTTGTGCAGCAAGAGCTTCAGGCCGGGGCCTATGCTGCTGCCACAGCTGCAGCTTCTGCCAGCACCCCTGCAGACATGGAGCACCTAATGCAACAAAACAAGGACAAGCTCAATATGCTTAGGGTGAGGCTTGCCACATTTTTGGTTTGCGTATAAGCTGAGAGTAAAGAGAAAGTGAGAGCAAAGAGCACTGCTGAGAAAACCGTTTGGGCTACATGAGTGCTAGAGGGTGAAAGTGAGTGAGCATCCCATTGAGACTGCTTTAGTAAGTAAAGTGCTCCTCACTTGCACGTAAGAGTCAATTTGCAATAATTGCATGTGAAGCTTTGCTCTTGTTTATGCTGCCAACATTTTGGGTGAGCATAGACCACGTGGCCACCATTGGCGCCCCTGCCTGCTTGTATTCTTGTTATCAATGTTTTACACTGATCTCAAAAGCTAGCCAGCAGAAGGTTTCAATTTTCATGGCACTGCTTGCTGCTGTTCCTGAACATAAGCTTGGCTGTGTGCGTACCATTGCAGGAGCTGGCAGCGCTGGGAGAAGCAGGCAGCGTGGACCGAGTGGACTCGTTCCTAAAGCGCTTCAGCCACACCCATGCCAGCCTGCCTGAACGCATGCACACCCCTGTGCTGAGAGTCAACACTCCCATGGTCAGTCTGTTGATTGACAGGGTGGTGTCACTAAGTGAATGGTTTACAGCATGCCAAGCGTCATTTCCAGGCGTGTAGTACGTTCTAAGATGCAAGCCGTACATGGGTTGCTGCACGCAATGCCATCAACTCATGTGCCGAAAAAAACATCGTTCATACAGCTTCAGGATGCAAGCGTCCTCTTCTCTGTATCCACAGCTGCAGAAGATATAAAAACAAGTCGATAGTTCTTTGGTATTTTTGTAGGACAGATATGCTGTGTTTCGGACCTGTAATGACTATTTTGTCTCTCCGTGTCTATATATACAGATGCCCAAAGACATTTCCAGCACCAGCTACCACGCCATGAACACGGCCGCAGCTCACCCTGCAGTCCCTGGCTACCAGCCACAACAGCCTGCCGCCCCACAACAGCAGTGTGCTCCTGTCATACCCCCATACAGCCCCAGCCAAGCACACGTTGTTCACAGCCAGGCTCCTCCCTCAAGTGCAGAGGGTGCTAGCAGGGAGAGTCAACAGCATGGAGGGAAAGAGGGGCATGTAGCTGCGCTACATTACAGCCACGACAGCTGGCAGTCAAAGAAAAGCTCAAGAGCGGGAGGCATTCCAGCGCACAAGCAAGGCCAGCAGGGTGTGCTTGGCATGGAGGGGGGTGGTCTTAGTGGCAGTAGGGACCGCAGCAGGCAAGGCACTGGCCGGAGCCAAGTGCTGCACCCTCCTCCCCAATCCCCATCTGCAAGTAATCGTGGGGCAAACACAGCTGGGGGGCTGGGGAGGGAGGCAGGGGCAGAGCACTCTCCGCCTGGTAGCCCCAGTAGGCCACCTGAGGGAATAAGGAAGCGGGTGAGCCGTAAACTATCTGTGCTGCTTTGCATTAATCCCTGTTGCGAGGAATTAATGCATGTGCTATGCGAGCGTTCCTGTAAGTGAAGTCTGTGAGCACTTGGCTGTATGATAGGCCATGAGGTCTTCCTGGTTTCATGCCGCTCATTATTGTTGTCTGCACGCCACGCACTCCTGAAACCTTGCTACGGTTCCTTTGCTATGTAGGGACCAAAGATGAACGACATCCTTTTCACTGATAATAATCGCCCGGCACGGGGTAGCGTAGACGGTACAGAGGCAGGGGTATCTAAGCCCTCAACACCCTTGCTAGGGGATTACCTCAATCCTGAGGTATGTAGCGTGACTAATTTACCTCAGTCGCTTTACTCGTCCTCAATCACTTTTCCATTCTGCTCACACCTAATCCCTATAAGCTGCTGCATCCTTTGATTGTTGAAATCAGCATGAGAACCAGTGTGAAAAAAAAAGGATTTCCAACTTCATCAAGTTGACTATACAACAGGGTGACCTACACGTGCCTAAAGCATGCTGGTCATCCTCTTTTCTTTCTGACGCGTTCTGGTTCCCAGGTTTGCCTTTTTATTGCTGCGCTGCCCCTTCTCACCTAATTGAATGCATGCAACATGAACAAAAAACAGGATTGTTCCTATTTCCATGCAGGCATTAGGACGCAACAGCATGCTGCCAGGACCAGGGTCCTCTGTGCTGCCACGCGTGCCCAGTGCTGGAAGGCGTGCAAGCAGTGCTGGGAAGCCCCCCCTGACAGGTCGGGGGGGGATCCAACAACAGCCACCTGCATCTTCAGGAGGGGACCGTGGAGCTGTCGTGGCACCTCCTGGTGGTGGGCTGCAAGGTGGTGGGGATGCATTGGATGCAGAGCTAGGGCGTGTGGCTCATTTCCTTCCCCCTCGCAGTGCTGCCTCTTCGGCCATGGCCTCACGCACAAGGCGGCCAAGTTGGGGTGGGGGGGAAGCAGCAATAAGTGGTACGGGCACTAATGCAGACTTAGAATGGCAGGTCTTGGGAGGCGTTTCAGGGGGAGGAGCAAGTAGAAACAGGTCGGAGGCAGGCGGCGCTTTGTCAAACATGGCCATCCCAGGCCTTCCCCCAAGAACAGGGTCTCTTACACGCTCAAGGAGGACGAGCGCATCTTCGCTAGGGGGAGGTGGGCGGATAGACAGTATCACTGCAGGCCCACCTGTAGGGGGTGCTGCTGGAGGGGCAGCTATGGTAGCAGGAGGGTATTAAGCACAACAGATGTGTTGTTCATGCGTGCCTTGCATAATTATGCTGCATATTTGATTTATGCTTGCTTTACTCTTGCTACAAGTGGTAATTGGCGTTGCTGAAAAACACGAAAAAATATGCAGGCATTGCCCTGCCAAGATGAAAAACACTCCCCACAGTAATTAAGGAAAAGGAGCCACTTTGGTACTGGGTACCGTAAAATTCCTCCACCACACAAAGATAGAAAAAAACAAAGGGGATTAGTAGGGGTGTTGCAGGCTTGGTCTCAGAACGGCTCCTGACAAGGGTTGGTGATGGTACTGGAAAGCGCACGTCTGGTATGGAAAAGTTTGGCTAGTTGACAGAATGTAGTATAGTAATTCCCTGGAAGCCAGTCCCTTGGTAGCCAGTCCCTTGATAGCCAGTCCCTAGTGGAGGCTCCTTGAAGGATGGTGCAGAGGCCTTTGTGCTTTTTCTGCGCGGTACTCTGTTGGTTCTGAGGTCTAGCTAGTGTCCTCACAGTACTTGATCTCAATGAGGTGAATGTCACGTTGGAGAATGCTGAGATCTTTGGGTTGGTGCTGTCTGGGGAAGGTGGATCTGCTAATGGCTGGCAGTGCTGCTGAAATGCTTCCAGTCTCCCTCCGAGTCAGTTTCGCCCTGACACTCCGAAGTATCCACCCCCCTCCTTTAATAGCAGTCTGTTGCTTTTTTGTTTCCGCAAAGATGGGAGCAACCAGTACAGCATTGAACACCTAAATGATCTTCAAAAATGGTTACAATGGTTACAATTAAAGCCATTATTCAAAAAGTGCGACTGCTAGGAGGCTGCATATGTAAAATGTGTGAAAAGAGAATGTTGTTGTAGCACAGGCTTGTAGTACCTAGTAAAAAACCCTGGAAAGGGAAAAAGGCATAACGTTGTTTGTGACATTGCAGCACTGAATGATATCAGTAAACAATCAAGCATCTGCCAGAACCAACCGACCGTAATAAATTAAAGAGGGGGAATCATTTGATGTTTTGATTGGGCACATGAACTTCATGTTGCTGAACATCTGTCACACTAAGGATACCTGGAATGAGGGAGGCAAATAACTTTATATATACATGTGTGAGGAGCAGCACATGCACAACGAGAGGGTCTGGAACAAGGGTCTCTGCCATCCAAGAGGGCAATACGTACCAACCCTACAATGTCGATCTATCTTCGGAACAAAGTTCGATTTAACATCCAGCCCACCAACCCATAGGCTGACATTACGGCCACAGGGCATTGTGAGTACTGGATCACAACCATTGATCTCATGGAGTATCAAGAAAAGAGTACCCTACCCTCCCAAGATGACACTATGCTTCCTGGAGTGTACACTGACACAGTAGCCTGTATTTGCAATGTTGATGGGAAGTGTAAAGGTATGCTTACTCCCGAGTGCCTTAACATACTATGAAAGGCCTTTAACAGGGCAAAATACAGCGGTTTACACGATCACGTCCAACCTTCTCCCATTACCTTAGCATCAGAACTTGTAGGCCTCATTGCACGTAAAGACACCTGTGCCATTAAACATACGAACAATAAAAATTAAAGACTCTTTCGCACGGATACTCCCCTCCCACATCATCGCCGCCTTTCAAAATAAGTGGGCCCTGGTCACTAAAGAAAAAATGGCGTCCCCTCTTGACCATGACCCCAAATTCCCCCATTACTGGAGTGAGCACCCGAGGGACAAAGTGTTTGGGGCAAACACCAATGCCGTCTCCTTAGGGAGCTCCTTAGAAGAAATAAGGAGGCCTGTAGGGAGCACAGCCATATCTACAGACCTCCATAGCCTCCTTTCCCACGGAGGCCTTTAAGGAGGTTTGTAAGGAGGTTTTAACCTCCGTATGGAGGGGGGAGCTCCAGGAGTGTTTGTGTGTGTGCGTGTGTGTGCGTGCGTGCATGCGTGCGTGTGTGCGTGTGTGTGCGTGCGTGCGTGCGTGCGTGCGTGTGCGTGCGTGTGCGTGCGTGCGTGCGTGCGTGTGTGCGCGTGTGCGTGCGTGCGTGCGTGCGTGCGTGCGTGCGTGCGTGCGTGTGTGTGTGTGTATGTGTGTGCGTGTGTGCACGCATGCAGTTGCAGCATGCACAGCATGGTGACCATTTCTTGCTCACGCAGATGGTCGGACCCGATGGACGCCACACACACATTATATCCCGTGTTTTTGAGCCTCAGGAACGTGTTTGTGGCCTCGTGCTGACGTAGAACACCAGTTCTTCAACAGGCACAGGGCGGATCTTCAAGATCCTTGCTGCAAAGTTTGTTGGACACCCCATAGGAAGGAAAAAAGAATGAAGTAGAATCCGACCACAAGCAAGGAATGTTTCAATGCAGCACATGCATTTGCACCTCCTACCATTGGGATTGCCTTATGCAACTTGGTTGTTACCACAACCAGGATCCCCGCCCAAATGCAAATCAATCTGAAGAATGGCACTGTCCAGCCTGCCAGCCTCTCCGAGGAGCAACAAGAAACTCGGCATTTGGACGGACAAAGAGCGAAGTATGCTGGTCAACTGGGAGCCAACATGGGAAGCAGCAAAGATGATCAGATCCAACCCTAACAATGTAAAAATGGCTGAAGAGTCTGAGAAAAGGGTAAGGGTAAGGGTTACACAGAGTCTGAGAAAAGCACTGTGTCCGCCTCTAGCATAAGAAATGAACCCACGGACAAAAGCATGGATAACCTGGCCCGGCAAGGAATGGAGGATCTCAACAGGCATACTCCCCAATAGAAATTTACGCAAGGCAAACATACCAGGGACAAAGTTCATTTCGACATGCAACCTACTGACCCGCAAAACAATATTAAGGGCACAGGCAACTGTGAGCTATGGAACAGATAGGTCGATCTTATCATACCGCCTCCAGTACAATAGACAACGCATGACAGTGAGCAATACAACACACCTAGCCAACTGCCACAAGCAGAGGACTGGATAACAAAAGTCACACTTCCCATGTTCCAGACCCTCCCAGAGGTGACATGTGTGTACAGCATAGATGGTAAATGCTCCGGCACCATCACCCCTCAGCGCCTCATCAGTTTACAGGATGCATACAACTCTGCTCGTCACTGAGGCATACATGCCCTGCTGAGTCCCCCTATCCAAGACCTCGCAACAGAAATCCATGACTACTTCACCGACTCCCACGACTCTCAATGACAGGCAACAATACCAAGGCTGAATGCTCACATTATCGGGCTCTGCTTACCCCTCTTCTGCCTTTCGCAACCATGCCCTGGTCACAAAAGAAAGAATTGCATCATCTCTAAACTTTACCTCTGAGTGTGGGAATTCTGGACAGCCCACCCATGAGATAAGAGTATTTGGCTCCAAAATAAATGCGCTTCACACAGGTCACTGGATTCTCCATCTGCCACCCGATGTATGACAACAAGCACATGCTCAAAGTAGTGCAAGATGCAAACGCATCTGCCTTGCACTGTCAAAAAGCCTCGCGTTATCAACGCGTTTCTGAGTTTCAGAAACGCGTTTCTGAACTCTCGCGCTCTGCACGCTAACAACGGCTGATAAGCGCGCGCTTTTGAGTCAGAAACGCGCGCTTTTGGGCACTGCAAGCGCGTTTATGGGTGTGATGAGCGCGGTTTTAAAAATATAATCGGCATTTCAGTGGGTTGAGAAGCGTATTTGTGGCGCGGGAAATGCCAGCTGCAAATTTGAAGGCTCTCTCTCCTGCCCCACGCCAGCCCCCTGCACGCACACCTGCAGCAAATGACACGGCTCATAGCGTCCATGCTGTGGGAGATAGCGCAGAGCAGGAGGGAGCATAGGATCAGAAGAGGAGAAAGCTGAAGATTTGCTCTCAAGGGAGCAATTGGAAGAGGCCCGCACGTCCTGCTGCCGGGGCTGTGCTGCTGCTCCTCTCTGTGTGCAAAGCAACAGCAGTCAGTGCGCAACATGGCAGGAGGGGCAAGGAAGGAGAACAGGAGGGAGAGGGGGACTGCGCTCTGCATGTTGTCTGCAGTTACCCAAACCACGCGCCAGGGCCTCACAGCAATGCCTATAGGAGCGGCCTGGTGGTGATATTCGCACATCCAGGAAGGAAGGAGTGGAGAGGGAGTGGAGAGGGAGTGAAAAGGGAGCGGTGGCAAGCTGGTCAACACTGAATTAAAGCGTGCAACACACATCTTTTAAGGGAGAACCATTGATTAATTTCAATGTCCCTGCGCGCGATAATAATGTGGTGTATTTCACAAAAATGCGAAGTGTTGAACAAATTTGTTTAAATCTTTTCCCGTAAGCACAGCATCACCCTGACGAGCCCACTTATGAATTCATAAGCGCGCTTGCCAATTGGCAACACTGCTTTTGACGCCTATGAACACGTTTTTCCCGTTTTTCCTGGCGCTTATGAGGCTCATAGGCGCGCTTCTGAGACTCAAAAGCGCGCTGCTGAGATTTATAAGCGCGCTTGCCAACAACACGCTGCTTAATATTTTGGCGATTATGAACACGTTTTTCCCGTTTTTCCCTGCGCTTGTGAGGCTCATAAGCGCGCTTCTGGGACTCATAAGCGCGC
>Ga0307942_1003527_pt1 | contig 12638 bp, 16 predicted proteins | sample OrgLakmetagen175_FD_201846 | JGI IMG/M metagenome (GOLD analysis project Ga0307942, IMG submission 201846) | Saline water microbial communities from Organic Lake, Antarctica - #175 | ecosystem: Environmental > Aquatic > Non-marine Saline and Alkaline > Saline | place: Antarctica: Organic Lake...
TCACACAATAGTATTACACAATAGTATTACACAATAGTATTACACAATAGTATCACACAATCCATATATACACTGATAGCGCACAGCTTCAGCATGCGTATTACACAATAGTATTACACCATCCATATATACACTGATAGCGCACAGCTTAAACAAGTATCACTTTGAATCTGGCGAGCTGCACTCTCACCTGAAGCTGCTGCTCGTCACGGGAAGGATGTCAGGTGGGGTGTTGTGTGTGTCTGCATCCATTGGATGTTGCTGAACACAAAACAACATCTTCTCCTAATCCATGCCAGTAGTGTCTACTGTAACACTATCTGCGTTCTTTTTCTTATTTGTGGAACGAGTATCACTTACCTTTTCTTTAGCGAGTAGCGCGCAGCTCAAGCAACGAACACACATGACACACAGTTCAGGGTAACACACAAGTCAAGCTTGTTTTTGTGTCACACAGCTCACAGCTTAATGTCACACAGCCCACAGCTTAGTATCACACAGCTCGCAGCTTAATGTCACACAGCCCACAGCTTAATGCCACACAGCTCACAGCTTAATGCCATGCAGCTCAAGCACTCTTAGTACACAGCTTGAGTGACTAAAGTTGTACTCAAGTGTCTGCGTCTGAGGGTATTCAACTTCTTTGCTACGGAGGGGGTGCAAAGGGGCACGCACGCTTGGCAACACACACACACACACACACACACACACACACACACACACACACACACGCACGCACACACACGCACGCACACACACACTCTCTCACACACACATGGCATGTTTCAAAGATCTTCAGCGCTGCAGCAGCGGTGGATAGCGCAGCATTAGGGGGACCTCCGCAGTGCCTCGTTAAAACGTTGGCGCCGCCGCCACAAGCAGAACAGGGCGGTCGTTCTTTCAGGGGGGCGTGTAACCCTTGCGAGGTGTGTGTGTGTGTGTTGCTTTTGATGCCATGTTGCTTTTGTGGTGTTTGCGTATTGTACAAGTACTTGTTTTGATCAAGGCTGGTAGTTTAAAGAACGACGTACCATGACATCACACCTATAAAGTGATCAAGGCTGGTAGTTAAAAGAACGACGTACCATGACATCACACCTATAAAGTGATCAAGGCTGGTAGTTTAAAGAACGACGTACATGATATCACACCTATAAAGTGATCAAGGCTGGCAGTTTAGAGAACGACGTACCATGAAATCACACCTATAAAGTGATAAGTGTTTGGAAGAGTGCTGCTGGTTTGGATTTTGGATCGCAGGGGCATGAAAGGGGACCATTGTTCGTGCCCTGCCTGTCTAGTCCCTAGTTTGAATAGGCAAAATGACGCACAATTGAGCCATACACCGCTTTTGCAGCCCATGCCTGCTTTCTACCCTTCCTCAAAAACCACGAAAACCACTCCCTGCATAAATTAAGGGTACAGACCCACTTTTAACCTCCAGGTGGGATGCTGCTTTGCCTTCTGCCATTTTTTCTTTTCCATGCCGGTAGCGTACGTAAGCAAGGAAAAAGAAGCACGCAGGCAGTAAAAAGCCATTCACTCCCACATTAATGGAGGAGAAGGAGCCACTTTGGTACCAGGTAACCCAGGTCTCCTCCGCCACAGAGAGAAGAAGGAAAAACTGATGGCAGTAGGCTGATCAAGAGGGTTGCAGGCTTGGCCTGAAACCGGCTCCTAGTTGAGATCGACTTCTGGTAGATCAAAAACAGTACTGGAGAGGGCACATCTGGCATTGACGAGTTTGAGCTCCTGAACGCCTGGGTCAGTGCCAGGCTTTTACTAAAAGAATAGGGTTGGCCAGAAGCATATTTATACGGTGTGTATACGGTATACGGTATTTATGGCTGGGAAATCACCAAATATACGGTCATATACGGCTCTGGCCAACCCTGTAAAAGAACGAGAGTAACGAGGAAGAACGCAGGTAGTGTCAACACCAACAGGTAGTGTCAACACCAACAGGTAGTGTAAACACCAACAGAGGTAGTGTAAACACTATTGGTACGGGTTAGGAAAGGATGTTGTTCTGTGTAAAGCATCGCTCAATGGCTGCAGAGCTACACTACATCCTATGAGACTAGGAACAACTGTGCAGTCTTGTGTTAATGAACAATTCCAGTTGGGGCCCGAGCAGCCACCCATTTTGCTATTTGCCGTTGAACGCGTCTCCCCTCAATCCAGGTCCCAGCCTTGTTTTTATGGAATGTTTCGATTAGCACCATTTAAAGTTATGTGACGTTACCTTTGTGCCATTCCCTCATTCCAGGCCTCTGCCTTTTATTTTTTATATCCTTTATTTTTTTTACTCCCTTATTTTTTATTGTTTCATTCCCTCAATCCAGGCCCCTGCCTTCATATCTGTGGATTGCCTCCTTAAAATCAACGAAAACTAATTATGTGATGCCTCCTCTGCACTGTTTCCTCATTCCAGGTGTGGTACCCCGGGGACAGGTGCTTTGTCGGGCCACCTCTGCTGCTTCCAAAGAAAGGCGGTACTGCAGAAGACGATGCCTGGTGGGTGTTGGGCATGCTTCGTACTAAAATTACGCAGGAGGCTGTCAATCATGTCAACCAGCTCCCTCCTTGTTGTATAAGTACTCTCTGTTGCTCATATGGCATCCCATAAATGTGCATGGCCAATCGTAGTGACACATACTCAATAGTACAATCAGTGCCAACCAGTCCCTTGTTGCACGTGCAATAAAGAAAGTGTGGGCACAGTGGCACACCACCTCTGCTGATCCCAAAGAAAAGGAGCATCGATAAGATGTTCTTTGATTGGTGGGTGTGTCCTTGGATGGATGGAGTCTGGTGGGCTAAAAGTAGGGTTGGCCAGAAATGTATATATACACCGTATATGACCGTATATTTTGGGAATTGCTTGCCAAAACTAACGTATTTACACCGTATATACATGGTTCTGGCCAAACTAAGCTAAAAGTCTAGTACTCGATCTCACACAGACGCCGTTGGTCAGAGCCATCGGAGCCACAAAAGATGCACTGTGCGTGGTTGTATTATCAATTTCGTTGCTTGAACTACTACTTGCAAACCAATGGTGAAAAAATGTGAGGCATCGGTGTTTCCATTGCTGTGGTGCTTGTTTAATTCTCTTTTGCTATTGCTTCGATTGCATTGTGTATTGCGCTGCTTGTGCAAGCGGCACTGACTTTGTACAAGACTGGCCTTTATGCAAACTCTTCAGAGCCAGCTCTTTGGTTTGAAGTCCTTAATGTACACACGCTGGTTTGCTGGTTTATGAAGCGCCAAATGTGTGTGGCTGGCACTGACTTTCTTGAGGCAGGTAACCTTGTCAAGTTCACAGCATATATAAGCAGCTCTGGGTTGTAGTTTGCATGTTGCTTTTTACGTTGAGGCACGTAACCTTGACAGGTTCACAGCATAAGCAGCTCTGGGTTGTAGTTTGCATGTTGCTTTTTACAAGTGCTACTCATCTCATGCTAGACTCTGTCACTTCTGCAGGCTGGAATTCCTGATTCGACTTAGCAAACACTCACACACATCCTGTTAACTGCAGTTTTTAATACGGCTCTGCATCTCTCTCTCTCTCTCTCTCGCTCTCTCTCTCTCTCTCTCTCTCTCTCTCTCTCCTGCTCCTGTTGGCTGCAGCTTCTGATACGACGATACGACTCAGCAACACTTTCTCACTCCTGCAGGCTGATATGCATGGTGCACGACGCCGAGTTGCCAGAGTGTAAGGCAGAGCTGGTAGTTCTGGATGCTGCAAGGATAACAGCTGGGCCTGTTGCACGGATTCGACTGCCACACCATGTACCTTACAGCACTGCGGTGGGTATGGACAGAGGGGAGAACTAGCCAGTTGTGTTATTTTGGATTGCTGCAAAGGCGGTGAGTTTGTTGGATCTGTGGCACAAGCTGCTTGCTGCAAAGGCGGTGAGTTTGTTGGATCTGTGGCACAAGCTGCTTGCTGCAAAGGCGGTGATTTTGTTGGATCTGTGGCACAAGCTGCTTGCTACAAAGGCGGTGAGTTTGTTGGATCTGTGGCACAAGCTGCTTGCTGCAAAGGCGGTGAGTTTGTTGGATCTGTGGCACAAGCTGCTTGCTGCAAAGGCGGTGAGTTTGTTGGATCTGTGGCACAAGCTGCTTGCTGCAAAGGTGGTGAGTTTGTTGGATCTGTGGCACAAGCTGCTTGCTGCAAAGGCGGTGAGTTTGTTGGATCTGTGGCACAAGCTGCTTGCTGCAAAGGCGGTGAGTTTGTTGGATCTGTGGCACAAGCTGCTTGCTGCAAAGGCGGTGAGTTTGTTGGATCTGTGGCACAAGCTGCTTGCTGCACCATGTGTCGTACTCAGCTCTAAAAGGTAGGAATGTGAACAATGGAGCGTATGTGTGCGAGCATATATATATGCATAGGGTTGGCCAGGACCGTATATGGGATTTCTGTACTCGTATATATATGCCGTACATAATTATATGGTTCTGGCCAACCCTATATATTTACAACAAAAGGTATCAGCGCAAGCAAAGGACGTGGGAAAATTGGATTTGGTTGCCGTTTGGTCTTTTGACTGAGCTCTGTATCCAGTATGCATGCCTACTTTAGTCCAACGAGGGGAGACGCTGTGCAGAACAATAATGACAAGAGTCTATACATACACAACCCTTGTACACACAACGCCACTTGGCGTGGCTCTTTTACCTCCCACTGTTATTCTGGGGAGTCTTTTCACTGCATAGTTTCTTCCTTCTCTTTTCACACAACACACGTAATCCTTTTAATGGGGCTTGTCTTGATTTTGTCAGCAACCTTCCTTCCACACCCTTTCTTCATTGTATCAAAGTATATGTTGAAGTTGGAAACGACATGTTCCGGACTGGCTGGCAGAGTAAAAGAAAGCCTAGCTTGCCTTTGTTGGTAGTAACCGACACACACGCGGCCATCTTACACAGCCCCAAAAACTTCTGTTACTCTGCAGCATTAATCATGCTGCCTTCATTATCACTCCCAGCAAAGTCATTATCTGCATTTCCTTTATTTTGCAGGTGACCTGGTCCAGAGAAAACCTCGGGCCTGGAAGTGTACTAGCAAATCTGAGGGCGAGAAAACAGTTGCAGATCTGACAGGGTTTTGTTAGGGCTTGGGCGCTCATGTGCGATTGGGAAACTAATGATTTGAATACTCTGCATGATGTCGTGGTATATCGTAGGATACAGCTAATTATGTTTGTACCAAACCATGTCGTGCCCTCTCCAATACTCTGCTGCCAACGATTTTCACCAGAAACCAATTTCATGCCAAGCTTACTTTTGAGGAAAGAAAAGAAAAAGTATATGTAATAGTATGCGCTGCAGCTTGAGCGTGTGACAAAACTTCTAGCTACGTCAGACCAGGGTACTTATTATTGCGGGGTTTCAGGCAGTGAAAATTCACTCCCCACATTAGTTAAGGAAAGGAGCCACTTAGGTACCGGGTACTGTAAAACTCCTCCACTAAAAAATAAGAAAACGTTTAATGGGAATCAGGAAGGATCCATGCTTGACCTGGAACCGTTTCCTGATGAGAGTTGATAATACAATACTTCTTGCCTTGATCTAGGTATAGGATGGCCAGCTTCCCCTCGCCTTGATCTAGGTATAGATTGGCCAGCTTACCTTTGCTCTCGGCTCTTAGTAGAACAACCCGACTCTTGTTATCTAAACTTTAAGTTCACTGTACTCCTTTCGTGTCTCCCTAGTATGGGCTCGTAATGCTGAGAGTGACGTGTTGGTGCAGCTGCGTTTTCTGTAGGGAAACTCTCTCTTCGCTTTGGGTTGCCTTGGAGTTAGTTTTGGCGCACCAGTCATCGCAACAGCTTAGCTGCTTTTATCCTGGAAAACTCTTAGCTTCCCTAGTCTTTATGTTGAGTGCCTCACGGTGGTGCAGCTGGACGTGCCCTCATTCTGTTGCCTTTTCCCTCTTAACTAGCCCTGTCTTCCTCCTGAACCTTGTGTTTTTACGAAGGCACCAACTTTTAAAAATATGCAGGCTTTCCTTCCTTCTTTCTTTCCCGTGCTTGACTTCTCGTACACGTTTTGCCCTTCTTCTCATCAACCTGGTTGCCCCCCCTACTTTCTGTTATCGCTTTCAGCCTGCCTCTCTTGCTTCCCTTTTATTTATCAACTTTCAATTTCGTTTTTAACCTCGTTATAGGGAGTTTGCTATCTCCCCTGGACCTATGTAATACGCCATTAAGCCTAATAAGTACTGGAAAGGGCACGCCTTGTATGAACAAATTTGGCAGCGTAATTGACAGAATGAACGTAAAGCTTGGAAGCAAGTTCTTAACTCTTTGAGAATTAAGACCCAGCTCCATAAAAGGCCCCCTCTGCCCACAAGTAGACAGTGCCCTGCACATCCTTTCTGGGTGCCAACACACACAAATAAGGAACATGATCACCGAAAGACACAACTTAGCATGCTGCATAATCGTTAAGGCTATCAGCAAAACAGGCTCCTTAGGATCATGTGTTGTCTCCATAGAAAAAGGCAGCAACGAACGGATGACCATGCAACATCTCCAGATTCCTGAAACAGCTGAAAGTAGAATTGTTCCCAAATGGCTCTTCCCACCCCGCTTCCCAGATAAAGACAGATTTACCTCCATCCGCCCAGATTTTGTGCTGGTTACTCCCAGCGCTGCAAGAACACAAAAACAACAAACTAATGTAGGGGGGTGGGTTCTTCGAAGTGGCAGGGGGCAATTGAGGGAGACTGGGAGCACCTCAGCAGCACCGCCAACCACCAGTAGAGCCACCAAGAACCCCATACAGCACCGACCTAAAGACATCAGCAAACCTCGACGTGACATCCACCTTGTCGAGATCAAGTACTGTGAGGACACCAGACCTCAGAACCAGCTGAACGCCGCAAAGGAACAGCACAAAGACCTTTGCAACATTCCAAGGAGCCTCTGTTACTCTTCACGTCATCCTTTTGGCCACCCATGGGTGTGGGCGGCACCATCTACAACACTCACACTCTGAAGCCTTTCAGGGAACTGGGTCTCGATTCTCAAAGAGTAAAGAAGCTTGCCTCCAAGCTTTATGTGCACTCTGTGAACTTTGCTGCTAAGCTTGTCCATACCAGACATTAACTTTCCGATACTGTTATCAACTCTCATCAGGAGCCGGTTTCAGGCCAAGCCTGCAACCCTCTTGATCCCCATTGATTTTTCCTTTCCTTTTCGCGGTGGAGGAGCTTCACGGTATTCGGTACGAAAGTGGCTCCTTTTCCTTAATTAATGTGGGGAGTGGTTTTCACTGCCTGCGTAGTTTTTTCTTTTTCTTTCATAAAAGGCTCCAGCGTGTGATTGTTGTATATGGTGCCACCCACTCCCAAGAGGATGGTGTGGAGGGTAACAGAGGCTCCTTGATGGAAAAGGCAGAGGCCTTTGTGTTGTTCCTGCGCTCAGCTGGTTTTGCGGTCTATTGTCTTCACAGTACTTGATCTCGATGAGGTGAACGTCACGTCACGTTGGAGAATGCTGAGATCTTTGGGTCAGTGCTGTTTGGAGAAGGTGGATCTGTTGGTGGCGGCTGGTGGTGCTGCGGAAGTGATCCCGGTCTCCTCAGTCGCCCCCTTCTTCTGCGACCCTCTTAATTTCCATAGATATCCGTGGAGGAGTGCCAAGACCTTATTATTCCGGTTCTCGGTACCAAAGTAGCTCCTTATCCTTAACCGATGAGGGAATTAATTCCCACTAGTAGGAACACACTGACACATATAAGAGTGCAGCTGCAGATTAGAAGGAACCCCTGCCAGTAGTTATTTACACACTCTCTGTAGAGTTATGTAAAGCAAAAAAATACATCTGAGTATGAATGTGGGAAAAAAATTGACGAAATTGAATTTACATGGGGGACCTTCAGCCAGACTGTTCGGCTGATCGGCCTGCGCCTGGTTCCTTACCAGTCAACAATAAGTTCATACACAAAAGAAAAAAGTTTGTCGTTGTGTTGCAAGAGGATGAGCATATCACAAACCATTTGGGCACTCAGTGGGCCGTGAGGGCGCCTGACTTGTTGTCGCAAATGGGTTGCTCTATGAAATATCATTTGAGAATTGATTGAACAGGAGGTAGGGAAGTATAATTAAGTCTTCCAAATGCAAATGTCTCAGCAAACGGAGAGGGTACACACACTTTGTGATTAAAAGGAACTGCAAAAGATATTGATATGTTGCCAACTTTCTGTATGTGTCCATTGGGTTCAATCTCTCAACATCTCTCCACACTGTCCGCAATCTGTGCCTGAGACCATCAGTGAACTCTTAAATAGAAATGGAAGTACCCTGCCACACTGCTTGCATAGTCGATTCACAACGTCGCAACCCTCGAAAAGCATCTAAGACCTGAAAAAGCAGTCCAGCAGGAGGGGTCACGTGAATGCATGCTCAGATCCGCTTTCAGCACCCTGCTTACGTCTCACTGTCGGACATGAGCATGCAAATATACAACTTGAAAACAGACTTAACCAGTAAAACTGCAGTGGCTCAAGTCCATATTTTCTCAAGGCAGCCCAATTCCTGGTGGTGCGCTTGGCACCCAGCGTGCCCTTCAGAAACCTAACAATCGTCCCAGTTATTTACAGCCAGCCCTGTTCAAACTAAGTCAGTTGAGCCCCCTCGAAGGGGGTCACCCAGCTTGACAACAGCAGGAGCAGAGTCAGGGTGGTGGCTAGGGGGCACGATTGACACGGTGGCTGGGGGTCACGATGAACAACAGCAAGGGCAGAGTCAGGGTGGTGGATAGGGGGCACGATGAACAACAGCAGGGGCAGAGTCAGGGTGGTGGATAGGGGGCACGATTGACACCAGCAGGGGCAGAGTCAGGGTGGTGGATAGGGGGCACGATTGACACCAGAAGGAGCAGAGTCAGGGTGGTGGCTAGGGGGCACGATTGACACGGTGGCTGGGGGGCACGATGAACAACAGCAGGAGCAGAGTCAGGGTGGTGGCTGGGGGGCACGATGGCGGTTTAACTGCAAGCATAGCAAGACACGCAAGGGATAGGATTGATATGAGCATGGAATGGGGAGCAAGCGCCTTCAGTTTCCTATTTCCTATTTCCATGAAGCAGGATTTTCCACACTATTGTGGATTGACGCAGGTAAATGATCAAAATGCTGTTACTGACAGGGCTGGCTGGATTTGTCGCTGATGTGCTAGAACCTGCAAGGTCTGTTGCTTGGATGACAGGAAGGGCTTGGAGGCAGGCAGCTGGTTGCCATGCTAAGTGGGGTAAAAAGTGAGCCTCTCGCCATTTGAACAAGACCAGTCAAAGCATCAGCTGAAAAAAATAACGAAGTGCTCATCACACAGTTTGTTAAAGCCACTGCTTACGCATGACGTCAACTCAAACCGAAGGAAAAGCATATGCTGGTAGGACAATAGTCTAGTAAACCATGTCAAGTAGGAGGAGGTAAAGTAGGTGTCTGCACCAGGCGGCCAATGTGTGTGTGTGTGTGTGTGTGGTGTAATGTCAGAGACTTCACAGAAGGGCGAGAAAAGGACGCGATGGAAAAGGTGTTGGTAGAGACAGCTGTATGCTGACAGCCGAGCCTCCTTCTCAAGTACCACCCTTCCAGCAGATCAGAACCATGGCAAGTCTAAACTTGATTAACTGCCAAGAATGACAGGACCCAGTCCGTTCAGTCCTTTGATGATGACAGCGTGGCCCTCACCTATTCACCCACCTATCCTAGTCCTTAAATTATAATAGCGCGCCCCACCCACACTGTCCTCTTCACGCCACCATGGCCAGTCTAGACCTGACAAATAGCCAAACAATGAAAGCCCCATCTCGCCCCCCTATTGTTACATAAATAACAGCGTGCCGCTCACCCACTAAAATACTTTTTGACTCTCACCCACTTGTCCTACTCTTCGACAAAAAAAATATGTCCTCACCCACCTTTTCCTCTTCAAGCCACGCCAACACGGACCACGCTCCTTTCCCCTCCAAGGCGGAGGCCTCCAACACGTCGAACCGGCCCTGATGGGAACAATGGGAACAATGGGAACAATGGGGCCTCCATTGATGGGAACAATGGGAGTAATGGAAATAATGGGAACAATGGGAACAAAGGGAACAATTGGGCCTCCAACACGTCAAACCGGCCCTGATGGGAACAATGGGAACAATGGGGCCTCCATTGATGGGAACAATGGGAACAATGGGAACAATGGGAACAATGGGCCTCCAACACGTACAAATGGCCCTGATGGTATAAGGAGCTAAAGGCAGTTTTAAGGCGGAGGCCTCCAACACGTCGAACCGGCCCTGATGGGATAAGAAGCTAAAGCCAGTTGACGTTCCATCAATTCATGTGGGGATCGGCCAGAGCCGTACGTACACATTGTGCATGACTTTGTTTCAGGTACTTTCCCAGCTAATTACTGTAAACATACCTTGTATGGCTATCAAGAAATAAGAAAAAACTACACAGGCAGCGAAAACCACTCCCCACATGAATTGAGGGAAAGGAGCAACTTGGTACTGAAAACAGTAACTCCACCATTGCAAAGAGAAGATATCGGGTAAAGGGCATTAATAGGGATGCAGATTTGAACTGAATCCAGCTCCTGTTGTGTATACATGAGTATACATGTATGACTTTTACTAATCCTACGCTACTTTGGCTAACGAGCCCAACAAATTCCAGGTGCTCCATGTGGCAGCTTTTGAATTGTAGTGGTATTCATCATCAGTGCAAAGATCTTCAAGCAATACATTTTGAGAACTTACCCCCTACATTAGTTTGTTGATGACCTCGGTAAACTGGCCAACTGAGCAAAAGATAATGATGCTAACCCCATAAGGTGTCACCTAGTCCATCATTGGACGATAGCTGTAAGTACTGATATGTGTGGACGATAGCTGTGTGAGTACCCTTACGTGTACGTACTGTAAAACTGTGAAACCATTTCATGGCTACGTGCACATACCATGCATTGCTGTGTACAAGCTTCTGCCTAAACTATTCACATACCTACTATAGATACGCAAGTGGTGATGGCACCTCATGCCTCACGCATTAAGGAAGACTAAGGAACCGGAGATGGTCACAGCTAAGAGTACTCAAAATCACCAGGCGGTTTCAAACCCACGCATTAAGGAAGACTAAGGAACCGGAGATGGTCACAGCTAAGAGTACTCAAAATCACCAGGCGGTTTCAAACCCACGCATTAAGGAAGACTAAGGAACCGGAGATGGTCACAGCTAAGAGTACTAAAAATTACCAGGCGGTTTCAAACCCGCGAACTGCAATGTGGGCTTGCCTGACCACAGACCACTAGGTGTATGGGGCAGCTACGCAGATCACTTAGGTTTACAAGGCAGCTACACTTACAGGGCAGCTACACTTACAGGGCAGCTACGCAAAATCACTAAGGTTTTCTAGGGCAGCTACGCAAAATCACTTGAACGCTCAGAAGCTCCTACCGTGCAAACTTCTGGCAGCGTTGGCACGTTCAATGCGCTTTCCAGCGCGGCACACGGCAGAGCGTTGGCCACGTCAATTTTGTTCAACACGAGCAGGCAAGGCTTCCCCTGCAATTCAGGCAATTGTGCGTTGTTGGGGATTTGAAGCAACAGCGTGTCTGAACTCAAAAGTGCTACCTTGATACGTCCATATATCATTGCCTTTGTGAAGGTGACCAAGGTACCTACGAGTAAATAGATTTGTCCAGAACCATGAAGATACCGGGTATGTACGGAAGCGTATGTATGCACGGAAACATACGCAAGTACGGAAGCTAAAGCAGGGGGAGCCCTCCAAGTAAAATGGCCAAGTACAATGAACACGTACTCTCACACACTGTACTTTGTGTGTTTGTGTGTGTATGTGTGTGTGTGCCACCCCTGCAAGTGAGGTATGAGCCCAGCAAACGCAGACAAGCAAAACACATCACTGCGTGAAAGCTCGGTGAGCAGGCATGCAAGAAGTGAGGGACACCTTTGATTCCATACTCAAGAGGACGGCAAACGGACAAGCTATGAGTTCAACGGGACAAAACAGAAAAGAAAAACTACGCAGGCAGTAAAACCACTCTCCACATTAATTAAGGAAAAGGAGCCACTTTGGTACCGAGCACCGTAAAGCTCCTCCACCGCGAAAAGGAAAGGATAATCAATGAGGATCAGGAGGGTTGCATGCTTGGCCTGAAACCGGCTCCTGGTTAGAGCTGATAATAGAACTGGTAAGGGCATGTCTGGTAAGGACAAGTTTAGCAGCAAAGTTCACAGAGTACACATGGAGCTTGGAGGCAAGCTTTTTAACTCTATGAGAATCGAGACCCAGTTCCTTGAAAGGCTTCAGAGTGTGAGTGTTGTAGATGGTGCCGCCCACACCCAAAAGGATGATGTTAAGAGTAACAGAGGCTCCTTGGAGAATGTTGCAAAGGTCTTTGTGCTGTTCCTTTGCGGCGTTCAGCTGGTTCTAAGGTCTGGTGTCCTCACAGTACTTGATCTCGACAATGTGGATGTCACGCCGAGGTTTGCTGAGGTCTTTAGGTCGGTGCTGTATGGGGTTGGTGGCTCTATTGGTGGCTGGCGGTGCTGCTGAGGTGCTCCCAGTCTCCCTCAACTGCTCCCTGCCACTTCGAAGAACCCACCCC
>Ga0307942_1003528_pt1 | contig 12636 bp, 15 predicted proteins | sample OrgLakmetagen175_FD_201846 | JGI IMG/M metagenome (GOLD analysis project Ga0307942, IMG submission 201846) | Saline water microbial communities from Organic Lake, Antarctica - #175 | ecosystem: Environmental > Aquatic > Non-marine Saline and Alkaline > Saline | place: Antarctica: Organic Lake...
GGCCCTCGCTCGCCTGTCCTCCCGAGTGCTGTGAAGCTGCTGCCGTCTCTGCTCTGCTGCTGCAAGCGCTGCTAGCGTGTTGGGATCGGTCGGCCTTCTACCACACTCAACGACACCACTACTGAGAAGAAGGGCTAAGAATATGATGGGAAACATTTAATATATGATAAATACACCCAATTGCATCCCGGGGGGAACAAAGACACGCGACCTTGAAAAGGTCGCGCGTAGAGGGAGGTTTGACCGGGGTGTTCCAGAATCAGCGCAAAATTGGCTTTTGTTTCATACAAATTTTACACTGTAAGGTTGCCTGGCTGGCTCAAAGCTCTATTTTTTCAGTGTTGACTGCAGTAAACGTAAGGGACTACGCCCCGGGTGGCTCCGCCCCAAAAATGAAGATCTGTAAGGCTACATTACTCGTATGTATAACTCACCCAAACTTCCTTGGCAAGAGTAGTATAGGAATAGCGTTCTTGTGGTGGACTGGTAGCGGTCAAAAACAGCGCGGATCTGCAGGCAGGTAACAGTATGGTGTGCGTATTAATTAAGGTTATATTGATAACTATATTGAGGTTATATCGATTATAGATTGAGGTGCGCATATTAACTGAGGTTGAAGTAGGTGCAGCTTATTTGTTAGTTGGTTGGTGGTTGATGGCAATCATTTGCAGCATGATCCTGCAAGCAGGTCACTCAAACTATTGATAACCGAGGCTGAAGACAGATCAACGAATATGCTGGAAATTTTGATTAATAATCTGGAAATGCAGGCAGGTGCGTACTTTTTTTTACCTGCTCCATTGGATACAGAGCTAGAGCATTTGTGTCTATAATACTATTCAAGCCTCATGGTAAGATTCTGCAAACTTACTGCTTCTAATCCCATACTCCCTACCTGTTTCAAATGATCTTATTTCACCCCCGACCTAGCTCAATTCAATTATAGCTCATTCAATAATACTTCTCCAAGTTATCCTCACTTATTATTCCGTACTCATATGAGCTTTGCCCTCCAATTAACCCTCAACACTGTCACACCCTCAAACAATCTCATGACCCACCTGCACCAGCTCGCTCTCCAGCCTGCCCCGTTAGTCATGGCATCAGGAGCCTCCTGGCTTGTATTATGCATCTCGTGCTTCTACGCTGTCCTACAATTCCTTACTCTTAACACCTCACCCACCTTGGCCAGCTCACTCTCCAAATCGTCCTCGTTAGCACCAGCAGGAAGGAGCCTTGCGATGAGCTTTCGCACACGAGGTTTGTTTGCCACGCGGTGCCAGTCCTTTGCAAACTGCTGCCGGAGTATCTGTATGTGCAGGCGTGTGCATTAAAAAAGAAAGCTTGATTATTTGCCACGCGGTGCCAGTCCTTTGCAAACTGCTGCTGAAGTATCTGTATGTGCAAGGATGTGCAGGGATGTGCGATGCTAGTCCTTTGCAAACTGCTGCTGGAGCATCTGTGCAGGCATGTGCAGACATGTGCGATGCTAGTCCTTTGCAAACTGCTGCTGGAGCATCTGTGCAGGCAAGTGCAGGCGTGTGCAGGGATGTGCGATACCAGTCTAAGACTCATGCAAACTGCTGCTGGATTAACTGTGCAGGCATGTGCTGGTCGGTATGTGCAGGCATGTGCATTAATATAGAAAGCTGAAGGCAGCGACGAGAGAGTAACCCAGAGTAGGGGGCTAGATGAAGGGGGGTATGGAATTCGAACTACCTGTACTGTTTGAGACATGTCCAAAATATTTAGCCTGGGGGAGCTACCGGCTAACCCATCTTGCACTACCAACTGCTCATTACTCTAAATACAAGAGCCTGGACAACACAGTTTCTCATTGCTCTAATTACAAGAGCCTGGTCAACACAGTTTCTACGATGTCCAGGCTGAGCAAGTGAAACCACATCATAGGGCTGGAGTTCTGAGGCGTTAAGACGATGGCTATAACACAAACATGCGTACAGGCCAGACACACTTTGACCGCCAGAGTGTGAAGCAGGCAAAGTAATATTCATTTCAAAGCTATAGGTGAGATCTTTTGCTATACATACCTGGACCAATGCAAGTTTAACACACACGCAGGCGCACACACACACACGGTTAATACTGATCACACATCATCCCTCTAGTCCCCTTGCGTTGCGGTTCTCAAAAAACCCAATACTGCAGTCAATACTCACGCCCCCTAGCACTGCAGTCAATACTCACGCCCCTAGCACTGCAGTCAATGCTCACGTCCCCTAGCACTGCAGTCAATTCTCACGCCCCCTAGCACTGCAGTCAATACTCACGTCCCTAGCACTGCAGTCAATACTCACGTCCCTAGTACTGCAGTCAATACTCACGTCCCTAGCACTGCAGACATTACTCACGCCCCCTAGCACTGCAGTCAATACTCACGTCCCTAGCACTGCAGACATTACTCACGCCCCCTAGCACTGCAGTCTACACCCATGTCATCTTGCAATGCAGTCCTCCGCACCTCGTCTGAATCAAAAAGCTTGTCCAGGCCTCTGAACTGGAAAACAGATTTTTCTACGGTCCATTCCTGACTCTGGGGTCCTGCATTGCGGACACAGTTGGAGCATTGGCAAAGCAAGGATGTGTGTAGGGCTTGTAGGGAGTGCAGGTGGACTGCAAAAGGAAAAGCTGAGACACAGTTGAAGCATCGGCGAAGCAAGGCCGTGTGTAGGGCTTTGTAGGGAGTGCAGGTGGACTGCAAAAGGAAAAGCTGAGACACAGTTGGAGCATCGGCAAAGCAAGGATGTGTGTAGGGCTTTGCAGGGAGTGCAGGTGGACTGCAAAAGGAAAGGCTGAGCTGCGTACAATTTGCACTTGCAGATCAGCAGCTACTAGTGATACAACACTCTCAAGTGTGAGGCATGATTCGGCAAGGCGCAGCTTAAAAAGGCACGAATCAGCAGGGCACCAAGCAGCATGATACATTTATAGTCAGTACGCAGGCGGTGAAATTACTCCCCAAGGTACTCACTTCCCCGGAAAGCAGGAAGTGAGTACCTTTCTAGCCGACAATACGACAGCAGAATAAGGCACACAACCATCATTTCCTCTTCTACTGCTCACTGCTTACTGCTCACTGCTTACAGCGTAGTACGAACGGAAAGAGCTGGCTGTCTCCTAAAACGAGATACGTACCATGCAATGCCTAACAACCTACTCACTTGCAATCAGTATGTACGGTAGATTTGCTCAGAGCTGGCCAACAACACTGAAAATTGCACGCCCACCTTTCGAAGCAGGTGAACTGTCGTTTTCACCGCTGTCCTCGTCTTCAAAGGGAGCTCGTGCTACGGCCTAGAAGGTGGAGGATGTGAATCAGATGACCAAGGTCATACACATGTGCTTGACACGGGTTTTGCTGTTGGGCCAATTCTACACCTTAACCAACGTTCAAGGCTCACTTCACTGAGCACTTATTTTTTGCTTCTCTCTGCTGCTGTTATCATCTCATTGTTTAAGTGCAACACCGACAGGGTTATTATGATGCACATGTTGCGGTTTTCTTTTACCTCCTTTCTTTTCACTCCTGGGACAAAGTATGGACGATGGACCTGCAAAGTGAATTTGCAAGGTAGAATGCAAACAGCTTTGTCCTCAGCTTCGCATTGGCCTGGAATGCATGTAGGATACGTTTTAGCTCCTGCAATACTGCAGTGAGTCCAGCAACATTGCTGCTTAAACTTCGAAATGTAAAGCATTTTAGCTGCACAGACAATAGAACAGGAACTGCAACAGCGCGCACAAGCCTTTTGTTGGCATCCACAGACCTTGCACTCGCATAAAGCGCTTGCACCATACATACATGAATCCCATTCAGGGCCCCCAGGAACTGCTGGGCCTTGTGCTCATCCGCAGCCGCACTGCTGAGGCACTTGTGTGCATGCGCAGATGCTGCCCTGCAAGGTAGATTAAACACGGACACATGTTCCAATCCCTACTACTCGGAGTTAGCTGAAATGTCGAACACGCACAAATCACTCTCCCTATATTCAGAGCTATAAGCTCCTCGATATCAGCATCTTTGTCTTTTTTCCTGATCCATGCCGGCAGCGTCTATACTATCTGCGTTCTCTCTCTGTTTTTTTAAATTGCTCTTCAATTGAACAACTAAGATGCTGCCTCTCAAGTTGAGAGCTTCCTCTAGGCTCTAGGAGTCACAAGCCCATGAAAATTACCTCGATAGATAGCACTAACATGTAGGGTTGGCCAGACTGTATATATGCACCATATATGACCTTATACTCGGTGACTTCCCTGGTTCTGGCCAACTCTACCCACATGCATATCCTCCTTTCACTTCATGTGCTTTTGCAAGGCTTGCGTATATTGCACACAGCTCACATATCATACTGCTTGTGCGACCACTTCAACTAATATCGGTCAACACGCAGCTTAAATGTCACAAGCCTCTTGGAGTTAGTTAGCGCCTGCACCTGTACTCAGCCTCCATTTCACAAGCTAGGCTCTCTTGAAATGCCACTGGGTTCGTCTCACTGATTCTCACGGAGCGCCTGCGTCCCTCAACTGGCTGCTGCTGCCTGTGTGTATATGGGGGGAAAAGGAGGTGTGCGGTTTGTCTCACACCTACCTACTCAAGCTGATGACAGTACTCCAGGGTCATTCGCTACTTGGTTTAGTGGTAATGTATTTAACACTGATCGATTCACCACAGTACGACCCAGGCAATTTCTCATTCAGTCGTTAATTGACAGTATTATCAGATCAATGAGAGCAAGTCACCGACACCGTTACTCAAGGGGATGCATTAACCTAACTTGTTTCTTAAATCGCGTTAAGCATCTGTGTCCCTCTGTTATCCAACATTGTCACAGTGAAGGGCTCACACATACTTCCACAAAGGTATGCTGTATGGTCTGTCCTTGTAAAAACTGCTTTCTCTTGTTCATCTGATATGTTTGCGGTTAACAACCATGGGCAGGATAATGGCGGCAGCCGGCCTTCTTCCTGCTGCTCCAAACATGTTCACACCTCCTGCGTGCTTGGCCATATTACACTTAGAAAAAATTGACTGAGCACCCGCAAACCCACCTTCGACGTGCAGCCTCAGCAGCCATTTGGGACCACTCTAATGGGGAAGCTAAGCGTCCTGCGTTATCTGCATCATGCTGTGTGTGCTCTGCACCACTCTCTACGTGCTCTGTACCATGCTGTGCGCGCTCTGTGCAGCTGCTGTGACGCTGAACAAGGTCAGGAAGGGAAGATTGGTGCCCAGCAGGGGACAGGATGGGCAAGCGGCAGTTGTTTTGGGAAGGAGAGGCTGTTGTGGCCGGCTGTGCTGGAATGAACTTAGCTTGTGGCAGGGGTTGGGAGAGGGAACTGGACAAGATGTTGGGACCAGCTGAGGTAACTCCTTTAAAGGTAGACAAGAGCTTGGGGATGGTCTCGGTGAGTGCAGGGTCGCGTTGGGCAGATCCAGGTCGGGGAGAACTAGGACGTGCTGGACCAGGCTGTGCAGAGTCAAGCTGTGTGGAAAATGGAGGTGCAGGTTTGTGGGGTAAGGGGGGGTTGGGTGGGCCAGTGGGAATGTCGGTGCTCGAGCTTGCCAGGTTCTTGAGAGATGCACGTGATCGACGAGGAAATGGTGGCCGTGTCCGCTGCTGCTGCTGTTGCTGCTGCTGCTGCTGCTGCTGCTGCTGCTGGGTCTTTGCTGCCTAGAGAATAAGCACACAGACACAAGCACGCGTGTGGTCTGTTGTATTGATGCTAACGTACGTGTGAATGATCAGACATAAGCGTGACATTCAAGCATTTGAAACTGAGCGCTTGGACTAAACACACAGCTCAAAATTAATACGTTGTACAAATACATCCAAACATAGGACTAATTAATTTTGGGGCACAAAATTGAGGGAGCAGCGGAGAACACACAGTGTCGAACATTAACAAGATCTCCTCGGAATGGAATAAGCATTTACCCACACAAAACAGCAGAAAAGCAAGCATTGACACGCAGCACAAACCTCCTTCAGCTCAGTGCCTGGTACAAAGCAGGGTTGCGATCCTCTTTTCTCTTGCAGTTGCTGACATGCTCCTGCACGCACGCGAATGGCCACATTTAGGGGGTGATCAGAAATAGAAGCAGCACTTCCAGCAAGGGCAGGCCAATCTCTGTGTGACATGGCAGCACTGGAGCTTGCAGATTATACATTGACAGCCAATTTCTTAAGGTGGATGAGACTCTATTGGTAACAGTACTAACCGTACTGAAGTCTTGCTTGTTTGTATGCGGAGATCGTCAAAGTTTGCATGCACACCGTGCTTGCCATACACCTTAAAAGTACATGTCTCACCTTCTAGGCTGTCAAGTGTGCCGGGATTTGAAGTGTTACGCAGAAGCGTCCTGTAGTCGTCAAAATAAAGCGTGGGAGAGAAAGGCCGGGTCTGTGGAGCCTTAGGACTGGATTCATCAGGTATCGTCTGCTGCTTTTGCCTACACAACTGCCCTAGCTCCTGCAAAGACGGAAGCAGCACGAGATGAGCTCAGCAAATATTTAAAGGTATCAACAAAAAAAAGTCAGGGCGGCAACGTTCACTGCGGTTGCCCACACAGCTGCTTTAGCTCATGCATAGACGGAAGCAGCATGAGATGAGCTCAGCAAATATTTATAGGTATCAACAAAGAAGTCAGGGCGGCAACGTTCACTGCGGTTGCCTACACAGCTGCTTTAGCTCCTGCAAAGACGGAAGCAGCACGAGATGGGCTCAGCAATTCTTTATAGGTATCAACAAAGAAGTCAGGGCTGCAACGTTCACTGCGGTTGCTTACACAGCTGCTTTAGCTCCTGCAAAGACGGAAGCAGCACGAGTCGAGCTCAGCAAATCTTTATAGGTATCAACAAACAAGTCAGGGCAACACTCACTGCGGTTGCTTACACAGCTGCTTTAGCTCCTGCATAGACGGAAGCAGCATGAGATGAGCTCAGCAAATCTTTGTAGGTATCAACAAAAAAGTCAGGACTGCAGCGTTCACTGCGGTTGCTTACACAGCTGCTTTATCTCCTGCAAAGACGGAAGCAGCATGAGATGAGCTCAGCAAATATTTAAAGGTATCAACAAAAAAGTCAGGGCTGCAACGTTCACTGCGGTTGCTTACACAGCTGCTTTAGCTCCTGCAAAGACGGAAGCAGCACAAGATGAGCTCAGCAAATTGTGAACACTCTTAGGTCCAGTTGTTTAACACCGGCAAGTTGGGGAGCACCTGGATCCTTGGAGGAGTTTTTAAGCTTGTGTGTCAATGACTTCAAGGCACAGGGATGACAGCAACTTACAGCTCCCAAACTGTCCATCATTCCTAATAAAGAAGAGCCTCGCAAAGCTTGAATGCAAATGCATACCATCCTGAGCGTACCATCAATACGGCAAAACAAACCTTCGCAAATGACACTGGTTTTTTTAGGTTTGACTGTTCTTAAGCTTAAATCAATTTCAGCTTTTACTTAAGTTCAACTTCTTCTCGATGCCCCCCAGAGGCATACATAGCAATGTAACCTTACCAATACCCACCTGAAGAGCTGCAGTAGCAGCAGCCTCACCCATTTCTGGTTCCAGGGGCAGGCTGCTTTGCGAGGAGACATGGGATGAATGGCAGCAACGTTGAGATTTAAGAGAGGAGGGGGCAGGTGTGGGTTGCGCAAAGAAAGAACCATGTGGTGGAGTAGGGTGGAGTTGCTGAGATGTGTTGGGAGCGCGTGTGGCTTTGGCACTGAGAGTGGTGGTGCTTGAAGTTGGGTGCCGGGACAAAGCGATGGGGCTGGGACACCTTCTGGAGGTTGAGGCAGGGCTGTGGGTGTTTGCGTGTGGGAGTAAGTGTGAGTGTGAGTGTGAGTGTGTGTGTGTGTATGTGTGTGTATGTGTGTGTATGTGTGTGTGTGTGTATGTGACACAAGTTAGGAAATGAAGGGATGAATAGAAGTCATTTACTAATCACTTCAAATGCAAGTGACTTACCCAATTACACAGCTATAGTAAATTCACACTAGGAAGTAAAGCCATTACGTGCATGCACTCACGGGACATAGCCATGTACAGCAAGGCTTGCACCTACGCTGAGTAGCAAACTATTCACTTGCAGGCCAAGCCTGCAACTCTCCTGGCCTCCAACCATTTTATTCTTCTCTGTTATACCGAAAGAGGAGCCCTCCAGTAATTGATATCCAAGTGGCTCGTTTCCATTACTTAAAGTGGAGAATGGCTCTCACCGCCATCTGGCGTGTATCTTTGTTACCAGCCAAAGGGATGTATTCAAGGGTTCCGCGAGACGATAGTTACCAATGAGCATTACTGGCAAGGGAGGTTCCTTGCATTGCGGTAGACCTTGCATTGTGTGGGCCTGTGGGGCTGCCATGATCTCCGAATACGAGCTGTGGCGGCGAAAGCAAGGAGAGGACAAAGAGGCAGCGACCTGGTTCTTGTACCTTGACATGTATTGGGCTGTGTCACACGGGCGTGGGTGTGGTGTGCATTGAGGGGAGACACAGGTGGACAAACGTGCACTGCGGAAGGATGACTTTTTTCTCGGCACAGCATCAATGGAGTGCCTGGTTTCTTCTGCTTCCTTGGAAATGGGCAGGTCTGACAGCCTCCAAAAGGGGGACGGAAGTGTGCAGCTGCTGCTGAGAGCGTGCTGGCGATTGGGGAGGGTGAGAGAAGGCAGGGAAGGAGAGGGGACGGACGCCTCAGCTGAGCTTCCCGGTTGATGAGTGAAGGAGAGGCGGGAAGAAGAGGGGAAAGCAGGTGTGCTTTCATTGCCGCCTCCTGGAGCAGGCTGTGGGACGTAATGCAAGGGGTTTTACGTGCGTGGAGAGCTGGAGGAGCCAGGCACGGTTTGAGCTATTCAATCCTTAGAGACGCAAAGGCTCTATCCTACAATTACATGTATAAATGTGCAAGGCACAGCAGGGTGTCCAACAGAATTACTTACGCATTCCTTCTTCCTTGTCAGGCCCAGAAGCTCCCGAGCACGCCCCTGCAAGGTGCGGAGAAAGGAGAGCACAATGATTGTGATTACTAGTAATAGTAATAGCAAGTAGAAAGTGTGTGTGTGTGTGTGAACGGGAGGGGGGGTGCGGGTGTATTGTCTAGGTGCACCCGTGTGCAATTGTGCAAGCATATGCTTGCGCAGACACGCACCAAAAACACATACTCTAAGCAGGCAGCACATACTCTAAGCAAGCAACACATACTCTAAGCAGGCAACCTACAAGGGAAGAAGCGAGTCTGTCACGCTTTGACATGGGAGGAGGAGTGCATGCTGACATCGTTCTGATCCTGCCGGAGCAGCGAAGAAAAATAATTTTTAGCACCCTAGAGTACACCTACTTATATTATTAATTGGTGCAAACAGTTTCAGGTTTCAGGTTTTCAGGATTCCAATAATAGCTAGCAAAAATATTTTATAATACACCAAAGAATGTGACACAAACGAAATGGACGCTCGCAGTTCATCTGCCCAGCAGCAATACTTTCAGCAGCCAAGTGGCTAGGAGCATGCCTTTGCTTGTTCAACCCCGCCCCGACCTGGGGCATGAAACGACGCGTACGGGACTTGCCCTCCCAGCGAGGAAACAGACTCAGCCTTCCACTTCTTTCCCACCTACCACTGGCAGCTGCTATGTTGAGATTCTCGGCACGCAGGGGGGACAGCCATTGGCTAATTGGAGGGTCACCGGGCCATCCAAAAACCTGCAGAAGGTGAAAGTTTCGTAACTCCAGGTGGTTGTACATCTTTTGTTCCGTGCCGAATACGCAAGCGACGTTTGTGTTTGTACTGCGCACCACTTATTGTCATGACCACCCACCACATGCCATGCAGGTATTTGACAAGGCCTGTAAGAGCTACGTCTTCTGCCTGTCTGGCAATGGGCTGAAGATGCAAGCCCCATCTGACACCCGTACCTCTTTAGGCTTTGTCCAGCCATACTTGGTGCTGCAGGTGAGCACAGGTTGCACCTTTGCGTTCTAACAATAAATGGTCTAGCCAACACAATGGCTTGTGATTTGTAGCGGCGTTATTCAGCAGGTACTTGCCGTAATACATGGTCATCTACATTGGCCAACTGCTAAGTCCCTGTTTGTTCCTGAACAATTAGTTGCATGGAGTTGAGGTTAGCCCTTCCCAATTTGAAACGTACTACCTGGAGAAAACGTAAATGTATTTTGGGATATAAATCTTAGCAGCGTGCCATGAAGGAGGAGTTAGATTTACGCAAAAATACCGGAAAGCAATAAGGGTGATGCAGCTTGCACTGTGTATTGACTTACAAGGCTCATACATGACCACGTAAACGTTAAGGTATGTGATTATGAACCTGCGCTGCTAGTGTAGTCTGTGACTGCCCGCCCTTGGCACTGGAGTTGATGCTCTCAAACTTAAATGTCTTGCAATAAAATTATAAGGAAGTGCCTATGGTAATACCGCCAGCTTTGCATGTACCGTAGTGACATGTACCCATTTCGCACCCCTCAAAAAAAGAGTTATTTTTACCCTGTCCGCACCAATCCGCACCCCTCTCAGTATATAAATTAGTGCTTGCCGCACCAATCCGCAGGGGCAAAATGCCCTCAGAACCGCACCAAGGGACTCAGAGGTGCATTCCATAACACATTAACATAGTTTTTGTCCAAGTGCACTGAGAAATATCAAACTGAGTCCGGTTCTGCTGAACTCTGTCATCCATTGTACATTGTACATCAACTGGCACTGGTTTTGTCTTCTAGTCTTTCTTAACTCAAGTATCATCACCATCATCTTCCCCATCCCTCTCCTCACTGCCCCCTCCTCACTCCCTCGGGGCTCTTTCCCGAAGGGCTCTCGGGGGCTCTTTCCCACTCATGACCCGTCAAAAATTTAAAAGTAACTATTCAATCCGCACCAATCCGCACCCCCTCAACTATTTATATATTTCAGGGGGTGTGAGCTCGCCGCACCCCCCAAAAACAATATTTTTGCGGCGTGATATATTGTTAGTACGGTACAAAGATTTATTCATCTGATCTGCGCTGCGCTTGCAGGTGCTCATGACCGCTGGACAGCCCCTGACACTGGAGCTGGTGCTCTCAGACTCAAAATCAGCTCGCCACCGCTTAATCCTGTCTTCTGTGTTTTCCGAAGCAAAAGTCACCGCTCTGCACTGCCAGGTCGGGGTAAAAAGCTGTTGTTAGAAGCTTCACAATCGGCTGGTAACCAGGCAATCCGTGGTTTATAAAGTTTTATATTCATTGATGGTGACTGTGCGCTCTGTCGCGCCCTGCAACTAATTGGCCCCCGTACGTCTTTTCACGTCAACCACTTAGGGTACTTCCCTTTATGAAATTGAAATAACGGAAATTTCTCTCAAAGGGCTCCTATGCTTACCGTTTGCGTGCAGCTGTGCATTTACAACCATCCATTCCAGCCCTTTTCAGGTCTACTTATTTGTTCAAAGCAACCTAACAATTCCAGCTAAAAAGTAAAAACTGCTTCTGCTCATCAAACCTGTAATGCTGCCTGCATCTCCCTTCACTTGACACCCAGAAAACAAGGATGCCTGCCTCCATTTGTTCAAGCTGTGTAGCAGTCCGGTACCGCAGACTTCTTAATGGCACCTGCACCCTAATTTTTACCCTTACAATTGCTGCCTGCAGCTCCCTCTGTCGTTAACTCCCGGGAAGTGGACAAACCTGGTGCTGCCAATGGCGCAGCTTGTGCCTATGCTTTCGCGGTATGTCATTTATGTCATTTCTCTGTTCTTGGTTTTAATATAGTTCATTCGAGGCTGTTATCAATTTGACCTGTGCAATGTTCTACATCTCTGACCCTTTTCCAAGTGACGATGCGCTTAGTAGAATCTGACATCTATCCACCGCGTAATAAGTTGCAACTTGTGCTGCATAGGTGTAACGAATGAGAGCACACCTACAGCTCTGTTGACCCTCTTTTTCAGACCAGCTTAGCGTCCTTGGATTTTTGTTTCCACCCTTGGCTCTACACGCTTGCTTCATGTTTTTTGATGTGAAATGCCTCGCACACTTCCACAGCCCACCCTGACATGATATTCAATCCAACTTCCTTTGCAGGGGTGCTACACTGCTCAGGTCACTGGACTCCATCTCCATCTCCGGCTCTGCAAGCCTGCGTCGTGTTCTTGTGCTGAGGGACGCCCCACACACCTCAATAGCCCAACCACCTGCAGCATGCACGACCCCTCAACCTCCCCCACAGCAAAATCATGCGGTTGTAAGCAGTAACAGGGGGGGGCAAGGGCCCTTTCTTGGTGCTAACCTGGAATGCGGAGAGGCTCTGCCACTGCCAAAGGGGCTGGATCTGCCCCCTGAGATGGGTGCATGCATGCAGGTGAGTGGGGCTTTTATGTCGTTTCTGGGTTGGCTGGGACGTAAAAGCTGAGTAGTTAAGAGCGTCCCCTGCTGGCCTGACTGCATTATAAACATGAATACCTACACATGTTGTCAGGCTTGGCAGGCACTGTACATGACTGTGTTGCTCAGAGCTTTCTCTGCTGACCTGACTGCAATATGAACATGAATACTTACACATGTTGTCAGGCTTGGCAGGCACTGTACATGACTGTGTTGTTCGGAGCCTTCTCTGCTGACCTG
>Ga0307942_1003530_pt1 | contig 12633 bp, 6 predicted proteins | sample OrgLakmetagen175_FD_201846 | JGI IMG/M metagenome (GOLD analysis project Ga0307942, IMG submission 201846) | Saline water microbial communities from Organic Lake, Antarctica - #175 | ecosystem: Environmental > Aquatic > Non-marine Saline and Alkaline > Saline | place: Antarctica: Organic Lake...
GGTGGGTGTGTGTGTGTGTGTGTGTGTGTGTGTGTGTGTGTGTGTGTGTGTGTGTGTGTGTGTGTGTGTGTGTGTGTGTGTGTGTGTGTGTGTGTGTGTGTGTGTGTGTTTGTAGATACACAAGCTTGCATTCATGCTTATGAACCGTATAAATCCAAAAAAATCGTGACAATTTGCATATACGCACATTTGCATTCACGCACCTGTTTTCCTAGGTGGGGGGATTGCCAAACCCTTGCATTTGCCGCAGGCGAGAGATTGCATGGTAAATGTCGGTATTACAGTAAATAATTTATATATTATAAAATGTGTTTAGTCCAGTGTCGTGTTGGCACGAGACGAATTCGTTAATGCTTAAGTTTTACAACCTATACAGGGTCTGTCATTACAAGCTGATGGTCAAGACCTTTTGGGTGAGCAGATAGCTCAAGGGCAACATCTAGATAACGAGAAATTGTTGGGTGCCGCCGCCAGCAATTGGTTTTGCTGTGAATGGCGCTCATGCACGAGGCATACCACAAACCACAGGACATGGGAACGAGCGGTTGCCAGCAGTAAAAGAAAAAGAACAAGAAAAAGAAAAGACTGTGCTGGTAGTGATAACACAGCCAGCATGATTAAGCAGTAATTAATAAGCTGTATACGGACTCATCACAAGTCTAACCACGGAACGTGCTGTTGTATTGGCGTATCTTTGGGGGGGGAGAGCTGGGGGTGTCCTCCGGCTTCTGTAATTGTGGGTACATAACGACTTTATATGCTATAACCCGTGGCAGAATTTTCCGATGATGAGGCCAGCAATTATAATTGGAACGAAGAGGGGAACTGATCCTTGCTTTAATCACTGCTAATACTGACCTCACAAGAGATGCATCTGTTTGCGTGCGCGTGGCAAGCCTGAAAGGGATTGTTATGTAGGCAAATAAATGTGCTAGCTTAATCACAATTGGCGGGTGATCTGATTGCAAGGCATCGCATGCACGCTCGCCACCTCTGAAATAAACGAGATAAGTTGAAATTTGTACAGGATCAGGGATGAACTTCTCCAAATCTTGTGGCGGAGGGTGCTGCACGGTCGGCAGGTATTGCAGAGTCAAATTATGAGGGAGGAGAATGTGATGGTTTGTTAGTGTACGCAAGAGTGTGAGTATAACAACCATAGAAGATCTACATATAAATGTGTTTGGCAGGATAGGTTGAGAGATGGTCTTTTCGTGCTTTTGAAACTCGGTGGGAAGTGGCTGAAGTTTGCTATCTGCCCAAATGCTTCTAACAGTCACACTTTATACCTGATAAAAAAGGATCACAAATATTGGTTACGAAATGTCACTGAGCAAATTGAGTGGGCTGAGTCTCGTGCTAAAGTATAACCTGGATGAAAATGATGTAACTTGAATACACAGAATACAAATTGGGCCGCACGTCTGCATTTTAAAATGTGACTTTTATTGGCTCACTTCAAATTTATGGTACATTTTAATTGGCTTTTTAGTGATTATCTCCTGTGTAATAAATCTGAAATTGAACAATGAGTGGATGTCCACTGTCTTGCATGTAGCGCTTTGTCCTTTATCTGGATTTAATATTTAGGGCATTTTTGACTTTGCTCTATGCGTGCCTCTATTTATCTAACTGACACTCCTACTTCAAGCCTTTCCCATATTGCCTTTTTCGCTGCACAATCAACAGGTCCACAGCACCAGAAGAAAAATTTCTGAAGAAACCTCCAATGACACACTGTGCTATTAGTAAGCCTAAACATTCAATGAATAACAACAATCACGTTGTAAGCTGCACCAGCTGCTGCCTTCACTGTTTGAGCGAATCACCGCTGCAGCTACAATCATTGCTCAGTTGTTGGAAAGCTTTTCTGCCGCCAATTTTGCGTCTGACTTGATCTCATTGTAGACCCTGGCTGGAGCTCGTGAGCCAGCTCGCTTCTTCTCAACATCAGCAGCAATCAACTCTGCAGGGCACAAAAGTAGGAAAGAACGCAAAATAAGTTGAAGGCAATATCTGTGTGTTTACTGTTAATAACATGTTCTGACAAGCGAAACACACAACAGTACATTGGCTTAGCACTTGGAGCTGGCATTACTCCAATTGCAGTTAGCAACTGCAGATGCAACGCAAACAAATAGACAAAGAAACACACGTACCCCACAGGCTTCCATCATACTGGGCTCGGACCTTCTCCTTGCTCACCTGCACGACATTCATTTTATTAAGGCAGGTGATGGAAGAGAATAAGAGGGCTAGATGGCAAATGAAACAAAACAACAAAGAGATCCGAAGGAAAAAAGAAATCAACAAGAAAAGTTGCCAGGTATAATAGAGAGGGTGACAGCATGGTGCATCAAGCACACAAATCACAGCAGCAAGCGAGACAAAAAACACACCTGCCTTTACACAGGCATAATGTCCAATGCCATTGTCTGTTGACTTGTATAACATCGATACTAGTAAGAATGGTAGTCACACTCTTTGTACAGGGACAACACTTACTGGTATGGAGCAAGGCAAAAGGTGGCATCAACATCACTCACCACGCCATTCTCATCCTTTGCCAGCCACAGCAGTGTCCACCATTCCAGTCTTTCCGCAATCCACCCTGCACGTGGGTTGTGGCCCCTCTTTCTGTTACTTGACTTTTTTCAGCGTAGTAGGTTTGCTATCTCCCGTATGTAACACCCTCAAAATAAAGAAAAGAGTATATACAGGTAATTACATGTTATGTGTTGCTCAGATGCATCTTAGCATTGCCAGTGATGCTTGCAGCAGTTTTAACTCAGTGCAACTTCCATGGAGAGAACTCAGTCTTGGTGGTGATAAATCGCAACAAGCACACTGGATAATCAGACCTGTGGGGTCCATCACGTTCATGTTTGAGTACACCATCTCCTGGATGTCACGCAAGTTCAGCCCACCTGCACAAGTAAGCAGGAATTGAACGCGTGATGCTCAAACGTGAATGTGTACCTACACTACACAGGAGTCATGAGAGTTTGCCGTGATAAACCAAGGCTCACTCGTTACTCACTGTGTTGGTTGGTGTCACAGCGGCCAGTAACGAGGCGGCCTCAATTTGTTACGGCATGATGAATTAAAGCAATGTTCACGGCATTGACAGCATTCTGCTTGTGACAGCAACGCAAAGCAGCTCACCCTTATTGTCACGGTCATATTTGCTGAAGATTTCCTCGAACTTCTCTGGCACAAAGCGGCCCTCAGTGTCGTACACCTGTGAACAGAGTTTGACTTGGAAGTGATTTGGATCTTGTATGCAAATTTGCACGGGGGTGATTGTGAAGACAAAAAATCCGAGCCCTTGCCTCATACACAAGCGCCTTTTACATGAGAACTCTCGTGGTGCCTCTCTTGGTGCCTGTCCATGATTTAATCGCAATAGAAATGGCAGTTTGCTGTACATATACAGCTTTCAGCTGAAGTGAATGCCTTCGCCTCCCGTACACACAAATGGTTCCCAGAATTTCAGATTTACACTCTGTTTGTTGCAGCCTGCCTCAAATTCTCGCCAGCTAATCCTTACCTCAGAATCAGACCCGTGCTTGGTGCGGTGCATCTTGTTGATGTTAATAGGCAGCAAGGGGCTGAGCAGCCAGCCCTGCATACACACAAGAGAGTGTTGACTTGTTAGTTTATAACTCAAACTATGCTGAAGAATTTAACTGCTTACTTCCCAGGCAGTGCTCTGAAATTTCTTAGGGACGTTCCTTGATGGGCTAGAACACATTCAGGAAAACAGGTACTCAAAAATCATTGACTTTTTGTCTCCTGTGTCTTTAAGCCATAAATGGAGCATTTGGGGTATAGCCAAAACTGTGAAATTTATAAACGCATAAGCCCTTTCCACATCCCAGGACCATCCCAGTTCAGTTTCAAAAACAGTGCAGTGGACAACAAGCAAGGTCCATCATCACAGCAATATCACCGACAAAGTCACAACACCTGCGTGGGGATGGAGAAGGTGCCATGGATCACGGCAAGCGCAAGGGCGGAGGTGATCCAGCCAAAGCCCAACTTGCGAAAGCCGTTGTAGGTATCCCAAGGGTAGATAACACCATCGCCATCACTGACACAGAAATTGCACGCAGTGCACGGGGTCACTGATTGCATGGAATTGCAAGTCCTTTCAGTGATGAGCAAGATAAGCAAACACAGCTAATGGGAACTTGTGGGTGCCAGCAGTAATAACTAAGCTGCAAACGGACTCACAAGTCAAACCACAGGACGTGCTGTTGGATGGGCGTGGCATTGGGGGGAGAGTTGGGAGTGCCCGAAGGCTTCTGTAATTGAGGGCACAACGATGTATAGCAGATGGTGAGGAGGTAAGCATCGCAGACATAATTGGAACGAGCTGGAAAACTGCTCCTATCTATAATCATTGCCAACGCTGACCTCACGAGAGATGCATCTGTTCGCGCGTGGCAAGCCTGAAAGGAAACACGATTATACACGTAATAAGCAGAAGGAATGCGTAAGCAGGCTCAATCATAATTGGCAGGTGATCTGATCGCACGCTCGCTGCCTCTGAAACAAGAACGGTCCGCACCAGGATTGGGGATCACCCTCTCCAAATCTCGTGGCGGAGGGTGCTGTAGGGTCGGCTTGTACTGCAGGGGCAGATTGCGCGGGAGACCGTGATGACCAAGCAGGGAATAATGCCATCATCGGACCCAGGGAAATTTGTCATAAGTGTGTTACCTCTCTCGTGTAGGATTGCTCGTGCAGTGTAGTCGTGGTCGTTGACATTGCAGGCAATTAAAATGTTTAAACCTTTTAAAATTAAAAATTGTACTGCAAAAATATAACATTTCTCAACTCGTTGCCTGTTATGGCGGTTCTCAACTAACTTTGTTTTGTTCAAAAACTGAAAATTGGGCACGGTAACGAATTTTGAGTATGCAATCAGGAGCCTGTATACACAACTTTTTGACGTCATGGATCAAATGAAATATAAATTACATATTCGGAACTCTGACGTCGAGAGATATCGATTGGTATATTAATGAGTCGATTCTGAGATGGTCAAAAGGGGGGTCGGGAAATGTTGGGGGTTTTTCCAGAAATTTACTGGGCCACTTTCACAGAATATTCAATGTAATTTTGGAATTATTAGCTCAAGCCCAGTCGATCGGCACCCACCCGCCTGGTCATAGAAATGCACGGAATGTCCCCAAGTAGGCCGTGGGGTGTGTTCAAGGATTCCAAACTTGCAGTTCACGCATTGCATTATGCACAAATTGCATGATTGAAGTAGAAAAGTGCTTTGGCAAAGGTTTTGGTTGCTGGATTTGTGCACTAAACAGGTGGTCAGAGCAAGAGCGTGCGCATATCAACTTTTGCCTTATAACTCTTCAGGTAAAAATAAGTAAGTGAGATAACGAGAGAACTGTGCAGGCAGATGGCTGCTTACATTCTGAGCAGATTGACACCCTTTTTATAAGTTTGGGGGGGCAGAAAGGGAGGTTGGGGGGGGGTCATTTTGGGTCGGAGGCCCAAAATTGACACGTGACTTTCAGGGATATATATATTTTTAGGCTCCTGATGCAATAGCTAAAAAACTGCTTGTCACTTGCCATCAGCCAGAGTCTCGGGCTGTAGGCCATCCTTGTAACCCCTTGTCACTAGGCGGGGGGAAAGATGCTGAATTCAGGGTTGTCGTTCGAGCTGAATGGCCCTGGTGCTTGAGGGGTCTCAGGATCCAGAGGAAAGTGCCTTGCATGTCCAGGCATTGATACAATACAGGTATACTATGCCCTCTCTCAGGCACAGGGTGTATGGGTGACAGGCACCTTTCCTCCCGCCAAGTGTCAGTTTTCTTTTAGTTATTTTGCTGCATGAGGAAATTTGGCGCTGTATATTCCGGACAGGTGGGGGAGCTGAGGCTGAGAGGACTTGGTGCTGGTTTCAGTTCGTCGTGTTGGTGTTGCTGGCCTTGACGGGGCTGCTGCTGAGGGAAGGTGTGGGGCAGCCACCTAGTATGGTTTACAAGCAGATCAATGTCTGTGTTGTGGGACGATGGGGCTGGATGGAGGGGGCTGGGTGAAGATGCTGTCCAGGCTTGAGGAAGGCACTCCAGTAGGAACGCGATGTCGTGTGTAAGGGGCAATCACAGGCCAATGCGCCGAACAGTCTGGCAGAAGGTCCTTCCATGTAAATCTAAATCTCTATGGCGTGGATGTCAGGTGATGTTCTTGCTGAGATGTGTCGGTCAGTGCTCACACAGGCTGGTGGCTCTGCTAGTTGCTGGCAATGCTGGAATGTTCCAGTTTCCCTCAATTACCCCTGCCATCCTAAGAGCCCATTTTCTTTCACCTCCGTTGCTTTTGTGCTATTGCGGGGAATCGAGCAACCAACATCTAGGTAGCAGTAAAAGCCGTTTCAATAAGAAATAATACCCTAGAAGTATAAAAGCATTGTCACTTACATACCAACTAGTGAGAGGCAGTGTTCTTAACACTATCAAGTTCTTTTCTTTTCTTCTTGAGGAATGTTCCAAGGGTAAAAAAAGCGAGCGCTGTCGTCTTTAAGCAAACTCAGCAGTCTCCTCAAAATCAACGGCCCCACTTATGTCCCCACTTTGGTCAGATGCGGACAGCCCTGTGTCTTTAAGGTCCATACTGAGGGCGTTGCTCTCATGGCCCCTCACGTGTCCTCCTCCCCCGCTGTACCTGCTGGAGGCTCTGCTGTGTTCACCTGTAGCGCGTAGGATTGAGGGAGAAATTCATCAGTTGATAAAACATACCGTTTAAACTTCATAAACATGATGGCGGTGAGGAGTGACAGGTTTTCTAAGGCCCTCTAGGTGCCCAGTATCATGCTGGCAGATGAGTCCAACGTCTGTACAAGGCCGTGCACGTAAAGCTTACGGGGCTCTAGAATGTGAAAATAATTAGGTGGAAAGTTTGAACAAAGTAGACACCCAACGTTGCTGCTCATATACACAGAGAAACCTCCTGAATCGATTACATAACAAGTACAAGTTTGTTGTCAAGGGCATTTACTGGTAGTAATATTCCTGAATGTGTTGTTTGCCATACAATCTTTGTGCTTTGCCAGAGATCTTGAGGTGCTCCTGCATGCAAGCTTTGATCAGAGTGTGTGTGTGTGTGTGTGTGTGTGTGTGTGAGGCTCTGCTGCCAGCAGTGTGTGTGTGTGTGTGTGTGTGTGTGTGTGCGTGTGTGTGTGTGTGTGTGTGTGTGTGTGTGTGTGAGGCTCTGCTGCCAGCAGTGTGTGTGTGTGTTTGTGTGAGGCTCTGCTGCCAGCAGTGTGTGTGTGTGTGTGTGTGTGTGTGTGTGTGTGTGAGGCTCTGCTGCCAGCAGTGTGTGTGTGTGTGTGTGAGGCTCTGCTGCCAGCAGTGTGTGTGTGTGTGTGTGAGGCTCTGCTGCCAGCAAGCTGAGTGCTGAGAAACACTCACAGTGCAAGAACAAGCACAGCCTGAGCATTTCACAATGAAGCACGCGAGACAAGCCTCTTAAATTCCTAAGGGTAGACTTACACCTAGAGTGAGAGGCCATCTTATGCGTATTACATCATGTATAGGGTTGGCCAGAACCATACATTTAGAGGTATATACGGTGTACATACGGTATTGTTAGCAGGGACATCACCATACATATGGTCATACGGTGCACATATACGGTTCTGGCCAACCCTAATCATATAACAATGCCACTATATTACAGCACCCTTAATCATGCTGGCTGTGTCATCACTACCAGCGGTCTTTTCTCTTTTCTTTTACAGCATACATCTTGACCACATAAGTGCCTCTGGCCTTCACATTCTTGTGAGCTTACACCCATTGCATCTAACTACCCCTTGCCCCTCAAATTCCTATACTACCTATGTTACACGTGCCTAATGAATAGGGTTCACCGTAACCATATATATGCGGTGTATATACGGCAATTTTGGCAGGGGAATCACCAAATATACGGTCATATACGGCGTATACATACGGTTCTGGCCAACCCTACCAATGAAACGTAACACATCTAGCACCCTAAAGTGGTAGGCACGCGACAGAGCAAAACAAAACCTTGATATCACAGCAATGCTGACGTAGGTGCACCTGTTACGTCTCATCAGGCACAACTGAGGCAGCACTACACTAGACTAGACTAGACTAGACTAGACTAGACTAGACTAGACTAGACTAGACTAGACTAGACTAGACTAGAACAGACTAGACTAGACTGGACTAGACTAGACCGTGAGCCACAGGCCTGTGAGGGGACGCAGTGCTCTGACACAGTGTTCTACACTAATCGCTGCCACTGCCTGACTACGTCATAAACAGAGTCGGCCAAAACCAACACAGTGTTCTACACTAATTGCTGCCACTGCCTGGCAGCGTCATAAGCAGAGTCGGCCAAAACCAACACAGTGTTCTACACTAATCACTGCCACTGCCTGACAGCGTCATAAGCAGAGTCGGCCAAAACTGACACAGTGATCTACACTAATCATTGCCTCTGCCTGACTACGTCATAAGCAGAGTCGGCCAAAACCAACACAGTGTTCTACACTAATCATTGCCACTGCCTGACTACGTCATAAGCAGAGTCGGCCAAAACCAACACAGTGTTCTACACTAATCGCCGCCACTGCCTGACAGCGTCATAAGCAGAGTCGGCCAAAACCAACATAGTGTTTTACACTTATCATTGCCACTGCCTGACTACGTCATAAGCAGAGTCGGCCAAAACCAACACAGTGTTCTACACTAATCGCCGCCACTGCCTGACAGCGTCATAAGCAGAGTCGGCCAAAACCAACACAGTGTTCTACACTAATCTCTGCCACTGCCTAACTGCGTCATAAGCAGAGTCGGCCAAAACCAGCACAGTGATCTACACTAATCACTGCCACTGCCTGGCAGCGTCATAAGCAGAGTCGGCCAAAACCAACACAGTGTTCTACACTAATTGCTGCCACTGCCTGGCAGCGTCATAAATAGAGTTGGCCAAACCCATACATTGAAATATATGGTGTATATGTAGGGTTGGCCAGAACCATACATGTATAGGTATATACGGTGTGCATACGGTATTTTGGCAGGGGAATCACCATACATGCGGTCATATACGGTGTGCGTACGGCCGTACACGGGGTGCGTGCTTGATTCTGGCCAAATTTAGTCATAAAGAGTTTCTTTTACCACAGCACTGGCCTGCATCTTGCAGGCTTTAAGCACATCTTGCTGGCTCAAGGCCTCTCATATTCCTGTGCTTCCAACTCCCTCTCAAAGCTTAAACCCAAGCACACAATTTTACATTTGTTTATCACACAAGGTCCATCACACAAGGGTCTATCGACCCACTCGAATTACTTGACACACTAAATATCCTATGCTTCGCTTTTTCCATTTGCTCCTGTACTCGTTTTCCGTCGACTGCAAAAAAAAATCAATAAACCTGATGCTGCCATTATTTTAGGGTGTTGCTTCTGCATTTGTCAGTCTGCTGAAAAAGAATTCACAGTCTCTGCCACTCTTGACTGATTGCTGTCACTGCTCTCTGTCCTCTGTTGCTTCCTTGGCAAGCTTACTAAACATTTTTTAATGTCAAGCTTACTTGAACTTCCACAGGCACTCGTTTCCTTGACTAGCAACACTCACGATTCTGATTGCTGCCGCTGCTATCCTGCCCCCCAGGGCTCCCTGGACACGGCACATCATCGTGCTCGCTCGCATCCTCTGCACTACTGCGCCTGTGAGTGTGCGTGTGTGTATATGTTTTTGTATGTGTGTTAGTGTGTGTATATCCTTTGCACTACTGCGCCTGTGAGTGTGCATGTGTGTAATGTTTTTGTATGTGTGTTAGTGTGTGTATATCCTTTGCACTACTGTGCCTGTGAGTGAGCGTGTGTATATGATTTTTTTACGTGTGTTAGTGTGTGTACATCCTTTGCACTACTGTGCCTGTGAGCGAGCGTGTGTGTGTCAGTGTGTATATGTTTTTGCATGTGTGCAGGTGGTGCGCTGGGGCATCTTGTATGGGCGGTGCACATTTCTAAAACTGATAAGCAATGTTAACCGCCAAACTGGAAAGGATAGCTGCTACACAGCTGCCTCTGCATTCTGCAAGCAAGAAATGTGTGGCACTAGTAGAAGACTCGTTAAGCTAACCGGCTTCCGCACTGTGGCCTGCATTCAGCAAGCGAATAATGTGTGGCACTAGTAGAAGAGTCATTGAGCCAACTGGCTTCCGCACTGCGGCCTGCATTCAGCAAGCGAATAATGTTTGCCACTAGTTGAAGAGTCATTGAGCCAACCGGCTTCCGCACTGCGGCCTGCATTCAGCAAGCGAACAATGTTTGCCACTACTGTTAGGTTTCAATAAGCACCTACAAGCAGGCAGCACCTTGAGCAGGCAGCACCTACAAGCAGGCTGCACATTGAGCAGGGAGCACATTGAGCAGGCAGCACATTGAGCAGGCAGCACCTTGACAGGCAGCACCTTAACAGGCAGCACATTGAGCAGGCAGCACCTTGACAGCCATTCGGCACAATAAGGGCACAAGGTCACGCATAGGGTTGGCCACTGGTAGGTTTCAATACGCACCTACAAGCAGGCAGCACCTTGACAGCCATTTGGCACAATAATGGCAAAGGGTCAATAGACTGTTTCTTTTTCTTTCTGAGCTTATGGATTAATTTGTGGCTGGCCGAGACCAGTCAGCAGCCGATCAGCCAAACAACCTGGCTGAAGGTCACCCCCCGTTGTAACCATTGTAGCCATTTGGCACAATAATGGCACAAGGTCACGCATAGGGTTGGCCAGAACCACATACGTTTGGTGTGAATACGGTATTTTCAATAAGCACCTACAAGCAGGCAGCACCTTGACAGCCATTTGGCACAATAATGGCACAAGGTCACGCATAGGGTTGGCGAGAACCACATACGTTTGGTGTGAATACGGTATTTTTGCATAGGGTTTGCATAGGGTTTGCATACGTTTGGTGTGAACACGGTATTTTTGGCAGGGGTTTGATCGAATATACGGAGATAAACGGCGTATATATATACAGTTCTGGCCAGCCCTAGTCACGCAGCATCCAAGCAACTACTGGGTGCCCTGTTGCACCTGTCCTGATGGCTGAACAAGCTGCAGCTGGTCCGGTTCTGCACGAAAGCAGTTCAACATTCAGCCGTGGGGGATAACAGGGAACAGTCATACCGTCAAATCAAATCAAATTCCAAGCTCCTAGCTGCTTCATGCCTCAGAACAAACAAACAGAATCAAAACAAATCAAAACATGCTCCTAGCTGCTGCACGCCTCAAAACAAACAAACAGAATTAAAACAAATCAAAACATGCTCCTAGCTGCTTCATGCCTCAAAACAAACAAATAGAATCAAAACAAATCAAAACATGCTCCTAGCTGCTGCACGCCTAAAAAAAAACAAATAGAATCAAAACAAATCAAAACATGCTCCTAGCTGCTGCACGCCTCAAAAGAAATTTTATTGCATGCTCCTAGCTGCTGCACTGCTGCCCTGACGCAGCAGGCTGAACGAGCTGCAGCTAGTTGAGGCTATTGAACACACACACACACACACACACACCATGCGGCTGTGAAGAGTTACTGGGGAGCGGTTACACCGTCAAACAATGATTGGCTCCATACCTGCTACTAGCCGTGAAACTCTACTGCGCAATGTTACACCGTCGGACAATGATTAGCTCCATACCTGCTACTAGCTGCTGCACTGCTGCCCTCACTCTGTTGGCTTTCGTGCCTGCTGTGGATGTCCTCCTCACCCTCATCCTGCATCTAGTAAGGGGGCACACACAAATACGAAAACGAATACAGTACACACAAGGGGGCATGCATTCATAACACCCACATCCACTAAGGAGCACACGTAGAACACAAACACACACACTTATTCAGGGGCATGCACGTAGTACGCATTTGCACACAGAGGACACACAATACCATAACATTAACACACACAGACACACACACACTCACATGGGAGCACGCAATTGTATATCCTAATGCAGAGCACACGCTGAATGCTTTGTGCATACAGTATTTCAGGGTGTGTTGCGGCATGCAAGCGACGTGCTTGCTTGACACGCCGAATGCTTTTGTGCACACAGATCAATTCAGGGAGTATTGCAGCATGCAAGCACGTTGCTTGAACAAAGCGTTGAAACCAGAGACCCACGTTGTATCAAGCACAGGTAGAATACTTCAGAAGAGTCAAAGCCATGCATTTTCGAGATGAGTTTGGCCAGGGATCCTCAAATAATGAAAGGGTGGCCATGATAGTAAAGCAAAGCATATGTACGGTACACACATTTCGTAAATACAGTGTATGCACTCTGTATATGGCATACAACATTTAACATTTTACATAAACACAGTGTATGTATTCCATATATGGCATACAACATTTTATATACCTTACGTAAACACAGCGTATGCATTCCGTACACAGCATACAACATTTTTAGGGTTGGCCCAACCGTATGACCGTATATACGCCGTATCCTCGGTACGCCGTATATCCGGTACCGTATTTGAGATTTCTGACCGTATATGACCGTATATGGACCGTATTTGCAGGTGGTACACCCCAGACTCGGGTTC
>Ga0307942_1003536_pt1 | contig 12625 bp, 18 predicted proteins | sample OrgLakmetagen175_FD_201846 | JGI IMG/M metagenome (GOLD analysis project Ga0307942, IMG submission 201846) | Saline water microbial communities from Organic Lake, Antarctica - #175 | ecosystem: Environmental > Aquatic > Non-marine Saline and Alkaline > Saline | place: Antarctica: Organic Lake...
CCAGGCATATGACAAGCTTCTATAATGAAACTTTGCTTTCGCATTCAAGCCAGATGACTTGACGAAATGAGTTGAATAAGCATTGGTTATAGAAGTGCCAAAATGCTGAAAGTAGCCGATGGTAGGGGCATTTTTAAGCTCATACTCTGATCTTTGTGTCTAACGTATAAGGAGTACGTTTGTTGAGAGGCATTTAACTCCCATCGCCTGAAGTAGGGCAATGAAAGCTGATAAAACTCGCAATCAGTTTTTGGTGAAATGGTAATAACCCCCTGGCCATCACAGCTGTTGCTAAGCCAGCAGGCGTCTCCACCAGGATCAGCGCGGTAATGCTCATATGCGCCGCACGGTTATATATGTGTTAATACAATACGGAGTATTTGTATAATACGCCGTATGAAACATCCCTGTTGCTGTCTAACTTTGCTAAAGGTCGGAAGCTTCTACGACCAAACGGGAGGAGCTTGCCAAGCTCTTTTCCAGGAGTGGAAAAAGGAAAGTTACTGTTTGGATGCTTTTCATGCCCATCATTGTTCAAATCAATGATCTCATTCCAAGCTCGAGGTGTTACCCCAAATGCAACAAAATCGCAGCACTGGCCAGTGAGCAGGCCAGACCACAGCTAACAAACGTAATCTGCAGCTTTCATTTAGCAACCAACTCGCTTACAGCACTGACGAGAGCGAATGCGAGGAGGAATTCATGACCTCATTGTCGAGAGCAGCGAAAACCCCCGCGGCCTGGCTTATATGTGTGTATGTTTAAGCTGCGGGAGCTGATACACTCACGTGAGAGTACGTTTTTTGTGGCGGTGATTTTTACCCACTCCACTGAGCCATCAGGATGCTTGGCCAGTAGGGGAAGCCACCAACGAAAGGAACCTCAAAGAACAGCACCGACAAGGAACTACACAGCTGCCACACACACTAAGGCAAAATGGAATTAATCACCCAAGTTGCGAGGGTGTGAAGGCGTTTGCAAGAGTTGGGTTGATCAGCCGGGTGTAGCTGATCAGCCAATTGTCGAACATGCATCCGGCTTTGTTTGAACGGCCCTCTGCTTTTTCGGCACTTCCTCACAGTAGAAAAATGGAAGCACAAGGTATAAGACTGCACCTGCTTTCCAGTCAATCTTGGTGCCCTCAGCCTTCTCCAATACACCGTCATCCTCAGGCAACATCAGGTACGTCTTCTCAAGCACCTGAGCAGGAAACGCAAGACAGGCACTCGTAACACAGCCAGTCGTCCCTCTTTGATTATACGTGAGGCATCGCCATTAGGCAGCAATTGTTATGCCTTCCCAAGCACCTGAGCAGGACAAGCTGGACAGGCACGAGTATTAGAGGGTCGGTTCGTTTTCTTCAAATCGACATGTTCATACTCTTCACTTTAACATGTTCAATCGCACCAAGCTCACAGGAATGGTTGCACCCACGTGTTCCCTGGCCTATACACGGACTCAAATGTTAGGGCTTTGGCTATGGGCAAAAAAACAGAGATGTGGTTATCTGCTGGCCTGTGGCTTTTTGCCCTGCGTATCTGAGCTTGTAGAATCAGTTGTGGCTGTTACAGACTTCGGCCAGAAATTAACTTTTAACCACACAACCTTGCTGAAGGTTGCCCCAACCTGAGGTGTGCTCATTCTACCCTTTGTCACCCATTGTCACGATTGTAATTACTGTGTTCCTGCCTTGTCCGCATTTTGAGCAGGATAATATTCAACCACCAACACACACACACACACACACACACACACACACACACACACACACACAGCCGACAGGTGCATGCAAGTAGCCAAGATTAATCGGTGCACTGACAGTGTGGTTTGGCAGGAACCAAACAAATGTCCGAAGGTAACACCTGCTTTCAATAAGGAACGGAGCTACGTACATGCATGCGTGTGCAACTGCACTCACCGCGTTGCTGAAGTGAGGGTTTTCACTGAAATGGAAGAACAGCTTGAAGCCCCGTGGTAAACCGTCATCCCCTATAACGCTCTCGCTCTGCATGCGTGTGACAAGCAGCACGCATGTAAGTATAAGAGGTCATTTACGCAGCAGCCGAAAACGGGCCGTGTTGTGCATGATCGTCTGCTGTGGAATGGGGCCGCCAGCCCTCATTTTGTATGCGAGTCAGAAGCAGCATGCGCATACAATAAACGTGTATACGGCAGCAGAAATTGGGCCATGTTGTGCATTGTTGTCTACTATAGCGCCCTCATTCTACATGCGTGTCAGAGGCAGCCTGCACTTTTGTACAATTCTACACAACGGCAGCAGCAGCAGCAGATGGGCCAAATTGCGCCTTGCCTTTCTTCCTAACATGCCCATACTCTCCTGTGCGTAGGGACACTAGTGTTGGCGACAATCGTACATAAACATGCGCCGTACATTTCCGTGTATACAGTATTTTTCTGCTGAAATCATCGTACACAATCCGTGTGGACCATAATTTTCCTATACAGCTTGTGAATTCCGTGCCGGAAATTATGCACAGAATGTAAATATGCGTATACATGGTCCCGGCCAATCGTGAGGTCACGCTCATACGAGACAGAATGCAAGCTCTCTCTACCAAACAGAGCAATGCTTAGCACCTTGTCAAGGACATCCTCCAAGCAATGTGCATTTTGATTTGCCAATGGGGGATATGAAAAGCACACACTCTTCCCCCGCACATGCACACCTGCACGCATGCATGCACACACAGCAACAAACATACCCAAATCCACAGCTACATGCACCAATACACAGACGCACACACATGCAGCACGGACACACACATCTTCACATCCACACACCGTGACGTTGCTCAGGAATTGCAAGATCTCCAGGTCCTTGTCTTTAATGAGGTCAGCTGTAACATCACTCTTGAGCATGACCGTAAGCCAGAACTCAGGGACACCCTTGACTGGATACATGAAGGAGCAAAAGGAAGGCAGGAGCTTGCTTGCACGCGTGTATGAGCATGTGTGTGTATGTGTGTATGTGTGTGTGCAAGTGTGTGTGCGCGTGTGTGAGCGTGCATGTGCATATGTGTGCGTGTGTGTATATGCTTGTATGTGAACGCATGGATGTGTGCACGCATGCATGTGCCTGTGTGTGTGTGCGTGCGGGCGGGTATGCAAGCGTGTGTGTGATTTGTGTGCTTGTGCTCACCATCCTCTGCAGCATCGCCCTCTTTAGCGGGCACTGCCTTCTCTCCTAGCACAATGGCTTCTCGGTCAGCGTACATAGGAGCTGCAAGATGAGGCGTGTGGATACACTTAGTCCTTTGTACAGTGGGATGAATGTGTGTGTTTGTATTGTGTGTGTGTGTGTGTGTGTGTGTGTGTGCACGCACGTGCGCGCATGCGTGTGTGTGTACACGCGATTGAGTTGCCTGCATCCATGAATGTGCCAGGCTGCGTGCTTTCAGATGCCAAAAGGGCGTTGTATTGGTCTGAACTGAGTGTAAGGGTTATCGAATACACTAGGCACGCCTGCACATCCCTGAACCTGTCCCTCCTTCTTGCTCAAGCACAAGCATTTACAAACACAGGCACCCACACCTCACAAACATGCAATATTGCATGGTTTTCAGGCAAATCAGCTGCATGGAAGTTTTGGCGGTCAAGTTAGTTCTGCAGCTCCCCTCTCTGGATGCGACTCGATGAATATACACGAACCGTAGAGCTGCTCGTATTTGAGCTCCAGCGCCGCGCGCTCCTTACGGAACTGCGTCTCAATTTCGCCATGCTTGCTCTGGATGTCTTGCAGCGCCTCCACCCTCCTGTGAACCACAGGGATTGGATTAAGACACACAGGTGCATTGTGGGCTCCGTCTCAGCTGTGGACACTACCATGAGGGCAAGGCTGCAAGCCGAACGGACTCACCTCTGGACGGATACCGGCAGGCTCTCGACAAACTCCTCTGGCGTGCTTTCCAAGCCCAGCTTCTGCAGCTTTTGCTGTTGTTGATCGGTGGAGAGAAGTGCATGAGTAAACACAAGTGTTTTCGCGAGCTGTCCGTGCTCAGTCTGCTGCCGAGACGGGACCGGCTGCCGTGGTAATCGGTTAAAATCCCGCAGGATTGTCTACTAAGGTGCAGTCGAGCATACTTACCTCCAAAAGGTTGGGTCCAGACGCCATTGCAAGAGGGAGTTATAAAAAGTTTGATTTGAAATATAAAATATGCATACAAAATCAATAATCGCAATTCTGAAGCCCGAGGAATTGTAACGATGAAGGTCGTAATAAATCAGCAATAAATTAGATATAATCAGTTTTACTCAGCATCAGTGCTCGCATCAAATCATCACGTGAACGACGCAGGTCGAGTTAAATCAGAAAATATATCAGATATAGTCAGATGTACCCAGCATCCGCGCTTGCAACAAGTCCGAACGCGTATCAATCCGATGAAAACCTATTAGAAAGGTATAAATATCAGTAAATCGGGGTTGTCAGTATTCTTCTAAAATAGCTGAAAGCACTAGTGCAGTGTCGCTTGCGGGTTCAAATCCGCCTTTCCCAGTAATTTTCGTTACATTTTGGTGGAGTCGCACGGTCAGCAACCATTCCTCCTCGAGGACACTCTGACCCAGTTCTCTCTCAATTTGTCAAGTCACGTCTGATCCGTCAGTACGGAGGCAGTCCACCTCCTTCTCCCAGGAATCCAGCAGGCAGGGCAGTCCAAGGTTGCCACTTGAGCTGCATTGGCCATATTCTCCACGCCAATCCGGTACGGGAAACAAGCCTGCATGTACCTCCTTGTTGCACCAGTCTGTTGGTTGTCCACAAATTTGCCAAGCAACGTGCTTGCCTAGTGCACGCTGCTCGTGCATAACAATGCCTCTTTCTATCTGCAACACTTCTCTCCGCAACTCCATTCGTTGTGATCTGCTATATCAGCTGCTGAATCAGATCAGCAAGAAAATCAGACCTTCTTAGAAATAGTCAGTAACTTCAAGAGTACTCCGTTTGCTCTATTGCTCGTGCTCAGGAAGAGCATCCCTCACTATCATCAGCACACCCGGTGAACTCCTTCCCATTGGGAGAGGATCCAGATCTGGAAATGCCAGAGGCTCAGCAGGATCAGTTTCCTCAAGAAGCCCAAGCTGCTCAAGCTCATCAGTTGCAGGTTCAAGCCAAGCAGGCCCAGGCCACTCAGCAGGCCATTGCTGCGCAAGCCGCTCAGATGGCTAAGCAGATGTTTCAGCAGCACCTATAGCAACAGCAAGCTGTTGTGATGCCTCCGCCTGTTCCTCTGGTAGCGCTCTTTAACTGGCAAAGTCCTGTACAGACATGCTCATTGACATTCTGAGTTGCCTACTGAAAATTGCATCCCTGGCCTTTGCTGCACGACTGCGCACCTCTGATTGGAAACGCTTCAAGAAAGCGCTCTTGACAGAGGAGACATCTGTGATAGGGTGCGTTGCACGCCAGGCCTAGAGGAAATCAATAGCCTTGCGCTGGTATTTGCATGTGCTGTAAGAGATGAAAGAAACGCTATGGCTGGCTGAGGATCTCTGCTGACCCGTTTGCGTGGAATGCTTCTCCGTTGAATCAGATGGGCCTCAGCACTCCAGAAATTTCGCTTTTTCAGCAAGGCCCCTTAGCTTCGCACAGAATGCATTGTTGACCACAACGGTAAGGATTGTACCAACCTAGATCGTTTAATTCAATTTACTGTTGGTTAAGAGAGACGTATCAATGTCATGCAGCAAGTCAATCCGCGATTTGCTCGTCTCAACAACACTCAAGTTGAGGATCAGCCACAGCCCCAGAAGAAACAGAAGCTGAGCACTCAGGCCAGCGCAGCCCCCATGGCTGCACCTGCTCGTGGCAGGGGCATCTTCAGTGGTGGTCCCTCAAGCCGCGGCAGGGGTGCACACTTAGCTCCAACAGCTCCAGCAGCATCATCTCAGTCCATCCGTGGTGGCCGTACAGGCAATGGTGTCTCAAGCCTTGGTGACGGATGCTCAGGTGCAGCAATCAGTGGCAAACCCCCTCCACGCTGCAAGCCGGAGGATTACACCACCTTGACCAAGTTCAAGTTTTCGGGCGCAATCTCAGCCTAGCAGACTACCACATGCACAAGCACGCAGGCACGTGCTTCAGGTGCATGCGTGGCAAGCACATGCCCAATGTATGTCCAAGCTCACCCAAGCCATATCCAGATGACTTGGTTCCTCCAACATAGGGAATTGCCCAGGGTTTTCTGACTTGTGGCCCAGTTCCCTGGGGACACGATCAGTATAGTTTTAAGTTGCTCTTTTCAGACTTGAACGCATTTGTACCAGGTGTATGTATTTTTGTTTACACCTTTTTCTCTGGACAACTTTTGCAAGTTCAAGCTCAACATCTGTTCTCTCAGCCTTATGCTCCATTCAAGGCTCAGTCCGCAGGCCACACAACTCTGATTTGGCTGCCAGAAAATCAAAGTCTATCAGCAAGCAAAATTCAAGATATGCAAAGGCCAAACAATCAGCGCCACACCACACTTCAACAATATTTGTGGCACCTCTGTTCAATCATTTCACTCTACTCTGTTGGAAAACAAAGGTCTGCCGCGTGTCAAAACTATTGCTAAGGGACAGAAAAGACCAGGCACCAGTGCCCCTCTACCTTATGCAGTGGCAGTTTACTTAGACAATTCAGTACCTCGGCCAAATCTGTCCTCATTTGCAACAACTTCGCTGACCCAGGTTTTTCATGGACAGCTTCTGCCCTCATTTGCAACTGTAACTTGTCTTGCAAATCCAGGATCATCACATGCATTCTGCAGCCAATCATTTGTTGCAAAGCATAAGCTCCACATGCGTCCATCAAATAACATGCAATCTGTGAAACTTGCAGAAAATTTCTCTTCTCTGCACATTCTGGGATCCATCAACGCTCAGTTGAAGCTGGAAGACGCCCAGATCAGCTTTGAGGCGTACGTTGTTTCAGGTGAAACTGCAACATTTGATTTCATACTTGGAGAAACAGTCTTCCGCAAGTACAAGGCAGCATTATGGATCCAAAATGCTTGAGTTGAACATCAGAGGCCTCAAGTATCTAATTCTTAGTGCTACTTACCCAAGCTGCAGCAAAGCTTCTGTCACCAAAAACACCAATCTCTTTGCACATGCTGAAGCCCAATCATTGGCGCATCAAAGCGAATGCCTGCATTGATGCGGGAGCAAATGTTGCATTACTCTGGATCCGCCCAGAATTCCATTCCTCAGAACAAATTTTCTCTGCCTCAGCACAGGCCAGTCAATTCGATCAGTGTTCAAACAGTCTCATTCCAGAAAATGAGCTTCAAAAATATTGAACAATTTCAGAGATGTTTTTCAGGATGTTCCAGTTGGTTTGCCTCCCGACAGAGGGATTGGCCACACTATTCCACTGGAGCCTGGTGCCAAACCTCCGTTCAAGCCTATCTACAGGCTTAGTCCCAGTGAGCAGGAAGAGGCCAAGCGCCAAATTTCAGTACTGATGGAAAAGAGGTGGATCCGCCCATCTGCATCTCCTTATGGTGCACCCATTATGTTGTGTCCAAAAAGGATGGTACTCTCCGCATGGTCATTGACTACAGAGCACTCAATGCTATCACAATCCGCAACAGACATCCGCTTCCGCGCGTTGAAGACCTTTATTTTTTATCAGTTGTCCAAATCAAAGGTCTTCTCTTCCGTTGACATACAGTCTGGTTATCATCAGATCCGCATCACCCCAGAAGATGTTCCAAAAACAGCATTCAAAACACCATTCGGACAGTATGAGTTTGAAGTGTTGTGCTTTGGTCTGACAAATGCACCAGCAACATTTCAGTCCACAATGAACAAGCCTGTGGCCCCTACATCGGTATGTTTGTTGTCATATACATGGATGGCATTCTGATCTTCTCCCAATCAGTTGAGGAGCACAAACAGCATTTGCAACTGGTTTTTCAGACACTTCGAGCAACGTTTCTTTGCCAAACTGCCCAAGTGTGAATTTAATCGCTCAGAGCTTGAATTTTTGGGACACATTGTATCAGAACATGGCCTCAGAGTAGACCCAAAGAGAATCAGAGCACTTCAAGAGTGGCCAAATTCCAGCTGATGTCACACAAGTTCGCTCTCTCCTTGGCCTTGCAAACTATTTCCGCAGTCATTGCAGATGCATCAGTCAATGGCATTGGCGCTGTTCTAGTTCAGGAGGGGCATCCAGTTGCCTACTACAGCCGCAAATTCTCTCCAGCAGAAAGGAACTACACCACAGATGTCACACGGTTTATGGCACAGTGTGATGCCTGCCAGAGGGTCAAATCACGCACTCAGAAACCTCCAGAAGAAATTGCGCACATCTTCTTTTAGCATGTAGAGTGCAAACACGGAGAGCCAGAGACTCTCATCACTGACAGAGGCACTCAGTTTGCAGGAAAGTTCTTTCCGACATACTTGCACCTGATGATTGGCACTCAGTTACGCTCAGCACTGCATACCACCCTCAGACAGACGGTCAGACAGAAAGAACAAACAGAGTTCTTGAGTGCTACCTCTGCACCTTTGTCAATCCATCCAGGGATGACAGGGACTTATACTTGCCAGCAGCTGCTTTTGCTTCCAACAATTCCTACCACACATCAATTTCTAGCACTCCATTCTTTCTGAATAATGGCAGGCATCCGCGCATGCCATTTGCTGCAGAAATTGACCGCACCACACAGTCTCATGTACCAGCTGCATCAAATTTTGCATCAAATCTGCACGAGACTCTGAAACGTGCCTAAAAGGTCTCTTCAATCAGCACAGGACAGGCAACAGGCTCACTACAATCGAAACTGCCTAGAGGTTACATACCATCCCAATCAGTTGGTATTGCTCAGCACTCAGAACTTCTCTCAGGGGCGAGGTCAGAAACTCATGCATAAATGGATATCCAACCTCTGGAGGCATATCTTGGTCGGTGCCCCGCCCAAGTGTCTCTGCCACTACCATTTCCCCCACCCCCCCTCCTCCAGACTCACGCCCCCAACCCCACCCCTCATCCCCCATCCGCCCCCAGCTTAATCTGCCGGCTGCCCCCTTTCCTTCCGGCAGCACCTTGCCCTGGTTCTTCCCCCCACCCACTTCAAACAACACTGCACGCACGTCTCCGCCCCCCAGCCCTTCCCCTCACCCATCGTACGCGACAGTGCCCGCACGCAGCGCTGGTACAGAAGGAGCCGGTTCACCTGCACATCCCAGGCCCTCGCCAGTTGGCCCCTCCTCTATGTCGCCGCCCTACCACTCTACGTCTGTAACCTCTGCAGCACGTCCTCCATCATCAGGGGGAGCAGCAGCAGCAGATGCAAACCCACGGCCCTCTGTGTCTGCCGGTCCCTCTGTGTTGCCAGCCCACTCTTCTTTAGGTTCCACAGCACGGCCGCCAGGGAGCACAACATCAGCAGCAGGTACGCTCCTGGTGGCACACACACGGCCTTCATCCGCTGGCCCCTCCCTTTCCAGAGATACCATAGCAAGAGAGCGCACACAAGGCCTGGGTGCTTGCAGTCCAGCACGTGCAGCCCAGCATGGCCGACCCAGCTCTGCCCAGGCTCAAAGCGCAGGTACTCAACCCCGCTCCGCCCAGATTTACCCTGAGGCTCCCCAGGCTCCCCTCCTTTCCTCCCCTCCAAGACGCAGCCCTAGGGTAGCGACGACTGCAACGCACAGCTTGTCGCCACCCAGGGGCCCAGATCATTTCTTGCACCACCTTACACCAGGTATGAGGTTTAACTATGCTCGTGTGTGTATGTGTGTGTGGGTTGCGTTTGTGTTTGTGCTTGCGTATTGACACGCCCCTTGTTCCTCTCTTCCTGTGTTTGCTTACACTTGGTCCGTGCATACGGTAATTGCAGTGTCTTGGCACATTATACTGTGCACTTTTACTGTTCAATTCCTTTTTGTGATGGAAGGGTTCTGGGCAGAAGAAGTGTTGCTGGAATTAGTCTGTGTAGGGACAACACCCGCAACTTTTGCAGAACCTGCTGCGCTCTACACTTCTCAGCAAGAATTAGCAATTTATACCGCAGAGGCTGCAGTATTGACGTAAAAAAGTAGCCAGTGCCATTAAGATCAGGGCTATTATTGCAATTACTGGTAAGGATGGTATTCAAGCATCTAGCGTCCAATGCCATTAAGATCAAGGTTGTTATTGCTGTTACTGGCAAGGATGGTATTCAAGCATCTAGCGTGATGTGCAACTCAGTTCTTGCCATTCGCCAACGCACAGGGCGGGGGGCGATCTAGGCAAGCGTGCATGCCAGATCATCCATCAACTCTTCTCCCACTTCTCACACGCCAGTGGCTCCCCCCAAGGCCGCCACCAACATCACCCTGCGACAGGAACACCACCAGCAGCAGCAGCCACAACAACAACAACAACAACAACAACAACAACAACAACAACAACAACAACAACAACAACAACAACAACAACAACAACAACAACAACAACAACAACAACATGAGCAGCAGCAGCAAGGGCGCCAGGAGCCTGCTTTCCCTGGAATTCATTCTCTCCCACACCACTCACGCCCAAGACCCCTGCGAGCTCTTTCATCCATCCTTTCTCCCTCCCGGCAGCAAACCACTGCCGGCGCTGCCACACACCACAGCCCCAGCAAGTCCACCCTTTCTCCCTCTCAACCTGCCCCTGCTGCTGCTGCAGCCACACCACACCACAGCCCACGTGCTCCCAAGCTTTCTCCCCCTCGACAAGCCACAGCTGCGGCTGCCACACATCACAGTCAACGCATGTCCACCCTTTCTCCCCCTCGACATGCGTCAGCTGTCGCTGCTGCCCGTCACAGCTCCACCTCAGCCTCCCACCCCCATGTCCACCACCACGACCTGAAATGCAATCTCGACGGACCTTCTGCTCAGGCAGAACCCCTGTCTGGAGGTAGAGGCAGAGAAGAGGATGCGGCACAACACAGGTAGGGCGGTCGCTCATGAGCAACACACACATGTATGTTTACATACACATACATACATACACTTGCGTACACACACACTGGACAAGATAGCAGCGCAGGTACAAGCTTGTTCGTTTGAAAGCAGCGGTCTTCTCACAGGTGCTCTACATTATACGCCGACCGCCACGCAGTGTACAACCCACCACATCAACTTGCTCATTTAAAAAACATGGTCGGTCGTTCCTCAGGTGCTCCACATTCTACGCCGACCGCCACACGGTGCACCATTCTCCTCATCGCCAGCCCACAGACAGGCCACAGTCGTCAGCAGACAGGCTGCCTCCTCCACCAGCCAGACTACCCTCACCCATTGACAAACCGTCTTCACCAAGTAGACTACCGCTACCAGTAGACTGTCTGTCTGGACCCTCCCTCTCAACACAGCCACAAACCGCCTCCCACACACATTCCCTCCCTCTGCAACAGCACCACAACCAACAACAGCACCACCACAACCAGGAGTGGCAGGACAGGCGGGCCAATGACGTGTCAGCTTCTTGTGATCAACGGTAGGCAGATTTGATTTAGGTCAGGAGCCCACCTTCAAACCTATTGATCTGCGCTTTTCATCAGGTCGTGAACTTTGGATCGTTCTACACGACCTGGATGTAGTGAAATTAATGATGAAGGGCGAGTGGTACGGATGTAGCGAAACTGAGGATGAAGGGCGAGTGTAATGGATTCATCCTCATGATGAAAACAACCTGATGAAAACAACCTGCATGCATGCGTTGGACGGGCTCTGTGTGCTTGCAGGTTGTGTGAAAACAGGCAGACGCACACTGCCCTTACTTAAGTCGAGCACTGAATAAGTCGAGCGCTGATGTATGGTGTGGCAGTACAGTCCTTACAGGACGGAATGCTTGTTTTTATTGCCCAAGAGCAAGCCTGCAACTTGTTGGCTGCAGTAATCCAGTTCATCACCCTACCATCCTACCAACCATCGCACAGTTCAATCCCGCAGACCAACCAACATTCAACAGGCCCATCTCTTTCCCATGAGACCCACCACATATATATGTATGTTCAATGCTGCGATAAGGTGTAAAAAAGAAATGTTGTTTGAAATTCAAAGCATTGCTGTCTGCCCCTACAACCTACAAGCCCCTTCTCCCCCTCGTCTCACAACTTCAGGCCTCAAACCCGCTCTCATCCCCACGCCCCACCAAGAGCACAGCCACAGCCACAGTCACAGCCACAGCCCAAGCCGCGCACACACCGCGCCTTCCGTGAAGACCTCATCCTCACCAGAGACCAGACCAAAGACTTCCAAACAGACCTCCAAAGAGGCCAAACCAAGCCTCGTGTAGCCCAGCCTGCAGCTCTCAACATTTCCTCAGGCCCCCTCTTCCATCTCCCCTCCCCTCCCGTCTGCAGCCCATGCCATTCCCCTCCTCCTTCCAGTAACAATCACTCCAACCAACAAGGACATTATTTACCTGCCCCCCCTTTTCACAGCAGCACCTCACCGCCTCCCTGCTCTGCTGCACTTCTCTCCCCTGGCCACTGGCCACTGCTGCCGCTCACCGCACAGCGTGCGTGCACAGCGCAGCACAGCAGCAGCTGCTGCATCCAAACCCTTTGCTGAAAGAGCGAGGAGCCAAACAGCACGATGCTCCCCCCCCCCCAGCCTTAGAAGTAAACTCCCACAA
>Ga0307942_1003539_pt1 | contig 12621 bp, 15 predicted proteins | sample OrgLakmetagen175_FD_201846 | JGI IMG/M metagenome (GOLD analysis project Ga0307942, IMG submission 201846) | Saline water microbial communities from Organic Lake, Antarctica - #175 | ecosystem: Environmental > Aquatic > Non-marine Saline and Alkaline > Saline | place: Antarctica: Organic Lake...
ACACACACACCCACACACACACACACCACTCCTCGAGCACACGCAGCACTGCAATCTGCACAAACTTAAAATCCACCCAAGATCGTTCATGGCAATAAGGATTGTTCATGGCCACCAGGATCATTCATGGCCACAAAGATCATTCATGGCCACAAAGATCGTCATCTCGGTTGTACATACCCCTACCCTTGTTTCCTTATCCTAATCATCCCATTTCCTATCCTAATCATACCTTTAATCAAAGGCTTCCCAGCCTGAAGGGTGACAAGACACACACACACACACACACACATACACTGCTGGAGAGGCTGCCACAGAGTACTTTTAGCAACCGTGAGGGTGTTTGCTGCGTCAGGGGGGTTCATTTTCAGCCTTGAGGGTATTTGCACAGCGTTGGAGTGTGGTCTGCTTTCAGCCTTGATATTCACACATTTTTTGGGGAGGTCTGGTTTCAGCCTCGGGATTATCTCACAGCATTGGAGGCTGCTTTAATTTAACTTCGGAGACAAAATTGATTTTGGAATCCTAGATGAACTGAATGCAAGCAACAATAACACCACCCCAAGCACTGGCTGAGGGGGGAAAAAACTTATGGAATCAGGCAGCAATAAACTTATGTAATCAGGCAGCAAAAAACTTGTGTAATCCCCGGCTACCAATGGCCTGGCCTGACCTCAGACAAAGCTTCCAGGGCATTTACCCCATCATGTGTGAATAGAAACACCGTATGACCCATGTATGTACATCGTATGACCCTTGTATGATTTACGTACACCAGCCTTGTATGGCAATTGCTCTTACATGTGTGACAGGCAAGCTTTCTGCACCAGAGCCTCTGCTTCACTAATTTCACATCATGCAGAAAAGTGTGTACATTGAGTGGTAGGCAAGCTTTCCGCGCCAGAACCTCTGCTTCGTTTGTAACCCCCCCCATCATGCAGGAAATTGTGTTCCTCGTTCTGGTAGACATGCATCACTGCGATTATTGCTTTTGCAGAGCCTCCCAGAGCTGGACCAGATCGATATTTCCGACAGCAGGGATCGTATGGTCATGCACCACAGCTGCGTCATTGCCGCCTGCACGTTTGCGCTGCTCAGCGCAAGGGCAAATGTTCTTAAGGTGAGAGAGATTGTGAGCATGTGTGTGTGTGTGTGCAAGTGGGTGTAGGTCTGTAGGGGTGATAACAGCGTAGAGGTGGTCATCGTCTGCCTGTAAGATCATGTTGGTCATTGCGAGGGGAAAGGCCTTCAAGATGAGAGCTCAATCGAATCTGTGTGTATGTGTGTTTGTATGAGTGTGTGTGCATGCTTGCTTGTTTCTGCCATGGCAATCACGTCAAGGCCATGTTGGTGGTCACAGGTTTAAAGGGTGTGCTTCACCTTTGGAGCCAACGGTCAACCCTTCCTCACATTAAGAGCTTTAGTTCAAATTTTTTTGCTCCTTGAGAAACACTAGACGGGGGAAACTACCAGAGGGGGTTATCTGGGCAAAAGCCAAAACATGCTCCTTTTTGCATGAAAGGTGCAACTACTCACACATCACTTCATCAAATTGGACCCAACCTAGCTTCAAACTGATGCTGACTGTTTAAGTTACCCGAGCATGTGCTCAGATTTAAACATGTTGCCCTGCGTATAGAATGACAGGACTAAAAGCACACGTCGTGCACATGTACCCTAGATGGGTGCTTTCCAGGGGAAATGGCACATCAATTGACATATCTCGCCAACTACTTAGTCTTTTTGCTCCATTTCTCTTGCAATGATCTTTATTTATTAGAAGGACTTCAAAACACCCAAAATCATTCAGTTTAGTGCTTTGGCTGGTCAGATACAGCATATGGCTGCTCAAAAAGTACGGTTCACGCCGCGGCCGATTAGGTATGTCTCCCAAAATTTGCAGGTTCCAAGCTCAGCTGTATTGGAATCACACATATCAGAGCTAAGCTTGAAACCTGCAAAGTATGGGAGCCATACCCTAGGAGTATGCAAAAACCGTGCCAATTGGGCCTCAGTGTCCCCCCTCTGGGAGATTACTCATATGACATAGAATGTCACAATTTTAAAGGGTGTGCTTCACCTTTGGAACCAACGTGTTCACCCCATCCTCTCATCAAGAGCTCTAGGCGTTACCACTCCTTGCGTATAATTTGCACTTTGCAGCGTCACACACACACACACACACACACACAGACACAGACACACACACACACACACACAGACACACACACATACACACACACACACACACATACACACACAAGGTGGCAGTCGACCATTGCAGTCAGAGTATAATTTAGAACCAGTGAGCCCCGCATGATCACTGTGACCCCTTTTGGGGGAGTGGTTTTCATGTGCTTGCGTAGTTTTTCATTTCTTTTTCCTATTTCTTTGCTACATACCGTGCAACATTTCCCTCTGTTCCTGATATGCAAATTGTTACCTCCTACAAAAAAGCAGTCAAGGAGAGCTCGCCCAAGCGCCCCTTTTTCTCTGACCCACATTCATCTGTTTCTGCTGCACTCAAGCAAGCACTGCAGGAGTCAGACGGATGAAGAGTAGTGGGAGGAGGAGGAAAAGGAGCTGTCGATGCCAAAATATCCCTGAGCTTCCCTTTTTTCGCTCGCATTGTCAGCGGTGATGTCATCCACCATACATACTTTGTATGTTCCGTCGTGTACAGGTCGATGGTCATCGGTGATGTCATACACCATACATAAGATGTCGTACACCATACATAATTTGTATGTTCCGTCGTGTACAGGTTGATCGTATGTTCCGTCGTGTACAGGTCGATCGGTGATGTCATACACCATACGTTCAGGTTTACCTCCTGGTGCGCCCGGGCAAGCAGCACGGGAGCAATGAGGAGGAGGAGGAGGAGGAGGAAGAGGGGGAGGAGGAGGAGCCGACCTTGACCATGTCAGACCTAGCACCGCAATGCCTCTTGGGTAAGGCACCTCAGAGCAGAGAGGCAGTCGCTGGATTTTTGTGAATGAGGCAACGTAGAAATGTGTACGGTCTTGAAACGAAGACAGTCACAAAAATGTAAGGCACATGTGTGACCTGCAAGGCTGTCCAAGATGCATATCTGCTGTCTATGACCATATGACTTTTGAGTGAGACAATGTAGAAATAAAGGCGGCCACTCAAAGTTTCATGACATGACCAGGGTCAAGCAGAACCGCATCTGTACAACGTATGCGACTGTTCGTACGGTGGATTCCCTGTATTAAACTACGGTCCAGAAACGTGTATGGTTTCGATAACCCTATGCATGCGACCGTATGTTTAAGAGTTTTTCTGTCACTGATTCCGTACATGTACTGCAATCAATTTTGTAATTCTTGCGACGTTATTCACTAGCTCACGTCAGGAGTTCTGCACATGTGTGACTAGCCTGTACCAAACCCTGCTGCACAACAAACACACTCTTATAAGTTATAAGTCCCTTGAGTGGCAGAAATATAATTGAAGGAAACGCTGTAGCGAAAGTAACCAAGCAAATGTTTGTGCTGGATATCCCTGACGCCTATGGTGGTTTAAAAGCTGTAAGTGCTTTTGCAGTTTTGGTTCCAGTGTTCATCTTCCCATTTTCTGGTTGTTCCTGCAGTGGTGGAATGGGAGGAAATGGCGGTCGCTATTGCGGGCAGCAAGACGGAAGCCTCTGCACGTGTAAAGCTACTGCTGAATGCAAGCACGCCATTTCAAGGGGGCTAACTGTAATGGGTAAAGAATAGGTTACGTTTTTTTGTCCATGGATAAAGTAGAAATTTTTTATCGCACGTATTTTCACGGGGATGCGTTGATCTTTTTTCTAAAAGCTATAAATTGCGATTATTAGTCAGGCAATGTTTCTGCAAGTTGCAGCTGAGAAACGCTGTGCACACCATTTGTTTGTGGTTACAGGCAAATATTAAGAACAACCTAATCTCTCTCCCTCTGCAATGTTTCGCTCTGTAATGCAGTATAGACATAAAGTTACAACTTTTTGTATTCTTGTACACTACTTTGTCCTTTTTGCGTGCATAATTTCCTTTTTTACCAACCTACCAAGCATTGGCAGCAATTTTGCCCTGTCATTCATGCAAAATAATGTTCTTATGTCTTCAATTACAATAGTGTACGAGGTTCTGAGTTTCTTTGCAGGGGTGTGTTGGAGTCCTAAGTGAGTTATATTTCTGGAACATGTTTTGGGTCACTTTGGCCTCTTTCTACATTCTAAGACATTCCTACAGGTATCCGCGTGTTATGCCCACATTGTAAACTACAGTTGCAGATAAGCCACCAGTCAAAAAGTGCGAATGCTAGCAGGCTGCGTGTGTAATCACCATTGTTTAGGTGAGGAGTATTTGAAGCACTACAGACTCTTCCCACCCCGCTTCTCAGATAAAGGCAGATTTATTCCAGCCGCCCAGATTTTGTGCTGGTCACTCCCATCGCTGCAAAAACACACTAACAACAAAATAAAGTAGGGGGTTCTTCGAAGTGGCAGGGGGAAATTGAAAGAGACTGGGAGCATCCCAGCAGCACCGCCAGCCACCAGTAGAGCCACCAACCCCAGACAGCACCGACCTAAAGACCTCAACAAGACTCGGCGTGACATCCACCTCGTCAAGATCAAGTATTGTGAGGACACCAGACCTCAGAACCAGCTGAACGCCGCAAAGGAACAGCACAAAGAACTCTGCAACACTCTCCAAGGAGCCTCCGTTGCTCTCCACATCATCCTTTTGGGTGTGGGTGGCACCATCTACAACACTCACACTCTGAAACCTTTAAGGAACTGGGTTCTGATTCTCAAAGAGTTAAGAATTTTGCCTCCAAGCTCCATGTGCACTCTGTGAACTTTGCTGCTAAGCTTGTCCATACCAGATGTGCCCTTTCCAGTACTATTATCAACTCTCTTCAGGAGCCGGTTTCAGGCCAAGCCTGCAACCTTCTTGATCCCCATTAATTTTTCTTTCCTTTTCGCGGTGGAGGAGCTTTATGGTACTCGGTACCAAAGTGGCTCCTTTTCCTTAATTAATGTGGGAAGTGGATTTCATTGCTTGCGTAGTTTTTCTTTTTTTCTTTTCTTAGAGTGTGTTGATGGCCTTTGTGGGTGTCATTGAAAAAGCCTTATCCTTCTTGTACGTCCAGAGCTCTTGTTGAATATGCGTGGTGCGCAAGGGGGTCAAGTTTAGGATAGGTAGGTCATGGTGTATATCGAGGATCTCACATCTTCTTTTCCTTTGGGGTCTGCGCTGTGATGATGGTGCTGGGTGGTCTGCAATCTCAAAGGTTGGGTTGTTGTGTACCTGGTAAGTTTTCGGATATCCTTGCAGGTCATCAAAGCGTCGATAAATTGACTTGGTCTCAATAAGAAGCATAAAATGAAATGCGAGATGCGGCACGCACCAGAATTGCAATTTTCAAGCTCACACGGAGGTGCCCACAAATGATGTGCGTCCTGTCAACCAGTTTGACCAAACATTTGCACTATATCAGTCAAATCACGCGTAAGCAGCTGCTGATTCAAACAGCAAGTCAGCAGAAGCCACTCCAGCCTTGCTAGCCGGCGCCTGGCCTTGAAAACTAACTCCAGTGCTCGATTTATGGGAAGGCTGGACGAGCACTACACTTCGCAGCCCACGCAAGCACGCTGTCACCACGGATCTTACTACCTCAGCCCGTTGATTTTGCTGCTGCTGCTGCTGCTGCTTGGACCGTTGGCTGCCTAAATTGCGCAGAACACCCACGAGGCTGGAGACTGCTGTTTCTTGCGTGCCCACCCAGGTAGCCGAGCTCAACAGCCTGTAGGAGGAAATGCGTTGCGTGCTTCAATTATGACATTATGACACATGCAAAAAGGAGCACCGGGCATTCTGTGGGGGTTTTTCTTTTGTGTACTTAATCCAGTATAACGTATAACGTATGTGTGTACGTGTGGCTTCAGCCAACTGCGCAGCCTTTCAAAGTACCATGTGTCCTAGAACACGGTTCACCCCCGCTTTACCGATCTTTTTTAGACTGTCACACCGTACAACATTTTTGCTTATTTAGAGATGACCTCACGGTTCTTGACTTTTGAGTTCCACAGTTGCCCATACTAGGTTTTACACCTTGCACTTTGCCCGCACCCATTCAAGCGTTATTCATGCAGGGTCAAAAGTAGACATACAGTATGGAAAGAAAAGGTGCGCCATCGGACAGCTCTAAGATACCTCAGCTAGCAAGAAAGATGAACTTGATTACCACAGCACAAACTGAAGGGGAAGAGCACACTCAAGATGTAACAAGGTCCATGTTGACAGCTGTAGACAGAACAAAGGCATACCCTCACGGCTAGGTTACAAGCGCTAAGCGCATGGAATGTCAGCAACATTGTTTTGGAGAGGTCAAGAAGATGCGTGGTGTGTGTTTGTTTGTGTGTGTGTGCGGGTGTGTACGCATGTGTACACAGGTGTCTGCTTGTATGCACGTGTGTGTGTGTGTGTGTGTGTGTGTGTGTGGTATGTGCACGAGTGAGTGTGTGTATGTGTATGTGTATGTGTGTGTATGTGTGTGTGTTTGTGTGTCGCACCGTGGTAGAGTGTAAGGAAGCCCATGGAGCTCATTGGAAGCGGTGCACTGGAAGGGATGGCTCAGATCTTGGGGCTGCATAAGGACCCCTGTGCCAACTGAAATGTGCTCATCCATGGCCGCCTGCGCAGTGTTTGAACAGAACACGTAATGACAACGTTTGTGATTCTATGGACGTTAACGGACTTGTTTGAGTTGCTTTTGCAAATGCTTGTAAGCAAGATGTGGATTGTTTGAAAGCTTACACACAAAATACCCATTGAACCCTTGAGCACACTCCATTTTGGCCACTTCGTCACAGCTTGGTCATGCTTGATTATAGAGCAAGGCCTCCGTGAGTGAACTCCATTTTGGCCACTTTGTCACAGCTTGGTCATGCTTGCTCATAGAGCAGGGCCTCCGTGATCTGAGGATATCTGGCAGTAGAGGCTGCAGAGTTGCATCTGAGATCACCTTGCATCTGAGATCACCTTGCTCTAGAGCATTACTGTATAACACTAAGACACCTAGGGTTGGCCAGAACCGTAATTATGCACTGTACACGACCGTACGTATGTGGTAACTTTTCCTGCGAAAAAACCCCCTCTGAAATGTGTGTCACGCTCCCACGTGAAAACAAAAGCCCTGATCAGCCTTCCCGCTGCACTCTCACGCAACGCCCATGCACTTGTAGACACGTACCCCCACACCCACACCCACGCTCACACCCATTTCCTGTAGACCCACACCCGCACCCACACCAGCACCCGCAACCGCACCCATACCCGCTCACCTGCAGACCCACAGTGGAGGCCTGGAAGACGGCAGACAGGGCAGCAGCAAGCTGCAGGGACTCTGCAACGCGTGGCCCAGAAGCGGCTTGCCTCAAGGTTTCTAAAAGGATCTGTGCCTGCATAGATAGGCACCAGGACATCAGTAAAGGAAAGGACTCAAATGGCGTAAAAATCATCAATGATTACTTTGACAGGCCCTGTGTAGTGCAGTCAGGCCTGTGCACTTACGCCGTAAAGTTGGATTTTGGACCGTAATCACGGTACCTACCGTAAATTCCCTGTACAGTACGGTCCAAATTACGGTCGGCCAAAATCAAGGTGTCAGACCGTTCAAGACGGTGCCATTGTAAGTACGATTTTGACCGTAATTTGGCAGTTTGGCTCCAATTTCGATGATGCTTCCAACTAAGGCAGCCACACTCACACTCACACCTACACGCACACGCACACGCAAACCCCCAAGCTGCTTCAACACACACTCTCGTGCCCGCTACCACGTACCTGTGCGGTTTGGGGCGCCGTGGCCGCCAGCGCCGCTGCCAAAAGAGGAGCCACAGCAGCAGCAGCCGTCCCTTCCTCTCCACCCTCCTCCACACACAGTGCACGGCAGTTAGCCAGGTCTTTGTACGTCATGGCTGTACTGCCCCCTCCTCCTAATCCTCCTCCACTCGGGCTGACATGGGCACTGCAGAACACCAGCAAGCACCGCATCTGGCAGGACCTGAGCTGCTGCTGCTGCTGCTGCTGCTGCTGCAAATGGTGCAGCTGCTGCCCAGCTGCAGCAGTCGAGAGGGGTGCTGTGGCTGACAGCGCTCCTGAGGAGGTGACGACCAACAGCTCCTCAGGCAGGCGCCCATGAAAGCAGAGGGCCTGCAAGCAAGCCACAGCTGCTGCCCATGTCCTGATCAGGCTGGTCATTCCTACTGAGCCATAACCGCACACACGGTGGCTGGTGCTAAGGGGGTTGCTGTTGCTGTCATTGCTACCATGACTAAGGGTGTTGCTGTTGCCGTCCTTGCTGCCATGTCTAAGACCTGTGCTGCGTTTGCCGCTGTCGACGGCATTGCCGCCAAAGCCACTGGCCTCCTCGTTGTCACAGTTGGGAGGCAGGAGGCTTTGCTCCTGTATAGGGGCAGGCACAGTGTTAATGCATTTCAGTTTTAGTGTGCGTTTCAGTGATAAGTGTGCAGACGTGTGTGCGGTGTGCTAGTGACCCAGGCAGTGATAAGTGTGTGACCGTGTAAGTGTGTAACCCAGGCAGTGATAAGTGTGTGACCGTGTAAATGTATGCGTCTCAGTGATAAGTGTGCGAACGTGTGTGCGGTGTGCTAGTGACCCAGGCAGTGACAAGTGTGTGACAGTGTAAGTGTGTAACCCAGGCAGTGATGAGTGTGTGGCCGTGTAAGTGGATGCGTTTCAGTTTCAGTGATGAGTGTGTGAACGTGTGTGAGGTGTGCTAGTGACCCAGGCAAACATGACATGTGTAGGGTTGGCCATTACCATATATATACGTATATATACACCGTATATTTGGTGATTTCCAAGCAAAAAGTACCGTATGCACACCGTATATATATGGTTCTGGCCAACCCTAAACATGTGACACAGAGAAGGGCTGCGCGTTGAAACACAGTCATAGAAAAGGGGGTTGGTGTGCACATGGGTATGCCTAAACAAGTGTCCATGGCTCCAGTTTGAAAGCATTAATGGTTACTTTAGGCATATATACATGCATACCTGCAGCAGCAGTAGCAACATGAAATATATGCGCGCATTCATGCATGTATGTGTGTATATGCGAGTGTATATGTGTGTATGCTTTTGTATGTACGTTTGTGTTTGTGTGTGTGCGTGCGTGCGTGTGCGTGTGTGCACGCATGTTCATGAGCATATGTGTATGTGTGTGTTTGTGTGTGTGTGTGTGTGTGTGTGTGTGTGCACGCGTGTTCATGAGCAGATGTGTATGTGTGTGTATGTGTGTGTGTGTTTGTGTGTGCATACCTGAAGTAGCTCCACGCACTGCCGCAGCAGCACCACCTCTCCCGGCAGCAGGGGGGGCAGAGGGGGCAGCTGCGGGCACAACTGGGCAACAGCTGCAGCGACAGCAGACACAGTGGATGGGGGCAAGCAAGGGGAGCGGGTATCGGAAAGCAGGGCGGAGGGGTTGCATCCTTGGGCTTGTTTGGCCTTGGCTGCTGCTGCTTGCGCAGCAGGGGTGGAGGAAGAGGAAGAGGAGGAGGAGGAGGGTGAGCGGGAGTGGGCCAGCACGCTGGCAAGGCCCTCCCAGAGGGCACGAGGGAGGGAGGAGTGGTAGGGACCTTGAAGGGGCTGCTGCTGCTGGTGCTGCTGGTGCTGCTGGGCAGGGTTGTTGTTAGATGCTGCTGTGGCTTGTTGCTGCTGCTGCTGCTGATCAGGGTTGTTGTTAGATGCTGCTGTGCCTTGGTGCCGCTGTGTTGGTGGCACATCAGGTGCTGCTGTTTGTTGTTGCTGTGCATGGGTGGCTTTGACTGCTGCTGCTGCTGCTGCATGAACAGCAGCTGCGTCGGCGGCAACCTTAGGGAGGGCCTTCAGTAAGGGAGTGGTGCGACTTGGGGCTAGGCATGCTAGGGCGTGGGGCAGCCTTTGCAGCAGAGCTGTCTGCAAGTTAACATACACATACACACATGTTTGGCAGCTGACTATGCTCACAGATAACAGGTTACACTGATTATGAGTCATAGATCTTCACAGATCTGCACCTACCTACCTTTGATGACGAGCAGAGACTGGAGAAGAGGCGGCTTCACCCCCCCAAAAGACAGCAATCACATATACCTGACTGCACGTTTTAGCACGCCTATTAGCACCAATCTGTTGCAAAACTCTTCTATGAGTCAGTCTACAATTGCAGCACGCCTATAAGCACCAATATGTTGCAAAAATCTTCTGTGGGTCAGTCTACAATTGCCACGCATTGGCGTCTGTATCAAACACCTCATTGTCTCATTGGGGGCTGTGTGTAGCGGCACACACACACACACACTGCACACTTGCCTATTGATTGTGTCATTTGTCATTTGCAGAACTTGCCAGCATCGCGCCTGTGCACTTACATACTGTGCACTTACATACTGTGCACTTGCATACTGCACTTGCATATTGTTTGTGTCATTTGTCATTTGTAGAACTTGCCAGCATCGCGTGTCACCTTATACATACTGTGCACTTGCATATTGTTTGTGTCATTTGTCATTTGCAGAACTTGCCAGCATCGCGCCTGTGCAATTACATACTGTGCACTTATACATTGTTTGTGTCATTTGTCATTTGCAAAACTTGCCAGCATCGCGTGTCACCTTATACATGCGCAATGCCCTGCCAGAAGAAAAGTGCATACAATGCACGTAACCAGCCCTGGCACGTATACAGCTGACCGACCTGACATGCCTGCAATGAAAGGTCTTCCTTGAGCGCAACTCGCTGCTCATCATGACACAGTTGCGAGTGCATAGTGCAGGTCCCATGCTCTTTTCTTGAGCGCAACTCGCTGCTCTTCATGACACGGTCGTGAGTGCATAGTGCAGGTCCCATGCTCTTTACGAAAGTTGTCCACACATACTTTGTAGACATGGATTGAGGAACAAATAACAGCAGCACCTGCATGCGGCCTGCTCTTGACATATCATGCAGCTTCTGCATGCACTTGATGCATGTCGGTAGTTCGTCGGTAATGCTTGCAGTCGGTAATGCTTGCAGGTCTCACCTGGGCGTGTTCAGTGAGGCTGCGGAATCTATGCTCACCCAACAGCTCGTCGACCAAGCCTGTGAGGGGACAGGGCAGTGATGAGCACATCCGTGTTTTCGGCGTGATTACTTTCCCAGGTAGAGGAAGGAGCAGAGCATGTGAGAGAATTTATACTGAGCACACGTGACTTACTTCACATGGGGAGATGTTTGCATACTAAGCAGGTTAAACAGGTTCAGTGTCGGGAAACCATTAAAAAGAATGTGAAATACCGAGCAATTGAAGGGACTGGCTTATACAGATCAATCATTGTTATGACAGTGAGCTGATGTGAACCCCGGTTGTATGACAGTGCGCGGTTGTGACAGAGAGCTGTTGTGACAGAGAGCTGTTGTGACAGAGAGCTGTTGTGACAGTGCGCAGTTGTGACAGAGAGCTGTTGTGACAGAGAGCTGTTGTGACAGTGCGCAGTTGTGACAGAGAGCAGTTGTGACAGAGAGCTGTTGTGAAAGAGAGCTGTTGTGACAGTTATGACACAGTAAGCTGTTGTGGACCCCGGTTGTCATATGATGTAGATATAGCCGCAGGTAGCATGGTAGCATGGTAGCATGGTAGAAGATAGGGTAGTTGGTAGCATGGCAGCATGGTAGATATACCCGCAGGTAGCGTAGCATGCAAAAAAGGTATTGCATGCAAGCATGAACACACTACAAAGTATTAACACACAGCTCAACAACATCAAGCCCGAAATAAAACACACCAAACACCAAACACACAACCACACACAACCGCACACACACACAAATACACACACCACACATACACACACACGCACATGCGCACACACACACACACACACACGCCTCAGAAAGGATGTATGCGCAGTTCACCTGACAGCCCTGTAGCACTAGCCTCGCCATGAGATAAGGCCAGGCCAACAATCCCTAGCTCGAGCTCCTCACGCGCGCCTGCTGCTGCTGCTGCTGCTGCTGCCTCATTCACTGCAGTTGAGCTTGCTGTACCTAGGCTTGCTGCTGGGGCGGCAGCTGCGGCTGATACCGAGGATTCTAAGCTCAGGAGGCGCCGGCACAAGGCACCAAAGTCGTATGCAGGAAGGCGGGGGCACCTGGACAGGCATCGAAGGATGGAGGCAGCTGCAGCTGCAGCGGACGTGGGTGGTGGGGGCTGAGCACTGGCATGTGGTGCAGAAGCTGCTGCGCTCTGAGAGGCGACCCCATTGCCAGTAGGCTGATAGAAAGGTGCAGTGTCCCCCACCACAGAGGCAGCAACAGGCGGAGCAGGGGGCCACGTGCCCCTGCTCAACTCCACCAGTGCTTCTACCAAGCTCCGCACCGCTCCGTCTGCAGGGTAATCATTCATTGCCCGCTGGCCAGTGCTTCGCTCCCCCCCCGCTTGAAAACCTACACCACTACCACGGCCCTCTGCATCCCCCTTCCCTCCTCCCTCCTCCTCTTCATCCCCCCCTCCCGTTTTGCCCTCCCCACCCACCGCCTTTCCCGCTTCTGCCCCGTTATCCCCCCACCCCATCGCTGCCACACA
>Ga0307942_1003540_pt1 | contig 12621 bp, 9 predicted proteins | sample OrgLakmetagen175_FD_201846 | JGI IMG/M metagenome (GOLD analysis project Ga0307942, IMG submission 201846) | Saline water microbial communities from Organic Lake, Antarctica - #175 | ecosystem: Environmental > Aquatic > Non-marine Saline and Alkaline > Saline | place: Antarctica: Organic Lake...
CTGTGTTTCCATACTAGGGCAGTAAGGAGGAAGCGCTGCACTATAATGAGAAGGTCGTGGGACATCGTGCTGTGTTTCCATTCTAGGGCAGTAAGGAGGAAGCGCTGCACAATAATGAGAAGGATGTGGAACATCGTGCTGTGTTTCCATTCTAGGGCAGTAAGGAGGAAGCGCTGCACTATAATGAGAGGGTTGTGGGACATCGTGCTGTGTTTCCATACTAGGGCAGTAAGGAGGAAGCGCTGCACTATAATGAGAAGGCTGTGAAAAATCGTGCTGTGTTTCCATTCTAGGGCAGTAAGGAGGAAGCGCTGCACAATAATGAGAAGGCTGTGAAAAATCGTGCTGTGTTTCCATTCTAGGGCAGTAAGGAGGAAGCGCTGCACAAAAATGAGAAGGATGTGGGACATCGTGCTGTGTTTCCATACTAGGGCAAGAAGGAGAAAGCGCTGCACTGTAATGAGAAGGATGTGGGACATTGTGCTGTGTTTCCATACAAGGGCAAGAAGCAGGAAGCGCTGCACTGTAATGAGAAGGATGTGGGACATTGTGCTGTGTTTCCATACAAGGGCAAGAAGCAGGAAGCGCTGCACTTTAATGAGAAGGTTGTGGGACATCGTGCTGTGTTTCCATTCTAGGGCAAGAAGCAGAAAGCGCTGCAGTTCAAGGAAAACGTTGTGGGACATTGTGCTGTGTTTCCATACAAGGGCAGTAAGGAGGAAGCGCTGCACTATAATGAGAAGGATGTGGGACATTGTGCTGTGTTTCCATACTAGGGCAGTAAGGAGAAAGCGCTGCACTGTAATGAGAAGGATGTGGGACATTGTGCTGTGTTTCCATACAAGGGCAAGAAGCAGGAAGCGCTGCACTGTAATGAGAAGGATGTGGGACATTGTGCTGTGTTTCCATACAAGGGCAAGAAGCAGGAAGCGCTGCACTTTAATGAGAAGGTTGTGGGACATCGTGCTGTGTTTCCATTCTAGGGCAAGAAGCAGAAAGCGCTGCAGTTCAAGGAAAACGTTGTGGGACATTGTGCTGTGTTTCCATACAAGGGCAGTAAGGAGGAAGCGCTGCACTATAATGAGAAGGATGTGGGACATTGTGCTGTGTTTCCATACTAGGGCAGTAAGGAGGAAGCGCTGCGCTATGATGAGAAGGATGTGAGACATCGTGCTGTTTTAACATGCACGTCCTTTGAGGCGTTCTGCCTGCATCGCATGCAAACGTTGGTTTCAACTCACAGCCATTGTGTAGTATGCTTAGGGTTGGCCAAGACCATACATACATACGTATACACGGTGTATATATGGTATTTTTAGCAGGGAATTTACCACACATACGGTCATATACGGTGTGCACATACGGTTCTGGCCAACCCTAAGTATGCTGTATGTCTGTATGTCCAGTCACTGGTTGTGTGTTGGGAGCGTTGTGAAGCGTTCCAACTTGTGAAGCGTGTTTTTGAAGCGTTGTGAAGCGTTCAAACTTGAGAGGCGTGTTTTGGAAGCGTTGTGAAGCATTCAAACTTGTGAAGCGTGTTTTTGAAGCGTTGTGATGCGTTTAAATTTGTGAAGCGTGTTTTTGAAGCGTTGTGATGCGTTCGAACTTGTGAATGGATTTTGAATTATTCACGCATGCAGGCTCGCCCAGCTCTAGCAATGTAGGCTCAAAACGGAGTGCGTGGGCCTCAGGCCCTGGAGACGCGTATTCCAAGTTCCCTGCGCCCAAGGGAGCTGGGGGTGAGTGGCAGCGTGTAATGAGCAAAATAGGAACGTGCTGTCAGCAGGTAAATGATCATGGAAATATTGGGTGTTAGGAAAATCAGGCAGTCTAGCAGTTAGCCGCGTATCCTTGGCCTCCCTTTTTGTTGAGGTTTATATATCGGAGGTCTTACACACCATTTGCAAGCAGACGCGTTTGCTTGCCAATGGTGTGTAAGACCTCAATATTGGGGTGGGTGCATCATTGCAGGAGACAAGGTTAAATATCCGTTTGTCCTCATGCACGAATCAGGTTCCCTGTGAGGGTGCTGAGGGTGATTGATGTGTAGATTAACGCTGTATGAGGTGATGTGTAGATCAGCACGTTATGAGGTGATGTGTAGATCAACACTGTATGAGGTGATGTGTAGATCAACGCTGTATGAGGTGATGTGTAGAACATCACTGTATGAGGTGATGTGTAGTTTAACATTGTATGAGGCTAGCTAGTCTGGGGAGCGTCTGAGGTGGATGGTGACGTCGGAAGTGTTTGTCGCTGCACGTGAAATTTCGTTTTGTACGTTAAAGGAATACTATTTGTGCAGGAAACAAGGTCACAGCCCTGTTTGTCTAATGCGTGATTTAAAAAACCTCTTTATAAGGGAGCCACTTGGCTGACCAGGCTCTGCAAAGGGTAGACTCTATATGGCTGACCAGGCTCTGCAAAGGGTGGACTCTGTATGCTGACCAGGCTCTGCAAAGGGTGGACTCTATATGCTGACCAGGCTCTGCAAAGGGTGGACTCTATATGCTGACCAGGCTCTGCAAAGGGTGGACTCTATATGCTGACCAGGCTCTGCAAAGGGTGGACTCTATATGCTGACCAGGCTCTGCAAAGGGTAGACTCAATATGCTGACCAGGCTCTGCAAAGGGTGGACTCTAAATGGCTGACTAGGCTTTGCAAAGAGTGGACTCTGTATGCATACGCATCAAGCCTGCTTGATCCCTTGAACTGTATCCCTTTTGCGCAGTATGATCTTATTAATGCAATTGGAAGTTTATGCCATTGAGATCATAAGAATAAGCAAGAGGGTTTTATGCTGTTTTGTAGGGTTGGCCAGAACCGTATATGTACACCGTATATGACTGTATGTATGGTAAATTACCTGTTAAAAATGCCGTATATACACCATATATACGTATGTATGTATGGTTTTGGCCAACCTTACTGTTTTGTCGTCAAATGTTTATTGCCGTGCAAACCCACTTCATCGACAGCTGATCAGGCTCTGCAGATCGATGCTGAAGGGCTGGCATGAACTGTGTTTGCATCTTGTAGACGACCTGAATAACTCAGATCGATGCTGCAGGGCTGGCCTGGACTGTGTCTGTATCTTGTAGACGATCTGATTAACTCAGATCGATGCTGCAGGGTTGGCCTGAACTGTGTCTGTATCTTGTAGACGACCTGAATAACTCAGATCGATGCTGCAGGGCTGGCCTGAACCTTGTTTGCATCTTGTAGACGACCTTAATAACTCAGATCGATGCTGCAGGGCTGGCCTGAACTGAGTTTGAACCTTGTAGACGACCTGAATAACTCAGATCGTTGCTGCAGGCCTGGCCTGAACTGTGTCTGTATCTTGTAGACGATCTGAATAACTCAGATCGAGGCTGCAGGGCTGGCCTGAACTGTGTATCTTGTAGACGACCTGAATAACTCAGATCGTTGTTGCAGGGCTGGCTTGAACTGTGTCTGTATCTTGTAGACGATCTGAATAATCCAAATCGATGCTGCTGGGCTGGCCTGAACTGTGTTTGAACCTTGTAGACGACCTGAATAACTCAGATTTAGATTTGGTGAGGAAGTTCCACGGTACCCGGTACCAACGTGGCTCCTGTTCCTTAAGTAATGCTGGGAATGAGTTTCACTTCCAGCGTAGTGTGTCCTTTTCCATCCCCTGCCAAAAAATGAATGCGTATTGTCCTGGTCAATCCCAATGAATTCCATCATGCCGGCACATAGCTCTTTAATTTGCTACTGCTGCTGCGTTTCCAAGGTCTTTCTTCTACACACACACACACACACATTGAAACAGTGTTCCCTTGAGCGCACGCGTACACGCACTCGACATCTGCAGTGGCGCGAGGACAACATGTCTTGCTCCAAGCATGCTGCTCCAACTCTCACGCACACACACACACAGACACACACACACACACCACACACACACACACACACACGCACACACGCACTTGACATCTGCTGCTGCGTTTCCACGGCCTTCTTCTACAATCTATTGTGCACACCACCATCTGGTGCGTCGTAAACATGCAAAATTATGGTGCGACAAACAGGGAAGGTAAACATGTAAAATTATGGTGCGACATACAGGGAAGCCGACTGGTCGGCCGGATTCAGCTGAGCGCTCCACATCTCCAGGGCGGGCGCTTCAAGAAGTCAAAAACCGTTTAAGCTCGTACATGACCTCGCGCGGCAGTGCTGGTACGTGCTTGATTATGTGTGTTTGTGTGCATGTATGTGTTTGTGTTTGTGCATGTACACGTGCTTTAGTGTGTATAAGCGCGCGTAAATGGCTGTGTTGTCTGCATGTGCGCACTTATATGTGTATTTCAATCTCGTTTCTTTTCTCTCTCGCTCGTTGGCAAATCCTATTTCATATATGCTTGCAAGCCTCAGAAGCACCTACATTTCATTGTCAAATTGTTTACACTCATGTATCAAATTTCAAATCCACCAGAACCGTGAATATATCATCTGTCGTACAATGATACCGAGCACCCTCATACCCTCCTTCGCTCATTTACATCTTCACTTGTCCACGTCTCTGTCGGTCACCTTTGAAGCCACCGGACTTGCAGATGGCCAAGTAAGCAGGTCTAGGTGGCACCAAAAGTGTGATGCAGATGCCCTGTGTTTTGGATATTGGACCGTGGCTAGACTCTGCACCCTTTGCTTCACTCTTTGCCATCGCATCCCTACTTCTTTAAACCTGTGCACCTTACTGGCTGTCCACCTCCCCTTTCATGCTTCCGTGACTGCACATCGTTTAACACCATGACAGAATCACACACGCGTACACACGCTCATATACATGCACACACATGCAGACAAAAACACAAATGTACACACTCACACATTTTCACACGCACATACGCTGCAGACGATCCGCCCCCCACTCTGCCCTCGGTCTACCGATCTGAGTCTGCAGACAAAAACACAAATATACACACTCACAACTTTCACACACACACACACACACACACACACACACACACACATACACCGCAGACGATCCGCCCCCCACTCTGCCCTCCGTCTACCGATCTGAGTCAGCGCAACAAGGAGCAGGAGCCTTGCCACCTCAACATGCAGGTGAGAGCGGTCATGCACCAAGGGAAACGGCCGTTGTGTCTGCATTGATAATATACATGCACCAAGGGAAACAGCCGTTGTGTCTGCATTGATAATATACATGACCGTCCGCGACAAGCTGTAGTGTCTGCATTTAAATCTGTACCTGCGCCTCACGACCTGCACCTCAACATGCAGGTGAGAGCAATTGTTGGTTGGCCAGAACCAATATATTTATTTATTTATTTATTTGTTTATTTATTTATTTATTTATTTATTTATTTATTTATTTACTTATTTATATACGGTGTGTTTGGCAGGGAATTCACTGAATATACGGTCATATATGGTGCATATATACGGCTCTATACGGCCAACCCTGGTCATGCACTGACGAAAGCAGGCCTCGTGTCTACATAGATAGAGCGTAACTATGAGGGGTGCCTGCGCAAAATCCCAAAAATGTTGCCATTTTTGCAGTCAAAGGGCAGCGACACGCATGCCTCTGCATCATTGGGACTCAATTTATAGCTTCAAACTGAAACTGGCATTACATGCTACCAGAACATGTGCTCAGACCTAAATCATTCGCCCTGCATACACAGATTGACAGCACAACATGTACAATGCATAGGATTGGCTGTAAATGACGGTATGTTTGGTTATTTCCCTGCCCAAAATACCGTATATGCACCCTATATATATGGTTCTGGCCAACCCTAACAATGCACAGGCAGGGGGCTCCAACACCCGAAATAGTTGCCTTCCATGGAACGTGGCACATCAGTTTTCATCTCGCTCCACGTGGTTTTTCCAGTCCAGACATTTCTTTTGCACTGCTCTTGGTTTACTTCAAGCAATCTAGTATCTAAAACGTCAAAAATTCTTATCTGGGGTCCCAATTTTCCTTTCTGCCAAGTAAGACATTCTTAGTGACTTGCTTCCTTATCTGGGGCCCCAATTTTCCCCTGTGCCAAGTGAGACATTCTTAGTGACTTGCACCATACTTAGTAACTACTCGCAACTAAACTCCTGCGTCACTCAACATGCTTGAAGGGGCTCACCACCTGTCAGGCAGCTCACACTGATACCCCTCTTCGCACACAATAGTGAATGCACACATTGGTGAATGCACACATTGGTGAATGCGCACATTGGTGAATGCACACGTTGGTGAATGCACACATTGGTGAATGCACACATTGGTGAATGCACACATTGGTGAATGCACACATGCTCAGTAACTACCCACAGCTCGAAGGTCATTTTTTAATAAACTTGCTTTAAGAAGCGCACCGCCTGCGAGGCGACATACGCTGGTGCACACACACACACACACACTGGTGAATGCACCCGTACTCAGTAATTACTCACAACTCATGCATCGCTCAACATGCTTTAAAGGGTGCATTGCCTGAGGCGACTTGTGCAGGTGCCCCCTATCGCACAAACACACACATACACACACGCACACGAACACACTGAAAGTCGTTTAATGTTCTGCGTTTGATGCTTGGTTCAGACGCTGATTTGATCTGACACCTACGTTAAATCTCAGGGTCTTCTCGTCTGCCCTCCAATCCGTATTTAGCACACCCTGACAAACATGCAGTGTGGTTCATGTGCTCGACTTGAGACGTACCCTGCTTGTGCCCTTAAAGAGGTAGAAAACCATGCAGGCAGCAAAACCACGCGCCACACTATGAAAGAAAATGCCACGTCACTTTCTCTGATTGTCAGCACAGTGGGGGTCGCCTGGTAGGGCACCCACAGAGCCTCCTCCCTAAATCACGCTGACTGTGTCACCATCAACCTCGCAATGTTCCTTTCCTCTTGTTTGCTCAGCATCAAGTAAACCACAGCAACTTACTTATAATATGTTTTACACGCTGACTGTGTCACCATCAACCTCGCAATGTTTCCTTTCTTGTTCGCTCAGCATCAAGTCAATCACAGCAACTTCCAAAAAAAAATTTATTCGCTGGCTGTGTCACCATCAACCTCGCAATGTTTCCTTTCTTGTTCGCGCAGCATCAAGCCAACCACAGCAGCAGCCAGGTCACCCGCCTCAGGTCTTTGACGATGCCACGTCAGAGATCGCGGACATTGATACCAGACTACACGCGCTGCAGAATTTTTTGAAGATGGCCAAAAGCAGCGGCGGACGTGCTGCATGAGCGTGTATAAGTGTGAAAAAGAAATTGGAAATTGTATCTGTTGCTTGTGTCGCCTTCATCTCAGTCTTGGCTCCTATTCCTCAATTGAAGCGGGGGCCGGCTTCGCTGCCTGGTGTAGAGCTCCACGAACTGCTGGAGTCGTCCTGCCAGGGACACTCCTCTTAACTCTCTCTAAGTATGACTCCCCTCTCAACTCTCACTAAGTGTGACTCTCAACTCTCTCTCTAAGTGTGACTCTCCTCTCAACTTGACACTTGGTGTAGTTGCATGAACATTTTCAATAATGTAAACGTGTTGAACATATGCTACTAACCAGCATCGATGACAAAAAAACAGAAAAACTCTTGCTGCGACATGTGCTCTTACTATGAGGGTTTTTTTCAAGAGTTTTGGGCTACTGGCGTGAGAGCTAGCAGGCTTATTCCTGAAAACCTAATGAGGATTCGCTTGTGGCTTCCTCGATCGATGAGTGGTCGATCTTAAAAGCAAAAGGAAACAAGTGTAACTAACTAGTTCTTTCCTGAAACAGTTGGCTATGCGATTATACTGCTACTATTACTGCTGGTAAAATGTGCACCTGCCTAGAAGAACAAACTGAAGCTGGCGAGTTTGGCATTGGGTGAGCAAGACTGGTGTCTTCAAGCCAAGCTTGAAGTCGGCTGATGGTGCCTGCCTTGATCTTGCCTACGCCGCCTCCTGTTCACAACTCAGGCACCAGTGTCTGATACCAAATAAATTCAGTAATCCTTGGCTCGTAGACTTTTCTCACCTCTTATGAAAATCTATAGCACCCACCATGTTTGCTCACTAAGTATCCAAGTTCCCTGCTTAAGTGCCATGGCTGAGCCATGATGGCTCTTGCTTTTTTTTGGCACGGCCAAAACAAAGTTTTGCTTCTTGAGCGATCCCATCATAAGAAGCCCTTTGTACACCTTGCCAGAAGTAAAGCACAACAAGCATAACAAGTTGAATTAAATCTTCTCTGATACAAAAAATGTGTCAACAAGAAAGGAAACGGAGCCCCAGACAATCGTGGCCAGCCCTAAGCTCACTGGGAGGTGACAATCCAGTTGTGGATGCACACATCTATTGTGCACAACTATTATAGATCGTTGTATAACTGTATCTGTATCTATTGTACAAAACCTGAACGTAGGACACCATCACCACAGTTTCAACAGTGCACTTTAGCTAATACCAGTGCACTGCAGCTCAGTTGTAACAGTGCACTGCAGCTCAATTTTAACAGTGCACTGCAGCTCATACCAGCAACTGCGCACACGCGTTTACAGAGGTATCATGATTTTTCAGCACACTTGTAGTTGTTCACAATTATTCTTGTATGCACGTGCAAGGGTCGGCCCTGCGATACCTGCTTGGTACATTTTACTACCTTTTAATATCATAGCACCTGCTAGCTACAGAAATTGCACCTAATAACTACATCTACTCTAAAGCCTAAGCCACACAAGCAAGCTCGGTAGATTTGGCAACGACCAGGCATTGCTTGGAGCTGTGCGGTGCTGGTGTTTAACCACCAACAGATCCATCGTTACTCAGAGCCCTTGTGAAAGGGTATGAGGCTACCAAACAGGAAGTGTTGCATGATTGGGTACTTGGACAACACATCCATCGTTACTCAGAGCCCTTGTGAAAGGGTATGAGGCTGCCAAACAGGAAGTGTTGCATGATTGGGTACTTGGACAACACCTCGGCTTGGTACATTTTGATCATGCCGGAGTTAACCTGAACAAGCAAGGGAGCACAGGTGGGGGGAAAAAGAGCAAGCAGTGAATGATGCAAGCAGAGATGATGGACGAGCAAGGGAGTGCAGATGGAAAAAAAGGAGCAAGCAGTCAATGATGCAAGCAGAGATGACTGAACAAGCATGATTTTGGAAAGGGTGAATGTGTGCAGGAAGAGAGGGAGATTGGTGGGCCTCCAGCGTGTGTGTATGCGTGTGTGTGTGTGTGTGTGTGTGTGTGTGTGTGTGAAGGTGTGTGTGTAGGCTTGAGGTACTTTGGAGCCTACCCTTGATGCATGGCGGTACACAATGAGGGTCCAAGTAACAGAGAGGAGAGAGCCACGTTAGAGGAATTTTTTTGACCAACCAGATATATATGGTGTGGCCAATTTGTGGCTGAGTGCCTAGCCCTTTCCCCCTTATTTTTTCTAGCGCCTCTTTGGTTTGGTTACAGCTTTTTCCAAGCTTCCGCTCAGATGCCCCCCAGAGGCATATATAGCGAATCGTTGTTGCTTGTGTTATATTGCAGTACATAATAGCAATGTAACCTTACCTTACCCTAAGTAACAGAGGAGAGAGGCATGTTGTGAACCACAGCAGCCACGCCCCACACAGATCCTTGTCAGCACATGCTTACTCTGTTAATTTCTGTTGGAACTGTTTGGTTATTGAAACTGTTGAGTTGTCGTCGGGACTGCTTAGTTGTTGGGACTGTTGGAAGACGACTGAGGGAGCAATGCACCTCAGGTGTTACATCGGGAAAAGGGTTATCGATTGGATGTCAATTCTCTATATAACTGGGTACTTATTACCCACGTAACATCAGGCAACTCTTTTGTCTGTTGCACCACTGGAAATGTGGTGTGGCATGAACAACCGCTTCCTAGACAACGCACTCAATGCACGAGCCCACACACACACACACACACACACACACACAAAACACACGCATACACGCATTTAGCATGCACACACACTTGGCCTCCCTATTTTGCTTGCCAATGGTGTGTGAGTCCTTCGATATGCACCTCAACAATGCACAGACACAAACACACACACCCACGGACACAGACACACACAGACACACACACATGCTTGCGCACCTTGGCCCAATTGGGAACGTGGCTTATATCACATAGCATCGGCGAGGTTTCCTGGAGAGGGCCTTTTTTCACCTGTGTACAAACAAGGGAGCAGAGGGCCTTTTTTCACCTGTGCACAAACAAGGGAGCAGAGGGCCTGCCTTTCTTCACCTGTGCAGTTCACCTGTGCACTTCAACTGTACACACCTGTGTGTGTATGTGTGTGTGTGCACCTGTTAGTGTGTGTGTGTGCGTGTGTGCACCTGTGTGTGTGTGTGTGCCCCTGTGTCCTGTGTGCACCTGTGTGTGCACCTGTGTGTGCACCTGTGTGTGTCCCCCTGTGTGGCCTGTGTGCACCTGTGTGTGCGCCTGTGTGTGTGCACCTGTGTGTGTGTGCCCCTGTGTGTCCTGTGTGCACCTGTGTGTGCACCTGTGTGTGTGTCCCCCTGTGTGGCCTGTGTGCACCTGTGTGTGCACCTGTGTGTGTGCACCTGCGTGTGTGTGTGTGTCCCTGTGTGTCCTGTGTGCACCTGTGTGTGCACCTGTGTGTGTGTCCCTGTGTGTCCTGTGTGCACCTGTGTGGCCTGTGTGCACCTGTGTGTGCACCTGTGTGTGTGTCCCTGTGTGTCCCTGTGTGTCCCTGTGTGGCCTGTGTGCACCTGTGTGCACCTGTGTGTGTGTCCCCCTGTGTGTCCTGTGTGCACCTGTGTGTGCACCTGTGTGTGTGTCCCCCTGTGTGGCCTGTGTGCACCTGTGTGTGCACCTGTGTGTGTGTCCCCCTGTGTGGCCTGTGTGCACCTGTGTGTGCACCTGTGTGTGTGCACCTGTGTGTGTATGTGTCCCTGTGTGTCCTGTGTGCACCTGTGTGTGCACCTGTGTGTGTGCACACCTGTGCACAATACTGTGCACAATACTGTGCACAGACAAGGGAGCAGGAGGACACTTAACTCTCTGTGAGCATGAGGTCGATGATGGGCACTGTGTGGGCCAGAGTAATGGCGAGTAAAAGAGAAGCAGCATAGAGTCCTTGCAAGCAAACAAACGATATTGATGATGTGCACTGTTTGGACCAGAGTAATGGAAAGGAATTGAAGAGCAGCATTGACTCCTTGCAAGCAAACAAACGACATTGATGAAGGGCACCGTTTGGACCAGAGTAATGGAAAGGAATTGAAGAGCAGCATTGAGTCCAAACAAGCAGCATTGATGATGTGCACTGTTTGGACCAGAGTAATGGAAAGGAATTGAAGGGCAGCATTGAGTCCAAACAAGCAGCATTGATGATGTGCAACGTTTGGACCAGAGTAATGGAAAGAAATTGAAGAACAGCATTAAGTCCAAACAAGCAGCATTGATGACGTGCACTGTTTGGACCAGAGTAATGGAAAGGAATTGAAGAGCAGCATTGAGTCCAAACAAGCAGCACTGATGATGTGCACTGTTTGGACCAGAGTTATGGAAAGGAATTGAAGAGCAGCATTGAGTCCTTGCAAACAAGCAGCATTGACGAAGGGCACAGTGTGAGCCAGAGTAATGGAAAGGAATTGAAGAGCAGCATTGAGTCCTTGCAAGCAAACAAACGATATTGATGATGGGCACTGCCTGGGCCAGAGTAGTGGAAAGAGATTGAAGAGCAGCTTTGACTCCTTGCTAGCAAACAAACGATATTGATGATGTGCACTGTTATTATTATAAAACCGTGTGCCTTCTTCTCTGCAGAATCAAGTTGATTTGACAAAACGAGCGCACTTCAGATAGTCATACAGCATGCAAGAGAGCGCCTGTTGTTGAATCTGTGCAGACTGCACCCAACTTAAAAAAAACGGATGCATTCCAGGTGACCATACAGCATGCAAGAGAGTGCTTATCGCGGAGCCTGCGCAGACTCCAACCAATTGTACAGATCGGATGCATTCCAGGTAAGCATACAGCATATATGAGGCGCCTGTTGCCTGTGCAGATTCAGCCTGTGCAGATTTAGCCTGTGCAGATTCCCACCAGTTTGACAAATCGGACGCATTCCAGGTACAGGTACTCTTTCGAAAACTCCTCCAGTATGTCAGGGTTGTGGATGCTCTTGGGGCGTATCATGGGGTGATTGGTCAGCTGCAGGCAGGAGCACGCGCATAAGGTTGATACACATGGCTCATGTGCGTGCCACATGCGTAGGGTTGGCCGGAACCATACATTTCATGGGGTGATTGGTCAGCTGCAGGCAGGAGCACGCGCATAAGGTTGATAAACATGGCTCATGTGCGTGCCACACGCGTAGGGTTGGCCAGAACCATACATTTATAGGTATATACGGTGTGTTTACGGTATTTTTGGCAGGGAAATCCCCATACATACGGTCATATACGGTGTGTTTACAATATTTTTGGCAGGGAAATCACCAGAGGGGGCTGACTGAGCCAAAAAAAAGGGTGTTTTTAAAATGTGAATTGAGCACGTGCGCCGGAACGGGCAAGCTCTAATCTTGGCACCCGGAGGTCGGCCGTGCTCTGAATTTTTGCTTGCACCTGAGCTTGAACCTTGCCCGTT
>Ga0307942_1003549_pt1 | contig 12602 bp, 16 predicted proteins | sample OrgLakmetagen175_FD_201846 | JGI IMG/M metagenome (GOLD analysis project Ga0307942, IMG submission 201846) | Saline water microbial communities from Organic Lake, Antarctica - #175 | ecosystem: Environmental > Aquatic > Non-marine Saline and Alkaline > Saline | place: Antarctica: Organic Lake...
CTTCCCCCCACCCGCTTCAAACAACATTGCACGCACGTCTCCGCCCCCCAGCCCTTCCCCTCACCCATCGTATGCGACAGTGCCCGCACGCAGCGCTGGTACAGAAGGAGCCGGTTCCCCTGCACATCCCAGGCCCTCGCCAGTTGGCCCCTCCTCTATGTCGCCGCCCTACCACTCTACGTCTGTAGCCTCTGCAGCACGTCCTCCATCATCAGGGGGAGCAGCAGCAGCAGGTGCACACCCACGGCCCTCTGTGTCTGCCGGTCCCTCTGTGTTGCCAGCCCACTCTTCTTTAGGTTCCACAGCACGGCCGCCAGGGAGCACAACATCAGCAGCAGGTACGCTCCTGGCGACACACACACGGCCTTCATCCGCTGGCCCCTCCCTTTCCAGAGATACCATAGCAAGAGAGCGCACACAAGGCCTGGGTGCTTGCAGTCCAGCACGTGCAGCCCAGCATGGCCGACCCAGCTCTGCCCAGGCTCAAAGCGCAGGTGCTCAACCCCGCTCCGCCCAGATTTACCCTGAGGCTCCCCTCCTCTCCTCCCCTCCAAGACGCAGCCCTACGGTAGCGACGACTGCAGCGCACAGCTTGTCGCCACCCAGGGGCCCAGATCAGTTCTTGCACCATCTTACACCAGGTGTGAGGTTTAATTATGCTCGTGTGTGTATGTGTGTGTGGGTTGTATTTGTGTTTGTGCTTGCGTATTGACACACCCCTTGTTCCTCTCTTCCTGTGTTTGCTGACGCTTGGTCCGTGCGTACGATAATTGCAGTGTCTTGGCACATTATCCTGTGCACTTGTACTGTTCAATTCCTTTTTCTGATGGAAGAGTTCTGGGCAGAAGAAGTGATTTTGAAATTAGTCTTTGTGGGATAACACCCCCAACTTTTGCAGAGCCTACTGCGCTCTACACTTCTCAGCAAGATTTAGCAATTTGTACCGCAGAGGCTGCAGTATCGACGTAAAAATATAGCCAGTGCCATTAAGATCAGGGCTATTATTCCAATTACTGGTAAGGATGGTAATCAAGCATCTAGCGTCCAGTGCCATTAAGATCAGGGCTGTTATTGCAATTACTGGTAAGGATGGTATTCAAGCATCAAGCGTCCAGTGCCATTAAAATCAGGGCTATTATTGCAATTACTGGTAAGGATGGTATTCAAGCATCTAGCGTCCAGTGCCATTAAGATCAGGGCTGTTATTGCTGTTACTGGCAAGGATGGTATTCAAGCATCTAGCGTCCAGTGCAACTCAGTTCTTGCCATTCGCCAACGCACAGGGCGGGGGGCGATCTGGGCAGGCGTGCATGCCAGATCATCCATCAACTCCTCTCCCACTTCTCACACGCCAGTGGCTCCCCCCAAGGCCGCCACCAACATCACCCTGCGACAGCAACACCAGCAGCAGCCGCCGCAACAACAACAACAACAACAACAACAACAACAACAACAACAACAACAACAACAACAACAACAACAACATGAGCAGCAGCAGCAAGGGCGCCAGGAGCCTGCTTCCCCTGGAATTCATTCACTCCCACACCACGCACGCCCAAGACCCCTGCGAGCCCTCTCATCCATCCTTTCTCCCTCCCGGCAGCAAACCACTGCCGGCGCTGCCACACACCACAGCCCCCGCAAGTCCACCCTTTCTCCCTCTCATCCTGCCCCTGCTGCTGCTGCAGCCACACCACACCACAGCCCACGTGCTTCCACCTTTTCTCCCTCTCAACCCGCCCCCGCTGTTGCTGCAGCCACACCACCCCACAGCCCACATGCCTCCATGCTTTCTCCCCCTCGACAAGCCACAGCCGCGGCTGCCACACATCACAGTCAACGCATGTCCACCCTTTCTCCCCCTCGACATGCGTCAGCTGTCGCTGCTGCCCGTCACAGCTCCACCTCAGCCTCCCACCCCCATGTCCACCACCACAACCTGAAATGCAATCTCGACGGACTCGCTGCTCAGGCAGAACCTGTGTCTGGAGGTAGAGGCAGAGAAGAGGATGCGGCACAACACAGGTAGGGTGGTCGCTCATGAGCAACACACACATGTATGTTTACATACACATACATACATACACTTGCGTACACACACACACTGGACAAGATAGCAGCGCAGGTACAAACTTGTTCGTTTGAAAGCAGCGGTCTTCTCACAGGTGCTCTACACTATAAGCCGACCGCCACGCAGTGTACAACCCGCCTCTTCACCAACCCACAACTCGCTCATTTAAAAAACATGGTCGGTCGTTCCTCAGGTGCTCCACATTCTACGCCGACCACCACACGGTGCACCATTCTCCTCATCGCCAGCCCACAGACAGGCCACAGTCGTCAGCAGACAGGCTGCCTCCTCCACCAGCCAGACTACCCTCACCCATTGACAAGCCGTCTTCACCAAGTAGACTACCGCCACCAGTAGACTGGCTGTCTTCACCCTCCCTCTCAACACAGCCACAAACCGCCTCCCACACACACACCCTCCCTGTGCAACAGCACCACAACCAGCAGCAGCACCACCACAACCAGGAGTGGCAGGACAGGCGGGCCAATGACGTGTCAGCGGCTTCTTGTGATCAACGGTAGGCAGATTTGATTTAGGTCAGGAGCCCACCTTCAAATCTATTGATCTGCGCTTTTCATCAGGTCGTGAGCTTTGGATAGTTCCACACGACCTGCATGCACGCGTTGGGCGGCCTGTGCTTACAGGACGGAATGCTTGTTTTTATTGCCCAAGAGCAAGCCTGCAACTTGTTGGGCTGCAGTAATCCAGTTCATCACCCTACCATCCTACCAACCATCCCACAGCTCAATCCCGCAGACCAACCACATTCAACAGGCCCATCTCTTTCCCATGAGACCCATCACGTATATATGTATGTTCAATGCTGCGATCAGGTGTAAAAAAGAACTTTCGTATGAAATTTTAAGCATTGCTGTCTGCCCCTACAACCTACAAGCCCCTTCTCCCCCTCCTCTCACAACTTCAGGCCTCAAACCCGCTCTCATCCCCACGCCCCACCAAGTGCACAGCCACAGCCACATTCACAGCCTCAGCCCAAGCCGCGCACACACCGCGCCTTCCGTGAAGACCTCATCCTCAGCAGAGACCAGACCAAAGACCCCCAAACAGACCTCCAAAGAGGCCAACCCAAACCTTGTGTAGCCCAGCCTGCAGCTCTCAACATTTCCTCAGGCCCCCTCCTCCATCTCCCCTCCCCTCCCGTCTGCAGCCCACGCCATTCCCCTCCTCCATCCAGCAACAATCACTCCAACCAACAAGGACATTCTTTACCTGCCCCCCCTTTTCACAGCAGCACCTCACCGCCTCCCTGCTCTGCTGCGCTTCTCTCCCCTGGCCACTGCTGCCGCTCGCCGCACAGCGTGCACAGCGCAGCACAGCAGCAGCTGCTGCATCCAAACCCTCTGCTGAAAGAGCGGGGAGCCAAACAGCACGAGGCTGACGCAGCAATGGAAGATCTGGCCAGGTGGGTGTGCTTGCTGGAGGGAGTCCGCTAGGATGCAGGTGTGGATGTAGGTGTGGGTCCTGCTCTTTGCAGGCCTTTGCGTGGGCCTGACCAAAGTGCACATGCTTCATGATTCCAGCATGGTGTTCTGTTGCAGCAGATATTGGCACTGCAAGCATGCTTATCAGCAGCAGCAAACCTGCACCTATAAGCAAGTCAAACCATTCTAGCAGACACAGCATGCCTGTTATACAGGAGCCACACAATTGATTGCCAACCCCACGATCCCTTGCTTGACGGAAAGTAAAGCAGTCTTTGCTAGCTTGTATCGCAAGTTGTAATGCATTTTTTCATAGACAAACCACTTTGCAAGACACAGAAGGGGTCTCTAGACAGACAATGGTCTACCCACAAGTACACACTGACTCATACACTCTCAGGAACCTGCATGACACAAGCAACCATCAGTACTACTGATTCAGTACCCATGCACAAGTTCAAAACTTGACAAGTCCAGGCTTTCAAGCAACCATACATAGTCCATGCAAACATTGTACACACACACACACTCACATGCACATTTGGACACACGAGCACACGCTCAGGACCCTGCAAGACACCAGCAACCAGCTTGAGACGTCCACCCGAGTTGCCAAGGGTCTGGAGTCACAGCTGGCCTGTGCTGTGTTTGAGCGAGACGTGCTTGAGCGCACGCTGCAGGTGGGGGGCAGTGACACTGTCTTTACAGATCTGACTCCTTAGTATGAGAATGTCAAAGCTGCGTGTACTGCCCTGCTCAATTGCATGATGTTCTGATCTGCGTTTGTGCACATGTTGCAGGTAGGGGGAAGTGACACTATCTAAGGATATCTGACTGCTTAGTTTGAGAGTGTTAAGGCTGCGTGCACTGCCCTGTTCAATTGCATCATGCTCTGATCTGCGTTTGTGCACACGTTGCAGGTAGGAGGAAGTGACACTATCTTACAATATCTGACTGCTTAGTTTGAGAGTGTCAAAGCTGCGTGCACTGCCCTGTTTATTGCATCATGCTCTGATCTGCGTTTGTGCACACGTTGCAGGTAGGAGGCAGTGACACTATCTAAAAATGTCTGACTGCTTAATTTGAGAGTGTCAAAGCTGCGTGCACTGCCCTGTTAAATTGCATGATGTTCTGATCTGCGTTCGTGCACGCCTTGCAGGTAGGAGGCAGTGACACTATCTAATCTAACAATCAGAGCTGCATGGCACGCTTTTAATTGATAAAAGGCTTGAGTAAAGAACAGAACAGGCCGCACATCTCTGATCTTGGATGCAAGCCTTAATTATAACTTGCATGCTTTGTATGCTATGCTTACATCCTCATACTCTTGGTGATTATAGACTGAGCAGAAAGAGGGCACACACCTTCATTTTCAGCCGCAGCCGCCTTAGGCACTTTTCAGAGTGGCGAGCCTTAGTAAAATTCAAAAAGCTTCGCCCTCTTGACCTTGTCGTGTGTAGGCTGAGCAGCAAGAGGCGCACACGTGCGATTTGAGCAGCAGCGATGTGTGGATTCAGTCGATGCTTTGGAGTTGCAAGCCTGATACAAACACAGAATGCTTTACCCTCTTGACCTTCTCGTGTGTAGGCTGAGCAGCAAGAGGCGCACACCTGCGGTTTGAGTTGCAGCGACGTGTGGATGCAGTCGATGCTTTGGAGTTGCAAGCCTGATACAAACACAGAATGCTTTACCCTCTTGACCTTCTCGTGTGTAGGCTGAGCACAAAGAGGGCGCACACCTGCGGTTTGAGTTGCAGCGACGTGTGGATGCAGTTGGTGCTTTGGAGGCAAGCCTAATGGAAACGCGGCAACAGCTGGAAAGCACCTGTGCTGCACTGAATCAACAGGTAGATGGAAATCCACATCATCACTAACATGTGGTGAGAAATGCACAGAAATCGTTCAGTGCAGGGTTAGTTGGAATTGTTTTTTGGGAGTGTGCTTGCAAATTGGGTGTGTGTGTGTGTAGGATATATGCACATATAAGCATTTCTATCAATAGGAAACAGCTGGAGGACACAGGTGCTGAGCTACACCATAGGCGATTGTTGAACTAAGCCTCCATAAAGTCACTATAAGCTTTGAATTGCTGGTACACACTATGTTGGTGGTTGCATGGAGCGTGTGCAAATCGTGGAGGCAGGCATGCAAGGCGGTTTCAGTTTACAAATTCAGAAAAGGGAGCAGTGCAGCAGGGCACGCATTCGTATACCAAACAAAGTGAAGGTTTTTTCCACTTTATTTGTGGAACCTCACCCCAACCCCCAACCACACATACATACACACACTCGCTTAAAAAATGCTCACACACACATGCATACAAGCACCCAAACACGCACACACACAGACGGAGGCCCTTGTTGAAGCAAACATTGAGCGCACCCAGCTGAGCATGCGTGAGTCTGAGCTGCGTGCGTACCAAGAGTTGCTGCAGGCACATCTGACGGAAGTGCGCAGCCAGCTGGGTGAAGCAGAGGCTGCAGTCCACAGGTGAGGGGGTGAATTTTACAGATGAGGTCTTGCGTGCTATGTAGTGCACAGGCATCTTCTGGGGTGGGGGTAAGAATTGAAGCTTTGTGCTCATGGCTAGGATGGAGAGGAAATGGGAGTTGAGTGTTTGGGGGGGAAATCTGAGGCAGAAGAAAGGTAAGCAGTAGGATTGGAAAGCAGAGTAACAGAGCAAGACAAAAAAATTCCATTGCCATTCAGCTTTTTGGAAAGACAAGTGTAAAGATGGCTTCCTGTGGTGTGTCCGAACCTGGGAGCCATTCAACTGCAAAGGCTTTAGTGATGAAGCTCCAACACAGGGGCGGCCTGTGTCACTGTGTTTTTCAAAGGCTTTAGATGCGTTGTTAGCCGCACGTTTGTTGTGAGGAAATGAGTGAGCCAAAACATGACTTGGGCAAAGCTGCACAGCACAGGCATATGTGGTGCCATCCTTGGGTCAGATTTCTCAGTTTCGGGAGGCAGTTGAGATCTTGGGAGTCTCCCGTGAGCCGCGCAGACTTCTTTTCATGACTAGGGGCAGGATACATGCACAGCATACACGCACGTGCAACACAGCCGTACATAGCAATTCAAGAAGTGAGATACGTACGGCATGATCTACAATCCAGACCAGCCCGCCAAGTCTTTGCTTTCTTGTTCCAGCTGGACCTCAAACACACACCTATACACACACATACACATATGCACGCACATATATGTACACATATGCACAAACATACACACACAAATACAAACACACTCAGGCACTGCAAGGAGCGTGCCCACTTGCTTCAAGAACTGCACTCTGTGCGTGCCCGTCATGAAGCACTGGTCAACACACTAGGCCTGGCTCAACGGCAGGAGGAGGCAGCAGACGCCATGGCACGCAGGTATGTCTGTGTGTGCATCTGAGTGCCACTTTATGTGTGGTAGAGAAGGCATTCGTCAGTTCATTAGGCCTGGCACAACGGCAGGAGGAGGCAGCAGACGCCATGGCACGCAGGTGTGTGTGTGTGTGCATCTGTGTGTCACTTTTATGTGTGATGGAGAAGGCGTTAGTCAGTTCATTAGGCCTGGCACAACGGCAGGAGGAGGCAGCAGACGCCATGGCACGCAGGTGTGTGTGTGTGTGTGCATCTGTGTGTCACTTTTATGTGTGATGGAGAAGGCGTTAGTCAGTTCATTAGGCCTGGCTCAACGGCAGGAGGAGGCAGCAGACGCCATGGCACGCAGGTGTGTGTGTGTGTGCATCTGTGTGTCACTTTATGTGTGATGGAGAAGGCGTTGGTCAATTCATTAGGCCTGGCTCAACGACAGGAGGAGGCAGCACATGCAATGGCACGCAGGTGTGTGTATATGATTTGCGTGTTTGGGTGTGCATTCAAAGATGTGGTGTAATGTACATTTTACAGCATCTTACACACACAGGGAGGAGCGTCAAGCCCGCACATGTCAGATAGCAGTAGCAGACACCTCGGCAGATGCACACACATATACACACTAACTTCTACACGCATACACACACTAAACCCCATACACATACACATATGAAACCTTACACACATACACACACTAAACCCTAAACAGTATCTGTGTGACACGCAACATATAGACGCATGTACATATATGCACACACACACACACACACACACACACACACACACACACACACACACCAACATACACAGGTCCCTCGCTCGCCGCACCCTTGTCCGGCTGTGGGTAGGTGCTGCTCTGTCTCGGCAGGATGCCCACAACAACCTGGTGGCACCTCAGCTGTTTGCTCAGCGCTGCTGGTAAGGATGGGCTCGACAATGTGTGTGTGCTAGTGTGTTACATGTGAGCATTTGTGTGTGCTAGTGTGTTACATGTGAGCATTTGTGTGTGTGTGTGTGTTACATGTGAGCATTTGTGTGTGCTAGTGTGTTACATGTGAGCATTTGTGTGTGCGTGTGTGTTACATGTGAGCATTTGTGTGTGCTGGTGTGTTACATGTGAGCATTTGTGTGTGCGTGTGTGTTACATGTGAGCATTTGTGTGTGGCACTCAGCTACTTGCCAGTACTTCTGATATATAAACACGGACGAGGGCTGATGTCTTCTTCTTGTGCAGTGTGCCTGTGTTTGTGCATGCTGCTACGATACTAAGATCTGAGTGTACTTGCACCGCAGCCACTAGTTTGACATTTTCCTGTACAAAGGGGGGATCTGAACTGCAAGCTGCACTGTCCTCTAGAAACCGTGAGCTGTGTGGCATCCTAGCCTGGGTCCTTGGTAAAACTGACTAGATTGGCCTCTAGCATATACTAGTGGTGTGTGCAGAGTTTGTTAGGTCCCTGTGATCAACAACATCCCTCTGATTAGGCCTTCCAGGATCTCCACGTGCTTCCGCCAATGCGCACAAGTACACAGGCACCCGAAAACACACACCAACAGAAAAATACAGCCACCACATGTGTAGCTGACGCTTTGCAACAAGGGGCATTTGCACATCAGAATACACACTACATCATCTAATTCTGTCTCTCATACGTACACACACTTCATGACACACGACATACACATCTGCCCTGCAGCCACCACGCCTTCCACGCCTGGCGTGTTTCGACGCACCGCGGTAAAGGAGTGTCCACAATGCGTGCCCGCTTCGCACGTGCTGCCTCCCTGCACGCCCTTGCTGCGTGGATACAGCATTGCCTGCATGCACGGGCCAAGCGAGCAAACTGGGGTGCCGCAGATCGCCATTGTGCAGCGCGTGCGTTGGCGATAGGTTTCTATGGGTGGCGTGCCGTGTTAATGCAGGTGCGTGATCCCGTGTGCATGTGTGTGTGTATGAGCACACGTGCGTGTGTGTGAGATGCGTATATGTGTTTGTGTCTACGGGTTCATCAGATCACAGAGTGTGTGGGAAGGAGCTTGTGAGGATGCGCAGCAAGCATTGGCTGCCTCCCTTTGGATTAGGTGTGTGTATGTATTTATGTTGATTTTTGGTTTGACAAAAATTTTCTCCACCACACACTCTCACAGCCACACACGCATTCACTCATACACACATACTCACAAGTATGTACACACATATGTGCGTGCATACACACATGCACCTGTACACACATGCACACGTACACATACACACACACCTATACACACATACACGCATAATCATACGCACGTGCATACACACACAAAACTGTGCACGCATACACGCATGATCACACACATACACACACATACACATGCACACGCATACAAACGCATGATCACACACATACACACGCACATACACGTGCACACACATACACATGCACACACACATGATCTCACACATACACACATACACCCGCACATACAAATACACACGCATACACATGCATACACGCATGATCACACACATACACACGCACACACATGCACATGCATACACCCGCACATACGAGTGCACACACATACACACGCATACACACGCATGATCACACACACATACACACGCATACACACGCACACGCATGATCACACACACATACACACGCATACACACGCATGATCACGCACACATACACACGCATACACACGCATGATCACACACACATACACACGCATACACACGCATGATCACACAGGTGACCAAGGCTGTGTCACATCAGGACGACGAGGCTTGGGCAGCTGCAGGGAGAGTGTGTGGCCTTGCCTACACACACAGGGCCCTACAAGCATGGAGGGAGTACGTGACAAGCATCGTGCGCCCAAAGGTGTGTCATATCAGCATATCAGACAAGCAAATGTATACGCAGGCAAACAGTGCAGAAGGCGCTCGAGAAAGGCACAAGATCTAAGCACACAGTGCGCGCCCAAAAGCGTGTGGTGTCACTTTAGCAAATGTCTGCGTTTGCTCGCAGTAGAGGGTGCACAAGCAAGGCGCCTTATCATGCCACTCACACAGTGCGCTCCTAAAAGCATGTGTTGTCACACAAGGGAATGTTTGCAATTGCTCGCTGTAAAGGGTGCACAAGCAAGGCACCTGATCTTGCCATGCACACAGTGCGCGTCCCAAAGTGTGTGGTGTCACACAAGGGAATGTCTCACAGAACAGGAGGTACACACGTCAGGCACATGCTCTTGCCATGCACACAGTGCACGCCCAAAAGCGTGCCTTGCCACAAAGCATGCATCCAGGTGCAGACCAAGTTCACAGTTGGCAAGCCCGTGCAAAAGAGCATATGCACCCAATGGTGCACAACATGGCGTGAACCCAGGCACAGCTCAAAAAATAATGCACACAGCATTTCCAAAAGAGTGCAAGGTGTAAGATGTCTTGCCCTTGCATACACTCACACACACACACACATACTAGCACGTGCACAAGCTCACACACACACACACTCACGTAACACACACATGCACATAATGTACAGGCCATGGCTGCACAGAGGGCAGGCCGCCACCACCACCGGCGTGTCATGCACTTCTCTCTGTGGGCATGGGAGGCCTTCTCATGTGTGCAGCAAGCCAAGCACAGACGGCTGCGCAGGGCTGATGCCAGGTACGTGGCCTGGGGCAGAGTGTGTCGTGCTTGCATGGCGTCATGGAGCTGAAAGCCAGCAGATCTGCAGCTTCCACGATGTTGCGACGCAATTCTTGTTGGCGACTGCAACACAATTCTTGCTGGGGGCTGTGGATGCAGCTCTTTTGATACAGTGATGCTGCTGTGCAAGTCAATGATGCGTGACGCTGCTGTGCAAGTCACTGATGCGTGATGCTGCTGTGCTAATCACTGATGCGTGATGCTGCTGTGCAAATCACTGACGCGTGACGCTGCTGTTCAAACATGAGGTGCAGGTTGCTTAAAAACCACTGATAGCAGAGTTGTAGCTAGGCACGCTTGCATGCTGCAAAGTGCAATGCTGCAATGCACACACCTGCACTTCCTACGTAGCTTTAAGGTCTGGGGACATGGGCGTCACATGTCTGCACACGAGCGTTATACAGGGAACAATAAACAATGTACACAAGCATACACACGTATTCACGCTCATACAAATTCACACACACACTCCACACACACAATTCACACACAAACGCATACACACTCCCGAACACTGTAGGTTCAAGGCGCGGTGTGTGCGCCATGCCTGGCTCGCCTGGGCCCTGTATATCCAGACCTGCCACGCACGCAAGCAGGCCCTCGCCACTGCAGGTGTGCAGCGCATGCACCGCTTGGTCTTGGCGTGGGCGGCAGCAGCACGGCACAGCGTGCACGTGCGACAGCTGGTGAGTGAGAAGAAGTGGGTTGGTGTTAGTACTTATGTGTGTGTGATGCTGTGTGTTTGTAGCTCAGATGCTTTGTACAGGGAGCAAGCTTGGACAAACGTAGCTTATAATTGTGTATGTGCACACGTGCACACATACCCAAGAATTGGTAAGAGGGACAAGGGATTTTGCGTGTATGATTGGGTGAGCATGTATGTATGGGAGCACATGCGAAAGACAGCAAACGCTTTGATGATGTGAAATGATGCCACAAAAGGACAGGCGCACGCAGACAGCAAGCGTTGCTGGTGCACGTGCAATGCGTGCTCATGCAATGCCACAATGCCAACACACATGCGTAAGGTTGACCAGAACCGTACATAACACTGTATATGACCGTATATTTGGTGATTTTCCTGCCATAAATACCGTATATACACCGTATATATATGGTTCTGGCCAACCCTAGCCGTGCGCGTGCAGCACACCAGAATTTTTCACGCATGTAACGTATGTGCATGTCACACGTCTGTGCACAACACTGCGTCCACACCAACACACTTTTTCAGGTGCATGCCAAGGGCGAAGCAAAGCTGTCACATGCACAATCAAGCGCGTGGAGGGCGTGGGTTGAATTTGCTAAGGACTGCCGTGATTTGAAGCTGGGCTGGGAGGCAGCAGAGGAGCATCACCGTCGTGTTGCAATGGTGAGTTGGCACCGCGCGGCATTGAGTTGGCATTGTAGCAATGGTGAGTTGACATCACCGTCGTGTTGCAATGGTAAGTTGACATTGCGCGGCGCGCAGGTGGCTACGCAAAATGGCTTAACAGGTGCTTGCATGGGCCTAGGCAAGGCTCCACAGTGTGTTGCAGGGTGTTCATGCGTGTGTGTGTGTGTGCGCACGCGTTTGTGTGCGTGTGTGTGTGTGTGTGTGTCCCACAGCCTGCTTTACTAGCATCACTTATTGTGGGCTAGGCCTCACGTCGCAGCGCAGCGCTGACTGCCGCACACACATGCGTCACTCACACACACACACACATACTCATACAGAGTCATACTTATGGTCTGCAGTATCAGTGCTTCCAGGCCAGGTTTCATGCAAAAAAAAAAATTGACTGCTGCACACGCGCACACACACACACACACACACACACACACGCACGCACGCACACACACATGTTTACTCAGAGTTACGCACAATCATCGCCTATATTTGCAGCACCGCTGCTTCTGGGCTTGGTCCAATGCAGCAGAGCTGACATCCGCTGCTCGTGCCCAAGAGAGGGGTGCAGTTGAAGTACATCGCGTGGTGCAGGTAAACGAGGCAGGTGTCACATCACATTTTAAATGTGTGAACTA
>Ga0307942_1003554_pt1 | contig 12597 bp, 8 predicted proteins | sample OrgLakmetagen175_FD_201846 | JGI IMG/M metagenome (GOLD analysis project Ga0307942, IMG submission 201846) | Saline water microbial communities from Organic Lake, Antarctica - #175 | ecosystem: Environmental > Aquatic > Non-marine Saline and Alkaline > Saline | place: Antarctica: Organic Lake...
CCTCCCCCTCAACCCCCTGCCACTGTCGCTGCGTCTCTAGGCCCGGCAGCAGGGGACCAAACAGCAGGGGCAGATGGTGTAGGGAATGTGGGAATGGCAGAAGCGGGAGGAGCAGGCAGTGAGCTTGATGCGAGCTTGCAGGCTTGGCTGAAGGTGGGTCGGTATCTGAGACGAGAGGGTTGGCTACAACTCCAACCACACCATCGCTTCTAGCGCCAGTACATACACACAGTGTATGAACGCAAGTTTAGAGATGTTCTTGCCAAATATAATATTTAGATATGTTCTTGCCAAATATAATAATTAGAGATGTTCTTGCCAAATATAATAATTAGAGATATTCTTGCCAAATATAATAAAGCGTGCACACTCACACCACACACATTGTGCAAAAGTATGGTTCTGATGTAACTCCTTTTCCTTGGTTAATGTTAGGAGTGGTGTTAATTGCTTGTGTAGTTTTTCTGATCTTACAGAGTTGCAGGCCCTACGTGCAATAAAATACTCTTTTCAGGTCCAGATTGGTATCTCAGAAGTAGAGGTCCTCAATGTCTATACTCAGTAGTGTTGTTGACGGGTGTATGAACGAGGTATGTGCACGTGGGCAAGGAAAGAGCACAGCCAGATCTGCTAGGAAAAGGCCACAGGAGTTCCTATAGGTCTATGCATTTTTTGGTACCACGGCCTTTCGATGCTTCTACAAGCATGGAAAATCTGACGCTAAGCCGCCGTTCCAGGAAGCTGTTGTTGGTTCATTGAAAGCGTTATATGTTAGGTGCTGTGTGGACATGGAGATCTGAGATCAGGCAAGCTTTGATCCAAGTCGCCTTGTTTGTCCATGAGTCAAGGCCTCTCAAGCGCATATTGGCACTTCGTTGCACACTTCAACCTCGACGATGCAACTCCCCCCTTCTTTGGCACTAATTTTGCCCACCTGTGCGGCACACACGTTTCTTGCGTAGCCTGACACAAAGCGTGAACATTAAATAAATTGTAATAATATATTCCTTCCTTCACACACACACACACAGGAGACCGCCCCTCACTTTGATGCCATCCTAGCCCACCTACATGGCGCACATGCCTCCCGCATGGCCTACCTACACAGCATGCGAGGCAGGGCCTCCTCCTCTCTGTGGTGGCCCTTCACACAGCACCATACGTTGAAGGAAGGCGGGATTCAGGTGCGGCAGGCTAGGGGCTAAAGCGACGACTGGCTTCCCGGTGCTACGTACAAACAAGTCTGTTCGCTCTGCTAGGTGGTCGTTCGCGCACAGTGCCATGCACTGGAGGAGGATGCTCTTTGATAGTTTGTGTTTGGCTCAAAACCAGGGGGCTCTCTCCTTTTCACGAGGTTTACAACACAAGCCCTCTTGCGCAAATGCGTCGAAAAAGAAATGCCGTTAGAGGCTCCTATATTGGCACCTTCTCCCATTATATTCGACACACAAAATGGCATATACTATGCACACACACAAAAGTGTGCATACATATGAGTGCGCGCAAACGCTGCATGCGCGTGCGACACCTCCCTCGACCGAACCCAAATACGCGTACTCCAAGACTGTGTAGATCCCCTCCTCAACAAATATGAAGTGTCAGATCTCATGCATTGTCCCAGCAAGGAACATACGGTGTGCTGTACTCACTTTCATGCCCAAACACAGCCACGTGCTTTCACAACGCGTAGGTCATTGACGGTCGATGGGGTGATAGCTGGCAAACACTAGCTACTGTGGACAAGATTAAAGATGCTGATAATTTTAGCAGCAGCAGCAGCAGCAGCAGCAGTGGACGCAATGCTAGCTCTGCTTCGCATTCTTCCTCCATGTTGCCCCTGCACGATGCTTGCTCCAGTTGGTGGACCCAGGTGTGTGGGTCCTGGGTGTGCACCCTGCTTGTGTGTGTGTTTGTGTGTGTTTGTGTGTGATGATGATGATCTGAGCATTTTTGTTTCCAAACCACTTGATCAGTCATTCATAAATTCCCCACTGCGTGTTTCCAATCTTTGTACCACACTATGCTTCTCCATCTAAATACCTCCTGTTCCCTATTCACGTGTTCCCTCTGCAGGCTGCAACCGCTCAGCACCACTCTGAGTTGTCTCGAGCTGTTGCGTACGCCACCGGCCGGTACCTTCATGTTATGTTCCCTGAAAACGTGCACCAGGCGAGTTTAGTGCGACAGTGTGAAGGTGACGTACAGTTAGGGTTGGCCAGAACCATGTATGTATGGTGTATATATGGTATTTTTGGCAGGGAATTCACCATGTATACGGTGTATATATATAATATATACGCTTCTGGCCAACCCTACGTATGGTGTGCTTGTGTATGGCAAGTGTGGCGTGTTTGTGTGTTGTACCTGGTCATTGTGTGGGATGACCCCTTTCTAATGCAAGAAGTGTGTTCCGTGTGTGCTTGCATGCATGCATGCATGCATGCATGCATGCATACGCACACTCATGTGTCCATGTGTGCACTCATGTGTGTGTGATTTTGTGTGTATGGCTGAAGACGTGTTTCAGGTATGCAGGTAAGTCAACAACAAAGGAGTTACTAGGCAATGTTATTATTGGCTTTGATCGGAGATTTTGCTTTGTGTAAACATCACAAGCTCATCTTGCTACTCGGATTTGGGGGCTCTGAGTTGCCGTGTTGCCCAATAAGCACCATACACAGCTTTGCACCCTCAGTGCTTGACTTGTTTACAGCAATGATTCGGTTGTGTTGCTTGATCCATTGAAAACGTACAGTTCTCACTCGTCTTGCACAAATCTGCGCAGGCTGCATTGGAGGCAGCTGAGAGACTGCTGCAGGTGGTGGGAGGGGCTTGGGCCAAAAGAGTGTTTTTCTCAGGTAGGGTAGAGGCACGGTTTGTGTGACAAATATGATTGGGCTAGAGCCTGGTGGTGTGTGTGCGACGTTTTATGGGCAGGTGTGTGGAGTGATGCGTTACTATGTATGGATGAAAAGGGGTGTGGCATGGCGCGTACACCTTTATGGGTGTGTGTGTTCATTGTTTTGGGCACGCAACATTTGCTCGAGAATGAAAAAGAGAATTGGACCAACTTGCTCGTACCTGAAGAGTAAGAATCACTTAGGACGGAAAACATGCTACAAGCTGGGACCTTAACGCTGTTGAGGTTAAAAGTGTGCTGGTGGTATGATTGATCCTGTGTGCAGATGATGGCTCAACCGCAGTGGAAGTTGCCCTAAAGATGGCGTTCAGGGCATACATGCAGCAGCACCAGCTGAGCGTGAGTGGACAACGGCAAGATGGCAGCATGCCATTGGAGCTGCAGGTCGGTGTCGTGCTAAACAAAAGTAGCCAAGAAGAAGAAGCACATCCAGCGACGTTTTTTAGCATAATCTATACGCAATTCCTGCTGCTTCTGCTGCTGCCAAGCACGCGGTAACAAAGATTTGCATGCATAACAGCAAAGCATGTGTTGCAGATTTATTTCTTGCTTAAACTACTCTATAACTTAAAATGCAGGGAAAGGTTTCCGGTATCCACACTTTTTCCTTTTTTCTTCGCTTCTATCCTTCTGCTCACAAGTATGCTTAATGAATAACTTGCACAACTCCGGCTCCAATTGCACGCAAACACGTTTTTATACCTGTTTTAAAGCATGTTCGCCTGTTGAAAGAAAGCCATTACATTGTGAATGCATGAGGAATAAGGAGTAAGGAAATAGTATTACAAGTGAGCGCAAGCATTATCGCGTGCGTTCAATGAAGTATCTAGACATACACACACTCACACCTACTTGCGCACTTGTGTTCTACTCATCCTCTCATCAGACATACGCAAACAGGCTCACAGCCACAACACCATAGACCATAGGCCTAGCCACTGAATTTCGCTTGCAATAAAGAACAGTGCTTGCCCTAAACTACAAAACCACAACAGCAGTAATTTCCATAACTAATGCAACCAGCCTGGCTTATGCATTGCAGGTGGTAGGCCTCGCCAACGCGTACCATGGAGATACACTAGGAGCTATGGACTGTGTGCCCCCTTCTCCCTTTAACGGTCCTGCCCAGGCTCCTTGGTACAGAGGCAGGGGCCTGTTTTTTGAGCCCCCTTACGTGGCCATGGAGCAGGGTGAGTGTGTGTACATGTGCTCTTGTGCGTGTATGTGTGTGTGTGAGTGTGTGTGTGCAAGAGAGGAGGAGAGTTTGGGGCTTGAGGGGGTGGGTAAGAGGGGAAATTGGGTAAAGAAGAGGAAGGACTGGTGGAGGGATGTATATGAGTAAGGCACAAGTTGAAATTGGGAAAGCAAGGGATTGGCCTGTCGCGCTTTTGAGCCTGCATTCATGCAAACAAAATAGAATGGTAACATAGTTCACACACACATTCGCGCAGACACACGCACACACACACTTGCACACACAAAACACACACACACACACACAATTGCACACACACACACACACACACACACACACACACACACGCACACAGGTGTGTGGAAGGTAGCGCAGCCGGGGCCTTGTTGGGCATCGACCTTAGAGGGAGGCTCCTGTTCCCATTCCTGGCCCTCTCTGCATGAAGTTCTCAGCCCCACACGCGATGGCAGTGGCCTTACCAAATCTTACAGGTGTGTATGTATGGGTATGTGCTCATGTGTGTGTGTGTATGTGTGTGTGTGTGTGTGCAACCCTGCATGGGTGTGTGTGAGTATGTGTATAATGCAGGTGTTTATGCTGTTTAAAAGCCACTCTGCTGTGCGCCAGGAAATTTGCATAAGCGCAAGTGTGCAAGCTAGCCTCACCACCCACTATGGCTTATGCAACAAACGTGCAAACTTGCACGCGCGCATACACACAATCACACACACACACACGCACACACACACACACACACACACACATACAAACACACAAACATGCACATGCACATGCACATGCACATGCACATGCACATGCAACCTGCAGATCATACATTGAGAAGCAGCTGGATGACCATGAGCGCGGCAACCAATCCACACAGTCTACTTCTGGAGCTCAAGTGTGTTGTTTGGGCAGACTTCTTGTTGCTATAAATGATCGGCTTTAATCAATATATTTAGTTGGCAACGATTTTGATGCAAGTGTGTCTCCTAGTCTCTCCTTCTCACATACACACAATACGCACAAGCAACACAAAACACACACACACACACCTATACTCAGGCTAGGTTGGCAGCGTTGGTGATGGAGCCCTTGCTGCAAGGAGCAGGGGGCATGCTCATGGTGGACCCCCAATTCCAAAGGGAACTTGTGCACGTGAGTGTCCTGGATTTGTGTGAAGGAGACTGTCCTTTGATTTGTATGAAGGGTTTTTTGGTTTTTTCCTGACTTGTGTTCAAATCTTGTAGGCCCTCAGTTCCACAGGGAGCTTGTGCACGTGAGTGCCTGAATCTGTGTGAGAAGATCATCTTTTGGTTTGTATGATACTGTTGTAGACCTCCTCAGGCAAAATGCGTAGGGTTCATGCATGAGGTGCTTGTAGTGTGTTTAAAAGGGCTATACACTGAATTCAACGTCATGTGCATCTTGATATCTTGATACGTTGTAAGCCCACATTCGTTTAGCATGCATGACGTAATAGCATGCATGGCGTATTAGCATGCATGGCGTATTAGCATGCATGACGTATTAGCATGCATGACGTATCAGCATGCATAACGTATTAGCATGCATGACGTATCAGCATGCATGACGTATTGCTTGACGTGTGCTGTATGCCTTGTCCTGGCAATATCTTTAGTATCTTGAAAGGTGTTTGCCCAATATACTTGCAAACACAGGAAGAGCTGTTTTACTCTCATGCACAAGCATAGAAGGAGCGGTTTTAACTCCCGTGCCTCATTCCATTTCATTGCCATCTATTTGGCAGGCATGTCGAGCACGCGGCATGGTGGTCATTTTTGACGAAGTCATGACAGGCGGTTTCCGGTTAGGCGCTCCCACTGCTGCCTCCTTGCTGTGCTTGCAGCCAGACATAGCATGCTTTGCCAAGGTGCGTGCAAATGGTGTGTCACGGATCTTGGTGCTTTGTGCCTTGCCCTGAAATCCTGATGCGTAGGAAAATGCCACTAGTCTTGCAACGGCTATGCTCAAGCACATGCATGTGCGTGTGTGTTACTGTTTGCTCAGTAACTACTGCAATTACTCTTCCCCGTGGAGTCATTTAGGATCAATGCCAGGCTTGGCTTGTGTAAGCTGCTTGTACACTGCCTGGTAAACTTGCAGAACTTACAAAGTTATGATCATGCTTTTTTACATTCGAACAGGCTATAACTTGAAGATTATTTTTGTCTGTAAATGCACTGACAGCTTGTGACAGGTGGGGTGCTCCCAATGGCTGCCACGCTCACGACGGAATGGGTTTTCAAGGCTTTTGAAGGCGACTCAAAGGTACTTATGTGTGAGAAAGTTATTGAGTAGACAGGGCGTGGGAAACTGCTCACGATGTGGCGCTGGTGGATTCTTTTGTGCCGCATCAAGGCTTTTCAGCGCACATGTCACAAAGGCGGTCAAGCCTGCCGCCCTTGCTGCTCAAGCTTGTTACTGCCTAGTAACCTCTTTACTGAGACCTACCGTACAGCCCTGGATTCAATCCGCACCCCCCAAAAAATATTTAGGTATGGCCAACCCCGCACATAACGCACCCCAAAATTAAATATTTTTGGCGACCCCGCACAACCACGCACCCCCCAAAAAGATATTTTTCAGCAAGGGCGCACCACCCTGTTCTGGTTAATAGAAGGGCTCCGCCCGCCCAAATTTCGACGCGGTAATTTTTTGTTTTCTGTTTCCGTTTTCAAGCGCTCACTTTTTCGTGCCCTCCCTGCTTCTGCCTTGCAAGTCAACACAGTCTAACAGTTAGACTCTAACTTATATTTTGTACTGAGTTTCACAACACCTGAGACCCTCTTTGCCTGGATCCCCACTTAATTATTCAATGCAAACCTCTGATTCTAACCTGCCAGAGTCGCTGCAACAGCTGGACGTATTTTATTTTGTCCGACAGGTCTGGCACACAGGCTGCTCTAATTCCTTTTTGAGTTTCTTCTTGAGTAGACTTTTTTGCAACACATGACTGTGTCCTGCCTTGTTTTAATCTGCGAGGCCGGCATATTTAGAAGTGTCAGATGTACTTTTTAAGATTCACCGAGTCTCTAGTAAACAAGTCAGGAAGACAAGCAGTAGACAGGAAATAGTAGTTTATATCAGCGGCACTAAAATGCCCGAAAAAGTTGCCCTCCTTGGAGGTCTCCATGCAGCCACAAAAAGCGACGGCGCATGATAACTGCACGATTCCTGAACGGAATCAAGTAAGAATCAAAACAGTGAATTCCGCATTTTGAGGCCGTCACAACGCGCCGCTCTGCAGCCCTTCTCATCACCATAAGTCCGACCCTCACAGCTCGCCGCGAAACTCGGCGTGCCAGCTCCGAGGTAACGGGTTTAATTGTCTACAGAATCTTACACGGAATAGACGCCCGACCGCGGAGCTATTCAGGCCCAAAGTGCGTCCAACCGAATCGGTTAAAACCCGGACTTCACAAATTTCTTAGAAATTTGGGTACATATGTAAGTCTTTGAAATCTGCCTCCTTCTCCTCTAGCTGTCTCTTCTCCCTCTCCATCGCTGACTCCTGCAGCTTTCCACGGCTTGCTTCCACTTCCTTGGCCTGCTGCTCTGCTGCTCGCTGCTTCTCCTCTGCTGTCGCTGGTGCCTTGAAGAATCTTGTGACGGGTCGCTGAAAGCGTCCCTTCGGGGCCACTGGTGCTGCTGCTGCTGCTCCTGCCGGGGGGGCTGCTGGTGGCGCGCGGTGGGCTGCTGGGGGCGGGGGGAGGCTCAGGGGGAGCCGGAAAGCCCAGTCCCAAAAACTGGGCACTCATCGCTCACAAAATATATATTTTCACACCCTCCTGCACGTCACGCACCCCAAAATTAAATAATTATTTTAGCTTCCCGCAGTCACCCCGCAGGGTCAAAAAAGATATTTATAAGGGTTGTACGGTATATGCTCTCTCTTATCTTGCTTGTTCACGTTTATTTTGAAAAGCCTGCAGCCACTCTACCAAAATGCTTGCACGAGCCGCCTTGTGCTACGGAGTACTTACTACCTGCCACTCTGTGTTTGTGAAACTTCCAAACTCGCACGGACCTCTCTGTGCTCACTCCGTGCCACTCCAAAACTCACATAGATGCAAGCCCTGCTACATGGCCACTCCTACACTGCCTACCCCGCCGGATGCGCTGCCATCGTGGCTGCCCTCAGTATGCTCACCAGCCCGGCCCACAACCCAAACCTCGCCCCTGCCCAACCAGGCCACAAATCAGCAGGACAGCAACTCTTATCACTTGGCCAACAAAAGCACCAACAACGCCAATGTGTGGTGCAGCAGCAACAGCAGCAGCAGCCGCAAGATCAGCACCCGCAATCACCGCAGGGCCCACAGCAAGCATGCTGCCACCCACAGCATCTGGACCGCCAGCCGCAGCTGCAGCAGCAGCAGCTCATGACAGAGCAGCAGCAATCCACTGTGTGGCCGGCCTTCTGCAGGCAAGCAGGCATGGGGCATCAGGATAAGGAGGCCTCGTACGTGTGTACAGCCCCACCCACCCTGTTGCCTCTGTGGGACGAAGATACTGTGTCTGCCCTGTCCCACCACCCTGCTGTGGCTCGGCTGGTGGCCATCGGCACGCTAGTGGCACTGCAGGTGTGAGCATCTTTGCACGTCGAGGGTGCATTAGTTTGGCAATGCGAGTGTTGTCGTCAATGGGTGTTTTTGGTGCTCTGTTTTCACCACCACCATTTGTGTCTTATAAGCTCTGCAGGAGCATGTCGTCAATAAACACCAGGTGAGAATCGGATCTGCTCCCACCACCCACTTTGCCTCGTGATGCACCCCATGTTTTGTTGTAGCCATGCGTCATGATGCCTGCCCAGTTTCCCACAAGCCGAGCTAGCTCATTTCATTTCTCTGTCATGCGTAATATTCCTGTATAAAATCCACGGCTTTGATACTTGCTGACCGCCTTCAGGGTTTTCACACATAGTTTGCTGCAGCAGGACTCTTCTTCAGTACAGGCCATTATTCCGGATGTGCAACTTACATACAGCAAACTTTCATGCAATCCATGACTTTCAGCAATTCTGCCATTTGTGATGTTTTTCATGCGGTCAGGTACGCACTTGTCAGCCCTCTCCTACTCTGACCTCAGCTGCGCCCATCAACACGTATGCCTCATCAGCGGGAGCAGCTTTAAGCGTGGCCACCATGTTACGTGACCACCACTGCATCTTTGCACGCCCTCTGGGTAAGAGCCTTAACACGTTTGCACCCGAAAGAGAAAAAGTGGTAGATCCAGGTTGAAGGACAACTTATGGATAATTGTACCATGTAGAGGACAGAAATGGCAGCTTTTGGATAACTCTTATAGCAACGTTACGTATTGTAGACCATCAGCCTAGACGTACCGTTTCTCTTCACCTTCAAAAACAGATTCCAGAACCATGTTCCTGTACAGGCAGCCACTTTTGCGTCATCATGCGTGTGCTGTTGGTGAGCAAACAGGCTTTTTTTAACATGTGAGGTATTTGGTGTTGCTGACTAAGACTTTTCCCTTTTCTCTCAGGTGATGTGGTGTACATCGTGGTGCCACCCACAACGCCTCGTGCTACCTGTGCAGCCCTCCTCGCTGGAATGCGTGCAGCCTTGGATGCACACTTTCATAATACAGAAGCGCACAACGTGGATCTCAGGGATGGGTACATCGTCTAGTACCTATTTGTTGCTTTTTGGAAGAGATCATTGCTTTTTTCTTTTCTGTGATTCTACCAAGGAGTATTGCCTTGAAAAATAAAATGTGGGAATCACAGCAATACATTTTGCTGCCCTACGCCTAAGCATCTTTTTTCAAAAGCACTGATTTCCTTCTTTTGACAACGTTTACGTTTTAAGTTTCCCACTCTATGATATTATTACATTGCTTTTCCCCAGGGCTTGCTTTTACAAAGGATTTACAAAGGGGGTTACCGGCCATATATGTTAGGCTAATGGGCTTTTTTGTGCTGGTCTGTCATGCCCAATTGGTGGTAGTGAATTTAAGCCAGCTAGGTAACGTGCTGAGTCTTGTACATTGCTGTGGACAGTGATTTGATCTGACAGGTCCCACTCAGCACCAAAATAAACAAATGTAAAAAGGGGGGCCTAGGTCGTCCCCATGACTGTCCCGCCCTTTCCTAGTCAAATTGTGCCAATAAGCCATTTTGGCTCTATCTCCCCAACTACTCCACCGTTTTGGAAGCTGAAAGTTGTTTTGGATAGCTTGATATTTTCTAAACTTGCCTGCAAAGAAAGCAGGCGGAAAGACCCAGTGGGTGGCTCGCAATAAAATGAAGAATAACGGGTCAGAAACAGACACCATCACTCACGCACTGCACCAATCTGGCTCCATGCAAATTTTAATATAATTAATATTTTATACCGCAACCGGGCAGAAACTCGCAGCAGGTATGGAGAAGCAGTTTTTTCTGCCTTTTTCCCCTTTCCCCTGTGTCCCTTGTGTGAGTACCTCCCACTCGCCGGCTTTCCCAGTACCCTGCCCCAAATTCGACCTAGCAGCATTGTTATATAATATGTATAATGCCTACATCCTGAAGCAGAGGTCGATCGGGGCAAGTTCAATAAATGTACCTTTTCCCTGCCAAAGTGGGTGCAAATTACGCACCGGGCCCCACACAGCCCCCCAGGATGCCGAATTTCCAGCAAATGTCAATGGTTTAAATTTCATATCAAGTACCTTGCATTCAGGTGAGGTATTGGGGGCTTTGAATTGGGTGGATAGCTTATTGGCACAGTTTGGGTCAACCAGCCATGGGGACGACCCTCAGCCAGTGCAAAGAAGTAAAGAAAAGGGTATTAACATATTACTGGTCGCAGCCAGCGCAAAGACAGAGAAAAGGATGCCAGTTGAGCTTACAAGGTTTGCAAGGAGAAGGCCTTTAGTCAAGAAGTATGACTGCTTGTCTGTTTATAAAGTACAAGCAATGTGAAAGTGTTAGAAAGGGGATGCAGATGTTAGGCATAGGCAAAAACTAAGATGAAAGCAGTTTGAAAAAAGCCGCACGTTGCAAGTTCAGCCCTTCTCATAAACCCAGAAAGGGGCATCCTTGTAACCCTTGAAAGGGGCATCTTTTAAATAAGCAATGCAAAGTTACAGTGCAGGATGCCTAGGGGCACAACGGCCAACATATGTTCAACAAAAGCAGATAAAAGTGTCCCGGAAGTTAAGGTTATACCACTATAAATGCCTCAAAGGACAACTCAGCGGAAGCTTGGAAAAAAGCCTGTAACCATACAACCATACCTATCTAAACAAAAGGGGAAGCGTCTAGCGTCTATGATAAGTAAGAGAAAGAGACGGAAAAAAAAGTCTAGTTTGGAGAAGAAAAGGAGAGTTAAATTGCTTAAGAACTAGCAGAAAAAGGTTTGGTCCGAGCACAGAGAGTTCTGAAGGAAGCAGTGCTAGTGCTCCACAGAAGACATGAAGAAAGTCAAGCCAGCTCTAGAAAGCAGAAGCAAGGCAGCAGGCGCCTGTCTAAAAGCATCAAGTTGGGCATCATAAACATGCAGCATGAGACGACCAGGCAGGCTCTATCTCAGCAATTGTAGAGAGTCAAACTTGTTATCTATATGTACCGAAAAGTTATCCGCCCAGGTCTCAAGGGCTCGCAAAAACGCCGCTTCTTGTTCACGGCTGGCTGCATTGCTCCTCTCTGTCACTGGTGCCTGCTGCTTTTGTTTCTTAGGGATAGTCGCTGCTGATTCTGTTGCTGGGGCTGCTCATGCTGGTGTTGCTGGCTTGGTTGGTGCTGCTGGCTTGGCTGGTGCTGCTGGTTAAGGAGGCAAGGGCATGCGATATAAAGGCTACAGCCACGCAAGCAAACAAACACCAAAGAAGCGTGCAGATCTTGCTGTGCAGATTCCTCAACTAACCCACAAAACACCGACATACAAGTAGACCTACATATTCACTTGGGGTTTTCTACTTCCTACTTCTCAACTTGCCTCCAAGTGTGCAGGTGGTCCGTACGTGCACGTGCACTACATACAATTGCCGTCTGTGCCTCTCAATGCATGCAAGCGAAGTAATTCCTCCGGCCTACGGCCTTCTTGTTCCGCTGGGTTCATAAAGAACTTCGCATCTACATCTACGTATACAATCAGCAGTCTGTTTTTTGCCTATTCTAGGTATTCGGAATCTTTTTCTCCGCTCCGACTTTGTATATTATATTCACATCTAAAAATATCAAACAATACAAATAAATAGAAGCACGAGGCCAAAGATGACAATCGCCCTCCTCTTTGTGCTCTTGGCTCCTTTCGGCTCCACTCTGGCAGATTCCCATCCCACGGATTTCTGGGAAGAAGCCACGATGGTATTAATCTCCTCCTCACTTAAAGCTGCTCCCAATCCGCAACACCTTCTCCCATCTGCGTACGTTCCTGAGCGCGACGCCGCTCTCACTGGGTAGGTTTACAGCTGCTCAGGCTTAAATCTTTTCTAAGGATCCAAGGGAAGAGGAGAG
>Ga0307942_1003558_pt1 | contig 12594 bp, 11 predicted proteins | sample OrgLakmetagen175_FD_201846 | JGI IMG/M metagenome (GOLD analysis project Ga0307942, IMG submission 201846) | Saline water microbial communities from Organic Lake, Antarctica - #175 | ecosystem: Environmental > Aquatic > Non-marine Saline and Alkaline > Saline | place: Antarctica: Organic Lake...
CAACCCCGCACAGGGATTTTTGCCTGACAGGCTCCAAAATACGCCAAAAATCCCCGTTTTTCAATCCCGCACCCCCAAAATAAATAGATATTTTTTCGTGCGCGCAGTCACCCCGCAGGGCAAAAAATGATATTTTTGCGCGGTGATATAAAGTCTGTACGGTATATAGTTTTTAATCATTTGACACGTGCCCTCCAAAATTTATGCCTCCTACACCCCCCTGGGCCGACCCTAAATAATGGCCACGCAAGCCTTAGTACAGTATAAGGTATTAGCCAACCCAGCCACGCACCACGCACAATTGCAGCATAGTTTTGGTTGACCTAGCCACACACATGGCCAGCTTAATAAAACTCTGTCCCCTTCAAGTTACAAACCACGCACATCCTCAGTTTACTTCTGGCCGATGCTGGCCACACACCATGCACGATTACAGTACAATTCTGGCCAGCCCTGGAGCCGCATACCACGCTAGACAGCTAAAGTCCATGGTGCTTGACACCCACCTGAGGTCCACCTTGTCAGAGTTAATAAAGGGCCCTCCCGGCTCAGATAACAGTGAAGCCGTGCCCAAGCGCACAAACCTGCAGGTGTAGCGTAGCGGCCAAAATGGTTAAAAAGATGAATTAGCGATAAATGAATCATACGTTACTTAGCGATAAATGAATCATACTTTACTTATGCATGTTACATAGTCACGGGTGTGAATGTTTGAGTGGCCATGGTCAAGCTTCGGCACCAAATGTAGCGTAGCGCCCAAAATGGTTAACCGGATGAATTAGCGATAAATGAATCATGCTTTACTTATGCATGTTACATAGTCACGGGTGTGAATGTTTGGGTGGCCATGGTCAAGCATCGATACCAAATGTAGCGTAGCGCCCAAAATGGTTAAGCGGATGAATTAGCGATAAATGAATTATACTTTACTTATGCATGTTACAGCAGGAAACGCAGCACGCAAGGTTGGGTGATAGGTAGGGTTGGCCAGAGCTATATATATGCGATATACGGTGTACGATATACGGTAAAGCTGGCAGGGAAATCACCGCATATACGGTAATATACGGTGTGTATATACGGTTCTGGCCAACCCTAGTTATGGGCGCTGTCCAAATAACATTCGTCAGCTGCGTGCAATCTGTGCAATCTTTGCAATCTTTGCAATCTGTGCAATCTGTGCAATCCGTGCAATCTTTGCAATCTGTGCAATCCGTGCAATCTTTGCAATTTGTGCAATCTTTGCAATCTGTGCAATCTGTGCAATCCGTGCAATCTGTGCAATCTGTGCAATCTTGCATTCTGTGCAACCTGTGCAATCTGTGCGCCAGCTGCGTGCAATCTGTGCAATCTTTGCAATTTGTGCAATCTTTGCAATCCGTGCAATCTTTGCAATCCGTGCAATCTTTGCAATCTTTGCAATCTGTGCAATCTGTGCGCCAGCTGCGTGCAATCTGTTTTCCTCACTAATGAAGCCAAGCCTAATCACACAAACCTGCAGTTGGCTTATACACATTGAACACAAAATGTTGTTAAAATGTGTGAACTGCACGCCATCTGTGTCTTATGACATAAAATTAGGGTTGGCCAGAACCGTATAAATGCACCGTATATGCCCGGCCGTGTATATTCACTGTGTATATGGTCCCGGCCAACCCTACATTAAATCCATGCTCTAGCTCAAAAACGTGCATCACTTTTTTATATGAGTGGCCACCTCTGTTGCCCTAAGATTTGGACTGCGTATCCATATACGGCTGTCTAAAACCATACATTTTTACGATTTTAAGGCGTCTATGACCATACATTTATACCATTATACGGTGTATATATACGGTCCTGGCCAACCCTGTGTATATTTTCTACTGTATGCATTAGGCACAAGCCTCCTTTTCCAAACCAGTGAGTGTTGTTAGAATGCTGTCTGAGAATATCTCAATCCTGGTAATTTTAACAATTATCCGTCTTCCTTTTCCTCTTCTCTATCAACAATGCAACAGTGGTAGGGTTGGCCAGAACCATATATATACGGCGTATACATGGTATTTTTAGCAGGGTAATCACCAAATATACGGTCATATACAGTGTATGTCTATACAGTCCTGACCAACCTCAAACATTGGCGCACACTTGTGTGTGCGTGTGTGTGTGTGTGTGTACATGCACGCCTCAGGTTTGCGTGCCTCCACTGCCAGCTGCAAAGGCTGCAAGCTCACACATCCTTAGTTTGGCATAACATATATTTAGTGTTGGCCAGAACCATATATATGCACCATATATGACCGTATCTTCGGTGATTTCCCTGCCAAAAGTACCGTACATACACCATATATGTATGGTTCTGGCCAACAGATATTGATACAATGCACAGTCTGTCACTGAACCTTCTGCTTACGCTACTCTACAAACAACCACACATCTTTAGGTTTGGAATAACAGATATTAATGCATGCACAGTCTGTCACTGTCCCTTTGCATACGCTACTTCATAAAAAATCACACATCTTTAGGTTTGGAATAACAGATATTGATACATGCACAGTCTGTCACTGAACCTTTGCTTACGCTACTCTACAAACGATCACACATCCTTAGTTTGGAATAACAGACATTGATACATGCACAGTCACTGTCACTGTCCCTTTGCATACATGCACAGCCACTGTCACTGTCCCTTTGCATACGCTACTCCATAAAAGATCACACATATTTAGGTTTGGAATAACAGATATTGATACATGCACAATCTGTCACTGTCCCTTTGCACACGCTACTCCATAAAAGATCACACATATTTAGGTTTGGAATAACAGATATTGATACATGCACAGCCACTGTCACTGTCCCTTTGCATACGCTACTCCATAAAAGATCACATATTTAGGTTTGGAATAACAGATATTAATACATGCACAGTCTGTCACTTACCTTTGCATACGCTACTCCATAAACAATCACACATCCTAGTCTGGAATAGCAGATAATGATACATGCACTGTTACTGTCACTGTCACTTACCTTTGCATACGCTACTCCATAAACGATCACACATCCTTAGTCTGGAATAACAGATATTGATACATGCACAGTCACTGTCACTGTCACTGTCACTGTACCTTTGCATACGCTACTCCATAAACGATCACACTCAGCAATGCACAGCAGGCCTTATGCTTGCAAAAAACAGGCACGCAAGGGACAGCTGAGCTCCTCTCCCTCCTTCCCCACACAAGCACTCACACTCGATTACACTCGCACTTTCACCCACACCCACACCCAGAAAATCTGCCCCTTCCAACGAAGACACACGCACGCACACAAACACACCTTCCTGAGGAGGTCACAGGTCGTGCTAAGGAGGTGCCAGGCCGCCCAGCAGACCCTGCTCTCAAAGAGGCCTCTAAGCTCGCCGTTCCCAACCGTCCACTGGACGATCCTGGCAACGTGCATCACATAACACACAACTTACAGACGTCAGGACAATCCAACCGTGTCTTACAGCGTCTGCAGAGTTTCCCCTGCCTTTGAATCCATGTGCATTTACCCTGTGATTACAAATGGCTTTGGCTAAACATATTTTTTGAGACACGCCTGATACCCCTGTACCCAAGTGCAGATGTATGCCATGCGCTCTCAATGGCCCTCTCAGGTTTCTCAACGCTGCACATACTCAATGGCGCTCAATGGCGCTCTCAGGTCACACACTCAATGGCGCTCTCAGGTTTCTCAACCCTGCACACACTCAATGGCGCTCAATGGCGCTCTCAGGTCACACACTCAATGGCGCTCTCAGGTCTCTCAACCCTGCACACACTCAATGGCGCTCAATGGCGCTCTCAGGTCACACACTCAATGGCGCTCTCAGGTTTCTCAACCCTGCACACACTCAATGGCGCTCAATGGCGCTCTCAGGTCACACACTCAATGGCGCTCTCAGGTTTCTCAACCCTGCACACACTCAATGGCGCTCAATGGCGCTCTCAGGTCACACACTCAATGGCGCTCTCAAGTCTCTCAACGCTGCACACACTCAAGGGTGCTCTCAGGTCTCTCAATGCTGCACACACTCAATGTAAGTGCATCATATGGTTTGGACTGGGAGCCATAGAACCAATTATGGTTCAGACTGGGAGCCATAGAACCAATTATGCTGACGCAAAATCAATGTAAGTGCATCATATGGTTTGGACCGGGAGCCATAGAACCAAGCATGCTAACATAAAATCAATGTAAATGTATCGTATGGTTTGGACTGGGAGCCATAGAACCAGTCGCAAAATGAGATTGCAAGTTGGATGAAGTAACTCTTAGAAAATGGTGAAGTGCTACGGAACCAAGTCACCAACGAGCATGAGTAGGCTTGGCCAGAACTGTATACCTAAATGCACCGTAAATGAACGTATATTTGACAATTCCCCAGCCAAAAATACCGTATGCACACCGTACATATATGGTTCTGACCAATCCTACCAATGAGCACTCTATAGAGTGTACACGTGCAAGCATGAGTGTAAACGTGCGAGCATGAGTGTAAACGTGCGAGTGGTGCGAGTGTACAGCATGCTTGGAGCAAACGGAAAGCATTTAAAAAATATGCAGGGCTTGAGCCAACTCTTTTAAAATTGAAACTCTACTCTTTGATTACATTTAGACTCGTATGTTGCCATATTATATGTACTATGGCACCCTGACTATGGCCCCCTTTTGTAACAGTTGACCTTAAATTTTATAATAGCTGAGCATAGGTTGATGACCTTCAAAGCCTAGTGTACACACGCCTTGAAACAGAAATGCGCAGGTACACCATAACGCACACTAGATGCACGCTTCCACATAGTATTGTGTGCATGCAAGCAAGAATGCACATTGTGCACAATTATTGCACGATCAATGCACATTTAATGCACAACTAATGCACGGGCGTGTGTTTAGAGGTTTGGTTTAAATCGACGGTACGCACTGGATATGACCAAAAAACGAGAAGCAGAAGATTTATATTACCCTATTTACTGTTTACCATAAATACATGTGACCGTGTACCAAGAGATTTCTCTGCCCTATTTACCATAGGTACATGTGATCGTGTATCAAAAGATTTCTCTGCCCTATTTACCATAAATGCAAGTGACCGTGTATCAGAAGATTTCTCTGCCCTATTATCAATATATCTGGGACATCAGCAACCAACACCAGACTTAAAGGCTTTGTGACACGTACGTGCTCGCAGTCTGGCAATGAAAGTACCAGACAAGCACACACACATATACACACACACCTATTCTGCTGCTGGTGCCAGGTCTCGCAAATCCGGCAACCGGCCCGCCGGCCAGACACACACACACACCTGTTCTGCTGCTGGTGCCAGGTCTCGCAAAACCAGTGACCGGCCGGCCTGAGTTTGTCATGGGACGCACTGCAGGTGACATCCCACCCTGCAGGGTGCAGGTACGTGTGTGTGATTCAATGAGAGCACCGCGGGTGTTAAAGCTGAGAAAAACGGCCTGAGTTTGTCATGGGACGCACTGCAGGTGACATCCCACCCTGCAGGGTGCAGGTATGTGTGTGTGTTTCAATGAGAGCACCGCGGGTGTTAAAGTCGAGAAAAACGGCATGCGCTTGTCATGGGACGCACTGCATGGCGAAGAAGTGGAATGTGTTCATTTGAAAGACGTCCCACCCTTTGGGATGGAGTCTTTTGACACGGTGGTCGTTTTATGCAAGGCAAGGGTAAGCTCAAAGAGGATGACGGCAAGGTTATTGCAGTAAGGAGTGGTTACATGATGGCAAAAGCTGTGTTGAACCATGAATAAAGGCAGAGGATGACGGCAAGGTTAGTGCAGTAAGGAGTGGATACATGATGGTAAAAGCTGTGTTGAACCATGAATAAAGGCAGAGGATGACGGCAAGGTTAGTGCAGTAAGGAGGGGTTACATTATGGTAAAAGCTGTGTTGAACCATAAATTTAGCAGAGGATGACGGCAAGGTTAGTGCAGTAAGGAGTGATTACATTATGGTAAAAGCTGTCTTGAACTACAAGTGTGTGTGGCTCAAAATACAAAAACAAATAACAACCGTGCAGTACGTGCAAAAGTAAAACATGTGTGAACAAAGCTAGAGCCAATTCCCGAATTCAGACTCACCTTCCCTTTTGTTGATTGGCGCAACCCGCTTTTCAATCTGTACAAATATTGTGCTTAGAGTTTCCGGGGCTTCTGTTACTTGCCTGTGTGTCGTCTCCCACGTCCAGGGAATATTATATTTAAAGAGGTCACATAGACGTTTGTCTTTTCCAAATTTTTCCTCCCCCCTAAAATATCTTAATTCAGAACAGCAGTTGTTCCTCCGTTTCTTGCATAGGTTCTGGCAACCAGTGAGTGACCCCTGTCCATATTCAAGCGCTTTGGATGCAGAAAATGTATAGTGCAAACGGAATCCATCCCAACCCAATCCCCTAATCCGCAAAATAAGCAAAAGCAAAGATTGTAGCGCTTGTTATAGTTCCTAACTGGGATCGCTGCTATGTTAAGGAGCTCAATTCCACAGGGACAAGCTCGGGGTCAAACCTAAGTTTAAAAATCATTGAGCAAAGCTCCATTAATTCAACTTATCGTCTCTATATAAGTGTCACATGACGGCATACCTGGGAGCTGGTGCCTGGCCGTGCCATTGACGTGCCAGGGCGAGCAACCTGCGCGGTCTGGTGCTCGTCTAGCAGCACATCACCCAGCCCCTGCAAAAGCGAGAGAGGTCAATGACTTAAAGGCATTTGGTTGACGACAGGTGTGGTCGTTGCGTCTCTGCTGGACTTCCAATCATAAGCAGAATGTTCTTTAGAGGGGCAGCTTTGATGGAGGAAGCTGCGTTGCGTCTATGTGCAAGTATGTGATTGCCTTTGTCTATAGAGGAGAACCTTTACTCACTTGCTCCTCTATTTCGGTGTCATCAATCCAGTTTTTGAGCGTCAGCGCGCGGCACTTCAAGTACCACACCGCCTGGTCAAAGGGGTTCCTCTCCAAGATTTGGGTGCATATTTCAATACAGTCATCAAAGCGCCTCCTCCGAAAGCGGGACTGTGCTAGCCAAACTGAATTAAGCCCCTTTTCCAGAACTGTGGTGCTCATCAAAGGCTCCAAGCAAGCATGTATTGTGCTCTCAAGTCTAGTTGACTTTCCTCGCTCTAAGCTCCATGATATTTCGGGGTGTGACACTACAGTTGCAATACCCGGATATAATACAATTTTAAGATTCTTGGTTGGTGGAGGATTTTTCAACTGGTCACCGCTGTTTTATTTTAAATAATATTTCTAAAATGATCGAACTGCGGCCCCCTTGCCTGCAAGGCCCATCTCGCGCACCTGCAAATGTCACAAGGGGGACACACCTAATTAGCATGCCAGACTTGCCACCAAAACCCTACCAACTCTCATTACCCGCCCAAAGAAAGAAGAAAGCAATGGCCATGCAAGCCAGTAGCAGCGATGCGGGAGGAGCCAATGACAATGACGGTAGCTCCTTTGTCAGAGGCACGAGCCCTGAGCAGGCAAGCCAGTGCGCGCTTGTGTATGTTATACGTTTGTTTGATGGGAGCATGCTGTATTTGCTTATCACTTGCAATTACACAGCCCACAATTCGTGTGGGCCACAAGCACACATGCTATCAAGGTCCTTGACAAAGGCGTTGCGCCTTCCCAATTTTTGCATTTTGCCATGCCATGCCTTTGCATGCATGCCCGCGTGCAGGAGCAGGACTCCAGTTTCTGCATCATTGGCAGCATGGACACGGTGGACGACTTTTCAGGCATGGAGCTCAACGAAATCACGGACAACATCAGTGTACGGCGCAACAAAATCTTTTTAATGTAAGACCGGGATGGGAACCAATGCATGCAAAAATACATGATACAGCACACGCCACACGCATACACACACACACACACACACAAATACATACGCAAACACGCATGTACTCAGCACACGCACGCACACACGATGCATATGCGCACACGTACAGGATGGAAGAAGTGCGGCGCTTGCGCATTCAGCGCCGCTTAAAAGGAGGTCCAAGTGCTAACGCAGAAGCTGATGCCGAAGGCCAGGTGTGTGTGTGTGTGTGTACGTTTGTGTGTGTGTGTGTGCATGCTTGGAAACATATTTTAGGTTAAATCGTTGCCACAAATTATGTCACCTTTGACTGAAAAGCATAAACATTGTTGCATCTCTACCCTTATTATTTTGATCGCTTCTTGCAAGCAAAAGTTGGCGGAAAAGGAGGACACTGGATAAAGGTTCCGAAGGTGATGTTTTTTGGCATATAGGAGAACTATTTAAATGTTACTTCATCAAATTGAAGCCAATTCAACCTCAAGCTGAAGCCAAAACATTAAGCTATCAGAACATACGCTTTGATCTACTTCTCCCTTTGGTGCAGTAGATGAGCTACGAAGATCTGGCAAAATGTAGGGTTCACGTCGCAGCAAATTAACACCAGCACCGTGACTGGCTCTTTCCAAGCTCAGCTGCTGTGGATTGCATTGCATAGAACTGGGTATCGGTGCTGAGCTTGAAGACTGCCTGTCACCCCGCATGTATATGAAAGACGCGTTTGAAAGCCAAACCCCCTTTGGGCCTCAGTGCCACCTTTTGGGAAGATAGTTAGGGTTGACCATAACCATGTACATTCGGTGTATATACGGTAATTCTGGCAGAGAAATCACTAAGTCTACGGTCATATACGGTGTATACATACGGTGGTGGCCAACCCTAAAAATGGTGCGGCCTACAAGCATGGGGTAGTATGAAAAGCCGCACAGGCTAGGTGGCATGATGATTAGTTTAGTTTGGATTACAAAGGCCTCCAGCCTGGCATGATGATTAGTGAGCACAAGGTTACAGGATAGAGAGACTGCAAGCGAGGCAGCAAATCATCGCGTCTGGTAGACGTCATCATGGTGGTGCATTACATGTAAAAAATCATTGCTAGCATATGGTTGGAGGAGCACGTGAGTGCCTTGCCCCTCCTCCTGCCCTGCACTGAGCACATCGTCATGTTGTGTGGTGCATTACATAGTATTTATTGCTAGCATATGGTTGGAGGAGCACGTGGTTGCCTTGCCCCTCCTCCCGCCCCGCACTGAGCACATCATCGTGTCTTGGTGGTGTTTGAATGTGCGCTCCTTCCTTCCTTTGTTAATGCGCAGGTGGAGGAGTACGTGAGCGCCCTGCCCTTCCTCCCGCCTCTCACAGAGCAGACCCTCAACCAGTACTACAGGTGAGTCTGCAATTCGAATCGAAACTGCGCTTGCAGTGCGTGTGTTTCATCCTTTTTGTATTTTTACTGCTATGACGTCAAAACTGCACTTGCAGTGCGTATGCTGTGTTTGTGGGTATGGTCATCGTTTTTGTACTCTTACTGCTACAACGTCGAAACTGCGCTTGCAGTGCGTATGCTGTGTTTGTGGGCATGGTCATCCCTTTTGTATTCTTACTGCTACAACGTTGAAACTGCACTTGCAGTGCGTATGCTGTGTTTGTGGGCATGGTCATCCTTTTTGTACTCTTACTGCTATGACGTCAAAACTGCGCTTGCAGTGCGTATGCTGTGTTTGTGGGCATGGTCATCGTTTTCAGACTCTAACTGCTACAACGTCGAAACTGCACATGCAGTGCGTGTGTTTCATCCCTTTTGTATTCTTACTGCGACAACGTCGAAACTGCGCTTGCAGTGCGTATGCTGTGTTTCATCCCTTTTTTATTTTTACTGCTATAACTTCAAAACTGCACTTGCAGTGCGTGTGTTGATCCCTTTTCAATACTTACCGCTATAACGTAGAAACTGCGCTTGCAGTGCATGTTTTTCATCCCTTTTTAATACTTATCGCAATGACGACAAAACTGCACCTGCAGTGCGTGTGTTTCATCCCTTTCGTACTCTTACTGCTATGACGTCGAAACTGCACTTGCAGTGCGTATGCTGTGTTTGTGGGCATGGTCATCGTTTTCGGAGGAGTGGTCGCACCGATGATGGAACTGAAGCTCGGAGTGGGAGGTCTTTCGTACGCCGAATTCCTGCAGTCAGTCCACCTACCCATTCAGCTGGCACAGGTAAATAGTGAGGGGTGGTAAATCATATGACAGCGAGCGTATTATCTCTTGCATGGATCCAGCGTGGTGTCATTTTGTGTGGACGTGCTCGCAAGCTGCTTTCGTATTATTTCGAATGCCGGCAAGCATTGTAAGTCACTCATATGGACCCAGCGTGGTGTCCTTATGTGTGAATGTTTTTGGGGCGGAGCCCCCCAGGGCGTAGTCCCCCTTAGTTTGATACAGGTTGCTGAGTCACCACGCTGAAAGAATAAAGCTTTGAGCCCTCCAGGCCCTCCCAGCACACACCGAAAGCACTGTCAGAAAGCTAATTTCCTCCTGATTTTATTGGTGCCCTCACCTCCACTATTGGTGCACTGTGTGATTTACAATTTGATGTCGGAGAATGGGTTCCCGTTCCCAACATCTCCAAATGATGCGTCAAAGAAATATGTTATATTACACCATCAAATAAATGTGTCTGTAAGGTCGGAAGGGGGCGCGATGCGCCCAGAGATTTGCAACAAGTGTCGGAAAGTTGTAACCGCCGCTGTCTCAACCAGTCAAACATAAAAAACTACTATATATACAAAGATGAATGAGAGGCTCAATTGCAGTTGGAAGAGCTGCTCTGGCGTGAATGCAAGCAAAGTTGACCTTCAATCAGGGCCAGACGTACGCATGCACTCACACATACACACACATGCACGTACTGGCAAGTAAGCACGCATTGGCACAATGCAGCACACACATGCACTTACACACACGCGTGCACATATACACTCATACACACACATGCATTCACGCACGTGCGATGCACGCATGCACGCACACACACACATACATGCACACGCTGGCACAAGCAATGCAGGCACGCACTTGGGTGAACACAGGCACACACATGCATGCACACATACATGCACTCATGCGCAGACACGCACACGCATGTACACACAGGCATACAGACACGTGCATGCACAAACACACACGCGTGGAAACACACTCTGACGCATACGTATGCATGCACACACGCGCAGACGCACACATGTACATGTGCACAAGCGTACACACACACACATACACACACAAAACACAAACATACACACACGCACACACATATACGCACACAAACACACGCACACACACATGTACTTACATGTTGGCAGAGATGCATACATGCCTAAAACTACAAAAAAAGGAGCAGCACGCTCCGCCCCATTTTTGTGATCCGCAGGATCACACCCACTTGTCTTACTGGCTGCTTTCGTATTGTTTTAAATGCCAACAAGCATTTAACGACACTCATATGGACCCAGCGTAGTGTCCTTATGTGTGGATGTGCTTGCTGGCTGCTTTCATACTCACATATCACATATCACTTGCCAACAAGCCTCTTCTAAGGTCACTCATATGGACCCATCGTGGTGTGCTCACGTGTGGATGTGCTTGCTAGCTAGCTGCTTTCATACTCTAGCACATGCCAACATTTGTAACAAGCATCTAACGTCACTCATGCACATGTCACATGTCACATGTCTTGGTCACCTGTCACATGTCTTGGTCACATGTGCACATGTCTTGGTCACATGCCTTGGTCACTCATGCACATGTCACCTGTCACGTGACCAACAGGTGGACCCCATCGTGGCTTCTTTTTGTGGCGGCAGTGTGGGTGTGCTGTCCGCCCTGCTGGTGGTGGAGATCAATAATATCCGCAAGCAGCAACGGAACCGCTGCCACTATTGTGATGGCACCGGATACTTGAGCTGTGGGAATTGCGTGGGCACTGGCTACGTGGAGGTGTGTGTGTGTGTGTGTGTGTGAGTGTGTAGTGGGGGGAAAGGATGGTATGAGTATGTGTATGAGGGGTTGTGATGGCACCGGTTGTGCTCGAGCTGTGGAATTTGCGTGGGCACCGGCTACGTGGAAGTGTGTGTGAGGGGGGGGGGGGGAAGGATGGTATGAGTGTGTGTGAAAGGGGCTGTGATGGCACCGGTTGTGCTTGAGCTGTGGGAATTGCGTGGGTACTGGCTACGTGGAGGTGTGTGTGTGGGAGGGTGTGTGTCTGTGTGTGCTCACATTTCATGCATAACTTTTGCCGGCCTTGAAATGAAACTTTTTGCAGCTTACAAAGTATTAGGACTAGGGAAAAAATAGAACAACAGGACTAAAAAAGACTAGAGAAACAGCTTACAAAGAACTAGGACTAGAGAAGGCAAGAAAAACAGGATTAAAGAAAATTAGAAAAGCAGCGTACAAAGTACTAGTACTAGAGAAGACTAGAAAAACACGCAGGCAGTGATGGACGCTTCCCGCATCAATGATATAAGGCAGGCAAATTAGGAAAAGAATAGAAAACACGCAGGCAGTGATGGACGCTTCCCGCATCAATGATATAAGGCAGGCAAATTAGGGAAAGGATAGAAAACACGCAGGCAGTGATGGACGCTTCCCGCATCAATGATATAAGGCAGGCAAATTAGGAAAAGGATAGAAAACACGCAGGCAGTGATG
>Ga0307942_1003562_pt1:0-7500 | contig 12592 bp, 12 predicted proteins | sample OrgLakmetagen175_FD_201846 | JGI IMG/M metagenome (GOLD analysis project Ga0307942, IMG submission 201846) | Saline water microbial communities from Organic Lake, Antarctica - #175 | ecosystem: Environmental > Aquatic > Non-marine Saline and Alkaline > Saline | place: Antarctica: Organic...
CTACAAAGCGTACAAAGCGTGCAAAGCAGAGCACCCCTATCCCCAGGGTGCACAAAGCCTACCCCTGCCTACCCCTGCCTACAAAGCGTACAAAGCGTACAAAGCAGAGCACCCCTATCCCCAAGGTGCACAAAGCCTACTTTTGCGTACAAAGCGTACAAAGCAGGGCAGAGCACCCCTATCCCCAAGGTGCACAAAGCCTACCCCTGCCTACCCCTGCATAACCCTGCCTACAAAACGTAAAAAGCAGAGCACCCCTATCCCCAAGGTGCACAAAAGCCTACCCCTGCCTACCCCTGCCCACCCCTGCCTACAAAGCGTACAAAGCGTACAAAGCAGAGCACCCCTATCCCCAAGGTGCACAAAGCCTACCCCTGCCTACAAAGCGTACAAAGCGTACAAAGCAGAGCACCCCTATCCCCAAGGTGCACAAAGCCTACCCCTGTCTACAAAGCGCACAAAGCAGAGCAGAGCATTATTCAACGTCTGTCCAACTCAAATCAAAGACTGTGACGCCCTCCTTGAGGTATATAACAACTGTTTGGGTATACACGTATGATTGGTTTTGTTTTAAGGGAGAGGTGTTTGAATATAACTTCAGTGTGTACGCCTGCAGTCAGGCGGCTTGATTGAAAGCTGGTGAAGGGCTAGGGGCTAGGCGTTTGAGATTCTGAAAGTAACATATCGATGCAAGTTCACATGACATGATGTCGACCAGGTTTCTGCATGATGGAGCCAACCAGAAAATTGGGGCAGGAGACTCAACACACATGAGGCAGGAGTTAGGGTTTAGCCGTGTTGCTTCCTGCCCCTTCGCGCCACACAACAAACAAAAGGGAGTGATCTTTGGTAGGTACCTGGAAGACATAACTATGAACTATGAGATGGCTGCATGGAAAGTGCGTTCTCCCTGCTTACACATGCACACAAAACTGCTGAGTTCAGTGTGTTACACTTGAACTCCAGTTTTGGAGCAAGCGCGGTGACATCACTAATACTTACTCTTGCTTTCTATCTGTGTTCCTTTCATGTTTTTTCATCTTTACATTTCAAAACCAAGTTGCACACACTCATCAGGACATGCGGTTCACTGTTTTATTTTTTACCACGTTGCACACACTCATCAGGACACGGTGTGGTTCATTGTTTCAACTAACAACCACGTTGCACACACACTCATCAGGACATGGTGTGGTTCACCTTTTTAACTTAAAACCGCGTCGCACACACTCACCAGAACATGGTGTGAATAGCCACTCATGCTGTGAACTGCGCACCCCCCTGCATGTTGCATTGTACACCGTATACCTCTGCACACACACTCACCAGAACATGGTGTGAATAGCCACTCATGCTGTGAACTGCGCACCCCCCCTGCACGTTGCATTGTACACCGTATACCTCTGCACACACACTCACCAGAACATGGTGTGATTGGCCACTTGTGCTGCGTTGTTGAAAACAGGCAACGGCTTGCCCTGGAGGCATATATGGAGAGATGGCAGGTCGGATGGATGTGTTGGGTGCACAACAAGCTGCTCAGGCCACCATTTGGGTGTGTGTTGCAGGTTTGGTTAGCAGTCCAACGCTTTGGCTTAATGCTTGGGTTGGCCAGAACCGTATATACACACCTTATATGACCGTATGTATGGTGATTTCCCTGCCGAACACACCGTATATACACAATATATGCCTATAAATGTATGGTTATGGCCAACCCTATTAAATGCCGTTTTCCATTGTAACGTAATTCATAATTTATACAAACATGCTACTCAGATCTCAAAAACTGCATTGCAGACGCAACGCTGTTGCGCTAGGGTGACGGAGAGCTAACATTATTTCGTGGTTCAGAACAGTCCTTGAGGAATATACAACCTTCACACTATAAAAATAAGGTCATTACGCTAAAGCATAATAAGCGCTCGGATGTTTGCGCACGTCTGAGCGAAGCCTGGACACTTAACATCTCGCACACAGGGTGCAAACTATCAAGCGTGCAAATTGCAGGAAACTGTGTGTGCATGTTGAGCGTGTGTGCATGTGCACGTGTGTCTTTGCGCGATGCGTTTGTGTGATGTGTGTGTGTGGTGCACACCAACGGGCAAATGGCATGAGCACCTTCGTGCGTTCAATAACTTTGCACATCTTCATAAATCACTGCATTTTATAAGACAACGGCACACAAAACATACACACACAAGTGGCATGAGCAACACATAACTTGTTGGACCCCTGACAGGAGGAGGCAGCACCTGCTGCCAACAGCCTGATAAGGTGTTGTCTGGACCCCACAAATACAATTATTCGGCTCAGTACTGATGTTATTCAAGCTACATTTAATCAGTGATTAGCTGTTTTCCTGCTCTTGGCAACAACCAGATTCCGGCAACATCGGATCTACCTGTGGCCTGTGAGACCAGCAAATTGATTCCAATTCAAATTAAAGGTTACGATTTGGTCCCAAAGCTGTCCAAGTACGCAAAGCTGACTGTGGTTAAACTAAAGAATAAAGGTGGGTCTTCTTCTCTACAACGGATCCTCTTTTTACCAATTTGAATCTCAGAAAGCTCTCTCGTGGCAGAGCCACAAATCACACTCAAAAACTCATAAAAATGTTGGAAAAGCAAACACACCTCGTTCCAAGCCACTTTCACAAGCTTTAGAAGACCCTCCTTTTCTGCAACCTGAGTGTGTGTGTTTGAGTGTGTGTGTGTGTGTGTGTGTGTGTGTGTGAGTGTGTGTGTGTGAGTGTGTGTGTGTTTGTGTGTGTGTGTGTGTGTCCACAATTGAAACATAAGGTGACACACACACGCGCATACACACACAAACATTCACTCACCCACCTCCCCACCCACACACACGCCCACATTCACACCCCACCCTACACCAAGGTGACATGAAACGATGATGATAGACACGACACACACACAGTAACACACACAGGTGGTGACCCACCCTGCAGGACCTCACCCCAGTAGCAGAGTCCTTGCGTATGATGGGCTGATTACGCAAACTTGGTACCTGGTAACTAAGCATAAGGCAGCTCACCTCATGCAGCTCCGGTGCCTCTTGGAGCTGCTTGTTTACGTTCTCGGCGTACGTCTTGTGGTGCTTGCCCCTGCGTGCAGTTGCAGTCATTACTCGCAGTCATTACTTGCAGTCATTACTAGATAGTCTTTATTAGGTACCTAGGTAGTAGGAAGGTACCAAATACCTAGGAAGGTAGTAGGAAGGTACCTAATACCTAGGAAGGTAGTAGGAAGGTACCTAATACCTAAGAAGGTAGTAGGTAGGTACCTAGGTAGTAGGTAGTAGGAAATTTAAGCAGCTTGCAAGGTACGGAACACTGCAACAAAAGAATTTTGCGGCTGCTGCCCCTTTCAGTTCCTGCCTTAGCCACAAAGCAGCTTAAAAGGCTTACAACATTGCATGCACGACCAGCATCTGTGGTGCTTGGTCCTGTGTGCGAAAGGAGATAGGAAAAATGCAGGCGACGGAATTACTCCAATCCTTTATTAAGGACAAGGAGGCACTTTGGCACATTGGTACATGGGAGCTCCTCCTTCGTAGAAAAAAGGAAAGATCAAGTGGGGAGGGGGGCGCAAGAACCCCTCACACATTATTGCAGTGTAGTGGGGAGGGGGGGCCCGGAAATGCATGACATATTATTTTTAATGGGAAGATGGGTGCAAAGGAGCACCACACACTACTGCTTTCTTCACAGGAGTTTTACGGTACCCGGCATTTTTGATAATTGTGCTCCTTTTCCTAAACGAATGTGTGGAGTGTTTTTTCACCGTCTGTGTGGTTTTTCAGCATTCGACGACACCCTGTGCTTTCACACCAAAGTCCTGGGTCAACAACGTGCAACTCCAAAGTCCCTCTTTCTGGTGCTTATATCCCTACGTCTACTTGCTCAACAGATCGTTACTCACTGTCTAGATCACACGATGTCTAGGCTACGCACTGTCTGAATTACAACATGTCTAGCTTAGGCCCTGTCTATATTACGCAATGTTCCGTGACGATTTTCTTGCCTTGCTGCCGCGCGCTTGATTTTGCCCTTCGTCCTTTACAGTGATTCGTACCACGTGCTCTTCTCAAAGCAATCGTGCCTCGCTTTTTGTTGGGGTACATATCGGAGGTCTTACACACCATTGGCAAGCCAACGCGTTTGCTTGCCAATCGAAATCAGTAGAGCCAAGGACTCATGCAACATATTCTATGACTTTCTGAGGCATTATTGAGCAAGGAATCGAAGAGAATGCGTGTGGCGCCCCGGGTACCAGGCATGATGGCATAATGCATGATGGACAAGCATCGGCCAACACACTCATCCACAATTACCATCAAGACATTTTGATCTGCTAAGTTGTATAATTCACGGGCACGAGGCATGATGGCATAATGCATGATGGTATAATTCACGTGCACCAGGCATGATGGCATAATGCATGATGGACAAGCATCAGCCGACACACTCATCCTCAACTACCATCAAGACATTTTGATCTACTAAGATTAGAGCTGGCCAGGACCATATATATACGGTGTATATACCGTAATTATGGCAGGGAAATTGCCAAATGTACGGTCATATACGGTGTATATATACGGTTCTGGCCAACCCTAGCTAAGATGTATAATTCACGGGCACGAGGCATGATGGGCAAGCACCGGCCAGCCTGGTACACTTCACAGCTGCCAAAGGTGCATGACCTGACAGGTAGTGGGAGGTACATACACACACAAACGAGTCGCATGACCTGACAGGTAGTGGGAGGTACATACACACACAAACAAGTTGCATGACCTGACGGAAAGTGGGAGGTACATTACACACAAAATAGTTGCAGGTACATACACACACAAACGAGTCGCATGTCCTAACGGGCAGTGGGAGGTACATACACACACAAACGAGTTGCATGACCTGACAGGTAGTGGGAGGTACATACACACACAAACGAGTTGCATGACCTGACGGAAAGTGGGAGGTACATTACACACAAAAGAGTTGCAGGTACATACACACACAAACGAGTTGCATGACCTGACAGGTAGTGGGAGGTACATACACACACAAATGAGTCGCATGACCTGACGGGAAGTGGGAGGTACATACACACACAAACGAGTCACATGACCTGACAGGTAGTGGGAGGTACATACACACACAAACGAGTTGCATGATCTGACGGGAAATGGGAGGTACATACACACACAAACGATTTGCAGGTACATACACACACAAACAAGTTGCATGATCTGACGGGAAATGGGAGGTACATACACACAAAAACGAGTTGCATGACCTGGCGGGCAGTGGGAGGTACATACACACACAAACGAGTCGCATGACCTGACGGGAAGTGGGAGGTACATACACACACAAACGAGTTGCAAGACCAGCTCCTACCACCTCACATGAAGCACACATAACAAATGCTTCCAACCTCCCGTCGCACGCACGACACACAAATAAACAAACACATATAAAATATACACACAAAGTAGTATTAAGACCAGCTCTTACCAGTGATGGTCCATCGTGTCTCGACTCATGTGCGGCTCTAAAGCAGAGAGCCCATAAGGAGGAGGAGTAAGTTGGACTGGGCCGTCCATAACTGGAGCCTGTGCACACACATAAATGAGGATATGCACACGTTTGTTATAATTCATACACGTGTATCCCTCAAAAAGTAGATAGGGGGCCAAAAACAAGAGTGTATATCTCCTCGTGTGCATATATGCTCACAAACTCAAGTAATGCCTATTAGGGGATGGCCAGAACAGTAGTTACGCATTGTAGATTGTAGAAAGCGCACGTTTAAATTCCATGGTATAGCCGACACGACAGAACCCAGAACACATTACAGTGGCAAAATGATTGCTCCTTTTTGTAGCATTTGCCACGTTAATTTAAGCTGCCTGGGAAGTGTCTAAGGGTTGTCGGCCCATTGTAGGGCAGGTAACAAACGCTAGCTACTCCCTACCCTACTCCCTACCCTTGCGCCACTGTCCTGTTCACCAACAACCCGTTGCCACCTTCAAACTTGAGGTTTCCCTACCCTTACGCCACTGTCCTGTTCACCATCGTGAGGTCTCCCTACCTTTGCGCCACTGTCCTGTTCACCAACGTCCTGTTACCACCTTCAAACTTGAGGTTTCCCTACCCTTGCGCCACTGTCCTGTTCACCAACGTCCTGTTACCACCTTCAAACTTGAGGATTCCCTACCCTTGCGCCACTGTCCTGTTCACCATCGTCCCGTTACCACCTTCAAACTTGAGGTTTACCTACCCTTACGCCACTGTCCTGTTCACCAACGTGAGGTCTCCCTACCCTTGCGCCACTGTCCTGTTCACCAACGTCCCGTTGCCACCTTCAAACTTAAGGTTTCCCTACCCTTGGTGGAGGTTCGTTGGAAGAGGCAGCAGGAGCCAGCTTGATTCGCCATTCTTCTCCTCCGGGCAGCGAATACAGGATGCAGTTCTTTCCAGACTCTGTTTGTACAACAAGCTTGCCTGAAAGAAACATAGATACATAGAAATGCCATGAATGCATTTCGTACTGCGCTGCATGCACATAAAAACTAGGTTTGAGGACGAAGACCACAAACAGAGCTGTCTTTTACCAGGAAGCGAGATGATTACCTTCTTGATCAAGGGGAATGGACGTCGTGCCTTCTGCATTAGCTACGGTCGTTGCTCCAATAGCGGCCGCTCCTGCAAAAGCCACGCCCCAGTTGATCCCTCTGCCTCTTGGCTCGTCCGCGGTTGCACCTTAAATGAAGGATAGTGGATTGTGGGGAACTGTTCTGTATTATGATGCGTTGTGTTGTATAAGTTGTATGACTGTGTGATTGTGTGCACGGCATTGTGTTGCGTGTGTTGCGTGGCCGCTCATACCGCGAAACGTTAATAATGAACTCATCAGGAGATCTACTGCCGCTGCCACATATTTATCTGTGACGGGCACAACTGGGAAGCTTTGCAAGCACACATACCCAGGCATGGAAGTGCATGAATGTGCACGCATTTTTGAAAACAATTTCCACAACAAGAAAGTCAGTTGACAATAAACACCTTGGGAAGCCAGGAGCCTGGCGGGTCCCACATTGCAACCTAGGCCCTGCTGGAAGTGGCCTTGAAACCCGTGCTTAGGGTAAGTCAGGAGCGACTGAATTGCTCGTCTCATCCTAAATAAATGTGCAAATATAAATAGATAGTGAGATTGCTCCCCAGGAAGAATATGACATCATTGTCTACATACGTTTGCAAAGCACAAGTATAATATTTACTACGAGCAATTCAATTCTAGACGGCGACTGGTGGTTTTAGGCTTAGGTCCTTGGGCCGCGTCACTGCACACACTCACACACACCTACAACCAAATGGACCACGGTAGGATTGCTGTGGTTCCAATGAAGGAAGCACTTACCTTGTACCTAAAGGGGGGCTTTAGCTGTAGACATGCATGCTCGCTGACATGTGCT
>Ga0307942_1003562_pt1:10000-12592 | contig 12592 bp, 12 predicted proteins | sample OrgLakmetagen175_FD_201846 | JGI IMG/M metagenome (GOLD analysis project Ga0307942, IMG submission 201846) | Saline water microbial communities from Organic Lake, Antarctica - #175 | ecosystem: Environmental > Aquatic > Non-marine Saline and Alkaline > Saline | place: Antarctica...
GTCTGGTGCGCTCCTTCACAATTGTAAGTGTAAAAGGTGTTTGAGAGGTGGCCTACTGTGTGGTGCGCTCCTTCTTAATTGTATGTGTGGTGCGCTCCATTGCGAAAGGGCAGATGGGCAAATCAAGTCATGACTCCTCCCTATCACATATCACAGATTTCATACGGTTTGTCTGTACTGCTCCACATGATGACACTGTGCGTGGTATGAGTCACACAAGGCACATGCACACATACACACACACATACACACACATACACACATACTCGCATACACACATCAAGGCACACGCACACATACACACACACATACACACATACTCACATACACACACATATATATGTGTGTGTAATATATATATATATGTGCCTAGCTCTACACGTAACTCGTCCGAACAATCTCAACCACCCTGCCTGCATACACACCTGAGTTTTGTATTGTTGTCACATAACATCAAATTCACGTTCTGCCCTTTTTATACCCACCCCTCCCCCCACCACATACACACACACACACACACACACACACGCACGCACGCACGCACACGCACACACACACACATCCTTCCCATGTTCACACCACCAGGATGCCAATCCTCGGCAACGGCACACATCTTCCAAGAACCCCCCATCCCCACCCCCTAGCCCCCCGCAGCAACCACAGCAATTGCAGCACAACCAAGATCACGACCATCGCCACTCCTTCCCCTCATCCCACCTCAACTCTGTTTCCCAGCCCCCTCGCATCATTTCCTCCGCTCCTGGCAGCCAGCCTACCCCCAAACCCTCACATCCCACCAACAGCACACGCTCCTCTCTACCTCTGAGCAGCACCCGCCCACGCCACCACCACCACCACCACAAACAGCAGCTGTTGCAGCAGCAGCCTGCGACGGCAACAGCTGGCCCCCAAACCTCCCCCTCACCCAAATTGCTCAGCAGCCAGCCAGAGCAGGGTTGGGTGTCCTTGACGGCCACGCACCCCTCCCCGTACGCCCGCATGGGCACTATTCATGAGCAGCCCGCGCACTGGGGGGGAGGTTTCAGGTCTGGTGGTGGCTCCAAGTGTGTGAATGCATGTCTTTTGTGGCGTGCTTGTTACGCCCACACATTTGCAGTCACGCATACACATACATTTACAATACAAGCGCTTTAACTCTTGCACATCCCCACAGGCATTCCTGCGCACACAAGCGTACACACACATGCACGCACGCACGCACGCACGCACACATACACACACAAACACACACATGAATACACACACTCACACACCTACGACGCTTGCACTGCAACATCCGAATGCACCCAGGGTTGCTTTGAGGCGCAATGGGCATCCCTGTTGAATGTGTCATTGCAAGTCATGCACACATGCACGCTCACGCACCCTCACGCACGCAATCGCGCACGGTTACACACACATATGTAGGGTTGGCCAGAACTGTATATATGCACCGTATATGACGGAATATTTGTAATTTCTCTGCCAAAATTATTGTTAACACCTTAAACATATTACATATGGTTCTGGCCAACCCTACACACATGCCAGCATGCGTGCTATGGAAACAGATTGGTGTCGATACATTTGAATGCGTACAGGGGAGCTCCAATGCAGGGTTGGCCTCCAGGGTGGGATGCGTCACCACAGGGAGGCGAAGGGGCAGAGGCTGAGATGAGCAATGGCGGTCGTCATGATGGTCATAGGGAAGAGGAGGAAGCCGGCTTGGAGGGCATCGATGGAGGGAGTCCCCTGCGGAGGCACCCGGCTGTCTTCAGCAGGCCCGGTGCTAAGCGGCAGCTGCAAGGCCAATGGGTGAGAGATGATGCGCGAGCAATGGGTGTCAAGCTGGTGTACAAAAGTGAGATAAGCGCTGCGTGGGTACGCCTTTTGAAACTGTGTTCCGCCTGTTTGGAACCGTGTTCCGCCTGCGTGAGTAGCCTGTTTGAAATCGTGTTCCGCCTGTTTGAAACTGTGATCCACCGTATGGATATGCATACAGTCCTCTGACCGACTCTTCTTACCAGCCACGCGGTACACATACACACACACACACACACACACACACACACACACACACACACACACAAACACACAAACACACACACAGCACCAAACCTGAATGCTTGCTCCGTAACATCAAACGCCACACACATTTTATTGACGGTTGCTGCTCAGCACCTTCGTGTGGCCACGTGAAATGTAAATATGATGAAGTGTGATGGTGTTAAAAGTGTGATGATGATGAAGCGTGATGATGATGAACCCTTTTTTTTCTTTCTGCCTTGATCACACGCACCAGGTCGCAAGCCCTTGTCCCAACTTCAGCCTCTAATCACATGCTCTGATCGCATGCCTCTGATCTCTGATCACATGCCTCTGATCGCATGCCTCTGATCTCATGCCTCTGATCGCATGCCTCTGATCACATGCCTCTGATCGCATGCCTTTGGTCACATGCCTCTGATCACATGCCTTTGATTACGCACCGTTTATGATCTGCCCTTGGTCGCGCACCTCTCATACATAAACACATGCCATTCACCATGCACTTACTCACTCCATTACCTCCGACCACACACACACATACAC
>Ga0307942_1003563_pt1 | contig 12591 bp, 10 predicted proteins | sample OrgLakmetagen175_FD_201846 | JGI IMG/M metagenome (GOLD analysis project Ga0307942, IMG submission 201846) | Saline water microbial communities from Organic Lake, Antarctica - #175 | ecosystem: Environmental > Aquatic > Non-marine Saline and Alkaline > Saline | place: Antarctica: Organic Lake...
GGAGTATGTGATGCAGGAAGGGAGGGAGGGAGGGAGGGAGGCGGTGGGAGCATGTGAACAGGCGGTGGGAGCATGCTGCCCCCCCAACCTTACTTTCTGTTTCCTTTTGCTTCTCACGGCGGTGGTGTGTGTGTGTCGTGTCACTCCTTACTTCCAGCGGGCCCCCGTGAAGACATCGTGGTGCCCCTTACGATGGCAAGCAACGGTGTGGGAGGCATGCTGCCCCAGGACGACCAAGATGGCCTGCCCCCCCCCAACGGCTTTCTTGCTACCTCCGTGGAAGAGTTCACGGATGCCATTGTGCAGGTGTGTGAGGTTGTGAGGTTGCTGACGTTGTGAGGTGTGTTTTACTGATATCTTCTTTGTGCAGATGGGTTGCTCCTCCACAACCGTTGTCTTACCACAAGAGTCCTCTACTCTTCACTGAGCCAACAGGGTGCGTGTGCAGTGAGTATGGGGACACAGCGCTGGGTTGTGTACTCTGTGCATGTGCCCTATATTTTTTGCAGTTATCCCTCCCTCCTTCCCAGCCCTGATGCGTGATAATTCTTAATACATTTGTTCTGAGGTTACCTTTATTCTCATAGGCCAAGCAGCCGCCCCAGGTCAAATGCCTTTGTGACCCAAACTGGACTGTGCATGAATCAGTCTGCCAAAGATTATTTGATGGCGGCGACACAATCCTGGCAGTGATGCTGTGCCCTCGTGCCTTGCTCCCAACGCCCAATGTCTGTGCCCGTTCCTCTAGTTCAGTATCTTCCTAGTATATACTTCAAAGCTGTTATTTCATAACTTGGTTTCAATGCTGCTCGGTTTCGATGCCCGTGCACTGCAACCAGCTTCACTCGCTTTTGAGTGACAGATATTGTTTCATGCCTGTCTGTGTTGTTTCATGCCTATATATGTTGTTTCATGCCTGTCAGTTACATTCGCAATCGCAGTTGCTGTGACTGACCTTTGAGCATGACGCAGACATGCATTCATCCACAATGCCTCATTCTTTCTCCTATCACAGTCAATCAATCATAACATGCCGCTTCGTTTTCTTCAATTGTGGCATATCATGACAGCAGCCGTAGCTTTACTCTGCCCCTATAGATATATTAGGCCCCTATATATGTGGCATATATGCATGCATATATATGTGGCATATCATGACAGCAGCCGTAGCTGTACTCTGCCCCTATAGCTATATTAGGCCCCTATAGATATATTGATTCATACCATGCATGTTAAGTTGCATCGGCAGCTAAGATAAATCTCCCTCAAACCCTGCTCTTGTGCAGCTGTTGGTCATGGATCAATCGGAGCGCCTCCACATTGCCGCGGCGGCGCAAGCACACGCCTCAGCTTTTTCAGTGGAGCGGTTCATGGCCGACTTCAAGGCTGCCTTAGAGCCAGTGCTTCCCCTGCCGCCATTGGACGGCGCCCATTGATGTTACGAAGTTCGTAGCGTACTCTAGTTAACCAACAGCTAAGGCAGTAGGGTGGGTGTGTATTACTACTTATTAAGAGCTGCCTTCTGGAGTCGAACCAGCTTCACCGGTCACCGTTGGACTAACTCCAGTTAGCTATACACCTTTTCTCAAGGGACGTGTACACACGTAACAATTGGTCGCTCTCAGAGTTAGAGCAAGGCCGCCTTAAGGCCATCCAATTTGTGTTAATGGACAGGGTTGCTCCGTTTCTTCCCAGTTTCATGGCATATGTACTTTGTACTTGCACGCGTCCTTGCATTGGGCAAGCAAACCTACGAAGGGGCATGTCCTAGCTTCGCACCCACCAATGCCGCAGAAAAGCCCTCTGCCTTTCGTCTGGTTTCTAAGCAGACATTTGTTAATATGTAAGAAACATCACAGAGGCATGCAACTAGAGGAGTTCAGTGAGGTTTCCAATTTTGATAGGGTTTTAATTTCCAATTACTGCTGTGCCCTGCGTCCTGGACTTGCTGGGTTTTTTGGTACAGAAGTACTTGATGGCCGGTACAGGCTGACAGCATTTTTCACATTGGGCCTTATTTGTGATGCCGAGGGAGGCGTTTGTAGCATCGTGTACTAACTCGAAGGCATGGCACTTTTTTCTCGGGTTGGAACAGCTGTAATGGGCTGCTTTAAAGTTTATATTTTACTGTTTCTGCACAAAGTGAACCAACTTGCACTGTGCCTTACTGTAAACAACTTTTAATTTGATGAAAGCACAAGGCACGAAATATACATCAACTATACAACCACTGTGACAGTGGTACGGAGGGCGGGATCTGCTACGGAGGCTAGAGAAATATCTTGATGGCTGGTGTGAGCGCTATCAGATATCATTTTGTGCACTGCACGGTGGCTCACTGATTCTTACCAGTGAGGAGTTACTAAGTAAACAAGGAGGCGTGGGAACGTATAGGCAGCATATGCCACAATGCGTGCTGGTACAGGACGTGATTCAACAGCCTCCACAAACTGCAGCTCAAAAGATCTACAGAGCATCTTGTTTTCAAAACACATAGTCAAAAATTCCCAAGCGATCGGGAAGTGTCGACCGTGCCTGAAAGGTTGTTAAATGATAAATATTTGCGGATTCTTGCTTAGACCTGGTCCAGCCGATCAGCCAAAATTGTGTCCTGCCTCTCCCTAGCTTATACAATCAAAGTAACTGGTGTGACACTTTTTGCTGCAGTCCTTTATCACGCCAACCTGATCGTACCACTTGTTTCCTCCTCGATATGCACTTTGAGCAACTGACCCTAGCATACAGGCAGGTCCTATTCAGGATACAAGATAGTACTGCATAATCTTACTTCCTATTTGTCCTTTTGCTGTGAAGGGGAGAACGGTACCTGGTACGTGTATGGCTATCCATCCATCCCTTCATCATGTAAGTGGTGCTTACTTTTATGTTCTTTTTCTATTCCTTATCTTGCCTGCGACCTCTGTTACAAAAAGGCTAACTTTCACTCCATCCTTTTGTTGGCTGCTAAGTTTCTGTTTACAAACTTGTCTTTAACGTTGCACTGGCTGGAACCAGAAATCCCCCCTTTCAAGTTGAGTAAACTCACAGTTTTGTTTTTGATGCTAGCACCAGGAAGGTGTTTTTTGTTTTGTTTTAGAAGGCACGTACTTTTTGGGGTGGAAACCCCTGAGGGACCACCCACCCCTCAAACCCCCCGCCCTTTCAGTGCCCCCACCAGACATAAAAGGGTACCAATCTGCTCCCGTATATATACCAATCGATAGCTCTTGACGTGTGAGGATGCATTCCGAATATATAAAATTTCATCAATTTGACACGTGCCGTCCAAAAATTATGCTTCCTACACCCTCCTGCTAGCAGGCAAAAAAATCCATCTGCCTAACAAATGTGGCTGCCGTTTACCCCCTTTGTAAACCCTTTACGTACAGGAAAACAGGGGTAATGCGGATAATACGAAAGATAATAACGAGGTCGATGCCATTTTGCGTAAGAAATAAGAAATTACATAGGCCGTAAGCCGAGGCCGTACGTAGTAGCAGGCCGAGGCAGTAGACCATATTGGCTGAGAGCGAGCGATTTGCTTCCAGTATCACCCAGATCGGTATGATTGTTAGAATGGGTAACCCATAGCTACTTATTTGTGTCAGTTTCTTTGGCCATTTTTAAAGCATTAATAGGGTAGCTGCGGGCAGCTTGCTTCACATCAAGAAGTTTGTAACTTGGTAAACGGTATGAAACTAGGTGTTTTAGCTTGGTAGCTACGATACACAGAACCAAATGCTTGCTCCAGCACAGAACCTTCAAGGCCTGTTCGCCGCTTGTAGTATGTCCCGCATATGATCAAGAGCAGAAGGGCGGCGGGAGCAGAATGGAGAAGTAGGGCAAATCCAAAAAATAGCAGCTGCAAGTGCAAAAGAGGGGGCATCCAATTGCAGATTGGCTGCAATCCCTGATAAAAGGTTTGTCTGTGGATCTTTTGTAGATGAAAGGCAGGCAAGGCATGTTTAAGAAAGGTGAAGATAGTACAGTCAGCATGGCTCGGACTGAGGCCAAGTAGGTGCCCGCACCAGACAACCTCCCACCGCACAAACAAATAATTCAAGTGTGGGTCACCATTAGCTCATCACTAATGTGCCACAACCCAGACCCAAACCTTGACTGCTGCATGCTGTGTTGTTGTGCGTGTATGTTCATTCGGTAAATTATACCCATGATCCATGATATTACGATATTACTTCCTGATGTAGATGCCATTCAGTCTGTGTGCCGCGGTTGTATAAAGTGAGATTGAGGGGTGTAAGTATAGCCTCTGTACACTTTCCCTAGAACCCACCCAACAAGGATCTCATGGAGCTCCACTCTTACCCTGACCTTGATTGTTCACGTGCGATGCATACTCTTTTACAGAGCGTGTTTTACAGCTAGAATTGGCCAGAACCATACATATACTTCGTATTTGACCATATATTTGGTGATTTCCCTGCCAACAATACCGTATAAACACCGTATATATATATATGGTTCTGGTTAACCCTATTTATAGCAGTATTAGAGCACGAGAATAATAATTTGTTTGTGGTATGCACAAAAGAACATATCCCGTAACAATTTATCCGCACAGACACTTGTACAGAAAGCTAGAGTTAGTTAAGTTGTGCAGGCAACTTGAGAAAACATCAAAATCATGCTGGTAACCTGAATAGGAAACATTTAAGGTCACCCATGTATCGTGCATCGTGCAGCACTGAAAATTGAATATCTTGAAGGCACACACACACACGCATACACACACATACACTTACCATGTAGGAGGTGTATATGGGGTGCTGAATTTGTGCGTAAACTCCGGTGGTGACTAGCGCCTTGGGAGTAACCACTCTATCCCAAGCCTGCATTTGTATGCAGCACAAAAGCAAGGGCAAGGACACGCTAAAGCACCAAAGCAAGGGCAAGGACATGCTGAAGCACAAAAGCAAGGGCAAGGACATGCTGAAGCACAAAAGCAAGGGCAAGGACATGCTGAAGCACAAAAGCAAGGGCAAGGACATGCTGAAGCACAAAAGCAAGGGCAAGGACATGCTAAAGCACAAAAGCAAGGGCAAGGACATGCTGAAGCACAAAAGCAAGGGCAAGGACATGCTAAAGCACAAAAGCAAGGGCAAGGACATGCTGAAGCACAAAAGCTAGGGCAAGGACATGCTAAAGCACAAAAGCAAGGGCAAGGACATGCTAAAGCACAAAAGCAAGGGCAAGGACATGCTAAAGCACAAAAGCAAGGGCAAGGACATGCTGAAATTCTGCCCAGAACTCTGACAAACGTGAAAATCGCTCCCTCTCTCTTCGTGCTTCCTTTGTCAACATTTTCTATTTGACTTGGCTACACATGGAACGTCCTCCATGAACACGTGTTATTCAAGTTATGCTTGTGCTGCGTTTAAGCAAAATATTATGTTCTCCCTTCTTACAAGCGTGCATGCAAGCTCCTTAAGTGTCAGAAATGGCGGGCGTGGAACGCACTTTAGCTTACGGCTTCACTAATTGCCAAGTTTTAGAATTGTAATTGCTTGGGCCTCTTCTGTCTGCAATGGCAAAGGAGTTTTGCGGCAGTTGGTGTCAAAGCTGCGTTTCTTTTGTCGGTGTGGCTTGTTTCCAACCTGCCCGTATGCATTGCTTGATAAATCCCCTTACCCTAATCCTCAACCCAAATCCTCCATCGCGTGACTGCACAAAGTAGTGTCGCAAATAGAGTTGCAAAATATCACCTCGCCCAAGTCCTGTGCAGCGCGCCGGTTAAGGAGGAGGGCGGCAGCGATGGAGGGCAGGCCAAGGGCTTCATACTGCACATACAGCAGGCATAGTGCAGGTTTACCAAAGACTCCACTCTGCACAAATGAGGGCTTCATACTGCACATACAGCAGGCATAGTGCAGGTTTAACAAAGACTCCATTCTGCACAAATGAGGGCTTCATACTGCACATACAGTAGGCATAGTGGAGGTTTAAAGACTCCACTCTGCACAAATGTGCGCAACGGAGAGACTCAGAATAAGGCGCGTGCGTACCTATGATCCAAAATGAGGCTTTAAAAGGTACACCATTCCCACCTGGTTCTTCGGTTTGTCTACTTAGCCCCGAGAGGACGAAATTGCAGCAATTTGTGATATGAGCAGAAACATGTGAACGCAGGCAGTGAATTCAACTTCCATGACAAGTATAGGACAACGCACTATCTTATTCACCAAGTACCCTAAAATTCCTGCACCATGAGCATAGCAATTGCATTATGACCGCTCGCCTTGCACAGCATCGACGAGGGGGGGACGGAAACCCTTACAGAAACAGCATACAGCATACAGCATACAACAAGACCCCAGGACGTTTGAGTTTGCAGCGGGAATGGAGATGGATGGAAACCATGGAAACAGCACTTGCACACATCAGCACCTAGCCTCACAGAGGAACAGCATCTATAGCACTATATCAACACTACATTTCCAGCTGCTGCCCTGCACTTGAACACTAGACGCCACCAACATGTTCGAAGTTTTGACACAGACTCAGTTCAAAGTGATTTTCTGCTCTTATTCTTTACCTACAGGTGCCCCATCTACCAGACCTCGGTCGACACAGTATGTGGGGAGATGGTGGCACCACGATTCAGCAGTAGGAGCAGTTAATCCATGCTCAGTTTCAGTACCAGTTCAGTACCAGTGCAGTAGGTTACACAGACCAGCAGACGACCAGTCGGTTGTACAAACCAGTTTTAGTAGTCTCACACTTGTTTTCAAACTCCAGTTGTCCCTGCGTTTCCAACTTGTCCAACTTACTTGTGTGCAATGTGTGTGGGTTTTGCCCTTTTTAAATGTAACTATTTTTCAGTATGCGTCCTTTGGTGAACCAACGTCTACACTTTGATGTGTTTTTGCCTACTTCTTCTCGTGTCTTTAAAATTAGCAATTTCCAGTTGCGTCACAGCCCTTTTTTACCTGGTTTGTTGTTTGAAGTTTACCTCGTTCTCATAGGTTGAGCAGCCATTCCAGGTTGAATGCCTTTGTAATCCAAACTAAACTATAAGCATAGCAGATAACAGAGGCCCATTCAAACGCTTGTTGTTTTACCCACTGCCCTTTTAAAGACACATTAATACATGCGCCCCTGTCCCAATAATCCTATCTAACAATGATTCAAAAGTAAGATTGCCTAACTAATCTCCGTTCAAACTGAGCGTTACAACGCATTAGGTGCACTTAACCGAACTGTGGCATGTTGCCAGTGTTAGTACTCAGCTACTATTTACCCAGAAAGAGATAAGAGAGAGAGAGAGAGAGAGAGAGATGCTTAAGACCAGGAATTCGTAACCACAACATTTACTAGAGCAAATCCCGCACAAGCCAACTTCCCCTGTCTGTATGTCGTTGTCCTTTAAGTTTTTGCTACATTTTAGACCGGCCAGGACCATACGTCACATACTTTGTGCATAACATACAGCCACAGGACCATACGTCACATACTTTGTGCATAGCATACAGCCACAGGACCATATGTCACATACTTTGTGCATAGCATACAGCCACAGGACCATATGTCACATACTTTGTGCATAGTATACAGCCACAGGATCAGCAAGCGTTTAATCAATGCTAAATCAACAGCTACAATAGAGTGTTTGCCTGACCTGGTCAGGCCGCAATACTAAACGCCATGTGATCAAGGGTTTGAAGGTTTCCATGCCGATAAGTACCGTGCATGTACACTTCGTATGTAGGATGCTGGCTGGGGTTTGTAACTAGGGTTGACCATAACCATGTATATATAAATATATACAGTGTATATACGATACTTGTAGAGAAGTCACCAAATATACAGTCATATACGGTGTATACTAGATTCTGGCCAACCCTATACCTTGCATGCCGTGCCAAGCTGATTGACTCACGAAAGTGATCTGGGTGGGGTATATACCCAGCTTTGTATAGCGAAGCACCGGCAGCCAATGCAGGACGACGACAGAGGTGATGAATGCTGCCAAGGCCAAACGGTCAGGCCAGCTGGACCGTTGCTTGTCTTGACTCCTGCAAAGCGTGCATGTAGGACTGGCTGGAACTATTGTACGTATGTGGTGTACATATGGAATATCTCAGCAGGGAGAAAACAATGGGATGAACCAATAAACTGGAAAGACACAGGTGCCTTCACAGATGGGAGTTGTATCACCAACGAAGAAAGTGGCTCTCAGTCGATTGGTGCTGGAGTCTACCGCCCTCAATCCAACAACACCACCACAGCAAATTATAAAGGGTCAAGCATCAACAAAAGCATTAACAGATCCAAGCTAGCAGGAATTGCTGCTGCTTTGATAAATGAACACACCCTTATTGCAACAGACCGCTGGTGCACTATGGCAAATAAGAAATAGCATCCTTTACCCCCAGCGCATAAAAAACGGCATAAATATGCCAAACTCCTAGAAACCATCGTACACCACAACCAGCAATTTAAAAGCATCATCCATCTCTACAAGGTTTAAGCTCTTGCTGGCACCCTAGGGAATGAGTGCGCTGATGCCATGGCAAAGTGCTCTGCGGAAAGTCAAAGTGGCCATGATATTTACATTGACACCGGCGCCCATCCCCATTCATCCATATTCTGGCCAGCAAGGGTGGAAAAACCTCTTCCAGCTTACGTACTAGATACTCTTAACACCTGCCAAGGTAGTGTTTACGCTATCTGTGTTCTTTTTCTTTTCTTTTATACCTGCCAACCAGGGCCACCAGCAGAAAGGCTCTTCATTTTCTTAGATCTCGATGCTGTAAAAGCACACATGCACGTCCAACACAAATAGGTCCTAAATCAAAAAAGTTTCAAACCATCAGTCCACAAAGTGCTACACAAAATACCAAGAACCGATCAGGGAAGGCCTTGTCGAGAAAGACATAAGTAACTCAAATTATAAAAATGCTAGTGTTGACTCTGGAGAAAAGAAAATGTCATGCTCTGCCGCACAGATTTGACATACAACTGAAGGCATGTTGCTCAGTGCAACCATAAAGAGGGCCCACCAATCTGCCCCAACTGCCAAGCTAGATGGCACCTACCACATGCTGTCAGGCTGCAGCCATCCCATAATAAAAATGAATATTAACAGGCACAACGCTGCTGGGCAAATGGTTCTAAAACCGATGTGATAAGGTACACACGGTGCATGCCTGCTGGTAAAAGCAGACAAAGACATTCAGGCAAAAAAGATACGACAAAGCATTATTCGCACTTTTGAGGAGACACAGATAGGAATGATTCCAACCTGGCTCTTACCTTCCAATCTCAATGCACAACAGCGGCGGAAATTTAGCGAGCCAGATGCAAATCATAGTTACTCCGACCCAGCAGCCATGCCCCAAACAAAACCCAACAAATACATATTAAACTAGGTCTGCCAATAATGCAAGAAGAGTTGCCCGTAGTAACCTAAGAGATGACGCTGCATATCCATACCCCCTAACTATGAAACCAAGAGACATACAAATAAACAAATGCGATATACACCTGATCAAACTTAGATACTGTGTAGACACTTCCCAACAGGCAGAAAAGGCACGATAACAGCATAAGCTGCTTATGCCTCGCTTACTCAAACACCGCAAAACCCTCCACACCATCCTGCTAGGAGCAGCAGGCACCATCTACAGCAGGCACACAAGGAACCCACTCCACAGCCTCGGAGTTACTGGTCTACATGCCAAAGCACTCTTGTAAAAACTAAGCTTACATGCCATCAGATCTGCAACAAATTCATTCAAACCAGACGTGACATCAAATACAACCCCAAAGAGATCTGAGCAACTTTCTTGTTGGTGTGCAGGCCCCTGCCTCCCAACAACCTGATCTCCTCCAAAAAGCCCTTCCTCTTTCTATTCTCCAGGTGGGATATTGTGTGTCTTACATCCATTGGGCGGTGCAGAACACAAAACAACATCCTGTCTTATTCATGCCGGTAGTAATTACACTATCTGCATTTTTCTTTCTCATTTATCAAGGAAAACGTACAAGCATTTCAGGGATAGAACAAGGAACTCACAACGCGCTCGCAACACGCTTGCAAATGCATGAATTTTCACGTCCTGATACACATTCACAGCGATGCATTTTCACGTCCTGATACACATTCATAGCAATGCATTTTCACGTCCTGATACACATGCACAGCAATGCATTTTCTCGTCCTGATACACATTCACAGCAATGCATTTTCACGCCCTGATACACATTCACAGCAATGCATTTTGACGTCCTGATACACATTCACAGCAATGCATTTTCTCGTCCTGAGACACATGCACAGCAATGCATTTTCACGTCCTGATACACATGCACAGCAATGCGTTTTCTCGTCCTGAGACACATGCACAGCAATGCATTTTCACGTCCTGATACACATTCACGGCAATGAACTTTGACGTCCTGACACACATTCACAGCAATGCATTTTGACATCCTGATACACATTCACAGCAATGCATTTTGACGTCCTGACACACATGCACAGCAATGCATTTTAACGTCCTGATACACATTCACAGCAACTATTGCTGCGCAGGCAATATAAATCCTGTGCAGTGTGCAGCAAGCAAGGCTGTTGCATCCTACGTTTGTCCCGTGCGGATTCTGACGCCTTAAACTTCAAGTGCAATCCGAGCTCAGCCCAACCCGTAAGTGCACCTTACCTGGCAGACAGATTGCCGTACTTGAGGATGTGTTTTACGCTGCCAGCAAAGAAGCACCAATACACAAGGTACAGGCCCCAAACACGAAGGCACACAATGCCTGTGCGAAAGGAAAGAAAAAGAACAGGGTGATAATTTATTAGGAGCCTGCAGTTGTCACAACTTTTTGGCGTGTCAATTGAAACATAAATTATACATAGGTATTCAGAATCCTGACATCAAGAGATATCGATTGGTATGTAAACGCGTTGATTCTGAGGGGTCGGTTGGTGGGTGGTCATTTGGGGGGGTCTGATCATTGTAAGGGGGGTCTCCAGGATACCCCCTCCATTATATATTATATAACATATTGAAGGGGGGAGTTGTGCATGGCCACAAGTTGACATGGAATGCCCCCGAGTAGGCCGGGGGGATGCGTTCAAGTAAACAACAAATAAATCCACAAGTATCATGCTGCATCATGTATGCCATGCATGGATGAAGTAAAAAAATGCCTAGACAAAGAATGCAGCTTAGTTTCAGCATCAACTAGGTGGTCAGTGCAAGAGCGTGTGCAAATCAGAATTTGCCTTACAACTCTACTGGCTGAATGCCGTCTGTTGTAGGGAGCAGATGAACACCTTTTTAAATAGTCAGGAAGGTAAGTTTGGGGGGTGGGTGGTCATTTTGAGCCGGGAACCCAGCATTTACACGTGACTGTCAGAAATTGTTATCTTTGGGTGCTCCTGGGATGACTGAAGGCACCATTAACCGACGTATCATGGCGTAATTTGTAATCGAAGGAGAGCCATACACGTTGATCATGGCCTATTTTGTAAACGTTATCTTTGGATGCTCCTGGGATGACTGAAGGCACCATTAACCGATCCATAAACCGTGATCTTTGGATGCTTCTGGGATGACTGAAGGCACCCACCATTAACCGATCATGGCCTATTTTGCAATCGAAGGAGAGAGCCATACACGTTGATCATGGCCTATTTTGTAAACGTTATCTTTGGATGCTCCTGGAATGACTGAAGGCACCCACCATTAACCAACGTATCATGGCATATTTTTTAAACGAAGGAGAGAACCATACACGTTGATCAACATGTGAACGTACAAACCTGCTGGTTGTGTGGATGCAGGCCATATGATTAAGGCTGTCAGCACCTGGAGTTATACAACAGAAATCAGTTGTCTGAGCGCCTTATCTTTAGCATGGAAAGGAAACAGGAAACCTGTTTGCAGGCCTGCATTTATACTTGGCCATCGACGGTCTAACCCCCTCTGTCTCCTCACCACGCTCAGTTGCAGGGCTTGCTTGATGGCTGCAATGACCGATTCACGTGAGGGTGGGCGGACGTCGTCATGCAGCTTGTGCTCCTCGCTGGCTGGCTGCACTTCAATTCCTGCCTGCGCTTCATCCTTGGGGGGCAAGCCTGACGCAGGGCCGCTGCCTTCATTAGCACTGCTTTCCTCTCGCGCGGCTAAGCTATTCCGCCTCTCCTCAAACTTTTCTACCCACTGTGCAATGAGTCAAGGGAAGCCCAACTGTGAACTTGATTTCAAAATTTCAAAAATTGTATCTCCCGCTCATGAATACCCCCTGAGCTTGGGCATACTAGCTTATGCAAACCCGTAACTCACCCAAAGGGGCTTTGACCCATCATTAGGCACAAAACCTGAGGCTGAATTACCTAGGCTTGCTTGTATACATCCCCTGCGTCCATCTGCGCGCGCTAGTATGTATGTATGTCTGTTTGAGTTTGTGTATGTGTATGTCTGTGTATGTTGTATGTGTGTGTAAGTACGTATAGGTATGTGTGTGTGTGTGTGTGTGTGTGTGTGTGTGTGTGTGTGTGTGTGTGTGTGTGTGTATGTGCGTGTGTGTGTGTGTGTGTGTGTGTGTGAGAGCGCGCGTGAG
>Ga0307942_1003564_pt1 | contig 12590 bp, 10 predicted proteins | sample OrgLakmetagen175_FD_201846 | JGI IMG/M metagenome (GOLD analysis project Ga0307942, IMG submission 201846) | Saline water microbial communities from Organic Lake, Antarctica - #175 | ecosystem: Environmental > Aquatic > Non-marine Saline and Alkaline > Saline | place: Antarctica: Organic Lake...
CACACACACACATGCACACACACACGCACACACACACACGCACACACACTTGCACACACACACGCACACACTCACACGCACATATATCACACATGCACACACACACGCACACACTCACACACACACACACTCTCACACACACACACACACACACACACACACACACACATGCGCACACTAAAACCCCCGCCTGCAGCTTTTTTCGTCCTTTGAAGACGTGCCGGTTGCAAGTGGTAGCATTGCTCAAATTCACAGAGGCGTGCTCTCTGAAGCAGCAGCAGTGACTGTGGGGCGCAGGCAGGGCAAGCCCGGCAAGTCGGTGGCCATCAAGGTGTGTCACTGCAACGCTTGATTCTCCCACCTGTCATAATCAGTGGGTAGTCAGTCGTGAAGGTAATCCAGGCAAGGTGGTGGCCATCAAGGTGCTTTGCCGCAATCTTTTGTTATAATCAGTGGGTTGTCAGGGTCGTCAGGCAAGGAGGTGACCCAACAGGACGGCTTGCGTACTTGCGTACTTGCATGCATTGTGTGTTTGGTGAGGGCCAGCCAGGCAAGTGCTGGCCCAACAAGATCAATGGCTTGTATACTTGCATGCGGTTGTGTCATTAATATTCTGTTGCAGTATCTAATTTTCTCTGGTGCAGTATTTGGTGTTCTCTGGTGCACTTTTAGGAGGAATATAATCTTGCTGTCAGGATCTGACTGACTGGTACCGTTCTCTTACGCAGACATACGCCCACATACAAATGCGTGCAAACATGCACACACATACACACACACACACACACGCACGCACGCACACACACGCACGCACGCACACACACATATACACACACGCACACGCACACACAAACGCACACACGCACACACGCGCACGCCGCAGGTCCGTCACCCAGGCGTAACCGCAATCATGCACCGTGATTTCGTTCTTATGGAGCGTGCTGCAAAAATGGCAGCTGCCATTCCTGGAGTCAGCGAGCTTCGACTTGACGAAAGCATTCGCCAGTTTGGGGGACCCCTGAAAGAGCAGCTGGATCTGGCGGTGGAGGCAGGCAACTTGCTGCGCTTTAGGTGGGGGTGATGGTGTATGTGTGCGTGTGTATGGCAAGTAATACACGTATGCTGTATGCACATATATCAGTGTTTTTTTTTTGGCGACATATCATGTCGATCGACATGAAAACATGGATTTCCGACTTTTGAAATCGACATGAAACTAAAATTCTGGGGGTGCCAACGAGCCCCTGTGTAAAACGACAGATGTGGTTAGAGGGCCTCCGAAAGCCCTCATGCACCACAAATTCCAAAAGATTTCCAAACATTTGACTACCATGTTAAAATAAACGGCAAACCCCATCAAAAAGGCCCAAAGTCGCCAGAGGAAAAGTGGTGGGCCCACATACAAGTTCAGTGGCTCGAGCATCCAGCCTCTGAGGGACAGTCCCAGCGCAAGGACTGGCTGAGTGATGGGGGGGGGGGACAAAAAGAATGGGTTTCCTGAAATCAATGCAGCATCACCCTCTTTCATTTCTGAGAGTATGTTCAGCACGCTTGAGTACATCTTTGATCCCCAGCGCAATTGGCTAATTGCGCGCACCTGACGTGTTGCACACGGGGGTTTAAGAGCTCAGCATTGGGCGTGGTGTCCTTCCCTCACCCAGAGGCTGGCTCAGGCTAAGAAGCGATTTGGTATCAAATAGACAATCTCACACAGTTAGAATGAAGGGGTTTTTCAGGGCCTACCTTGCATATTCAGACAAACTTGTCTGTTTTAAAGCAGTTGCTTCCAGATCACCTACACACTAATTGCATACACCATTTGCCGGGAAACCTTTGGCCTCCCGGCAGGCTGGGGCAGCAAAAGAGAATTGACATGAGAACCCAATTTCTCAAATTGCCAGATTTGGAGGAGACATGAAACCAAGGTTTTCCCAAATCCGAAAAAAAACACTGACATATATATGCCGTACCTTTCCTAATGCACCGCGCATATTATATATGCGCGACCCTGCGTGGTTGCGCGGGATTGGTGTAAACAATGTTGTTTAGGTCGCTGCAAGTCATGAGCAATGAGAGGCCCCCCGGCCTCCCCCCCGCCCCAGCACGAAAGTTAAACCCTAAACATTCCAGCAGCAGCCTTTCAGGAGAGCCAATGCCAGAGCAGAGCCTAGATGAGGATGAAAGGGAGCTGCTGTGAGAGAGAGAGAGAGAGAGAGAGAGAGAGAGAGACAGAGAGAAAGAGAGAGAGAGAGAGAGAGAGAGAGAGAGAGAGAGAAAGAGAGAGAGAGAGAGAGAAAGAGAGAGAGAGAGAGGGAGAGAGAGAGATGAGGATGAAAGGGAGCTGCTGTGTGGCAGGGAAAAGCTGTAGAGGAGGGCTTAGAGGATTTGGAGGTTCCCCTGGCAGGGAGAAGCTTTAGAGGAGGGCTTAGAGCATTTGGAGGTTCCCCTGGCAGGGAGAAGCTGTAAAGGAGGGCTTAAAGGATTTGGAGGTTCAAGCTGCAATGCTTGTGCGCACAGAGTAGATTAGAGCAGCCCAGCAGCTAACCGATGAGCGGGTGGGGCAGCTGGTGCGGCAAACAAGGTCACCCTCCAAGGCTGCTTGCACCCAATCAGCGCCATCAACACGTGCATGCACAATCGAGCCACCAGCAGCAGCAACAGCAGCAACAGCAGCAGCAGCAGGAGAGAATGAGGAGAGTGCCAGCAGCAGTGATAGAAGCACAAGCAAGGCACCAGCAGCAGCAACAGCAGCAGCAGTGAGGAGAGCGAGGAGAGTGCCAGCAGCAGTGATAGCAGCACGAGCAAGGCACCAGCAGCAGCAGCAGCAGCAGCAGCAGGAGAGAATGAGGAGAGTGCCAGCAGCAGTGATAGAAGCACGAGCAAGGCACCAGCAGCAGCAACAGCAGCAGCAACAGCAGCAGCAGCGAGGAAAGTGAGGAGAGTGCCAGCAGCAGTGATAGAAGCGCGAACAAGGCACCACCAGCAGCAGCAGCAGCAGCAACAGCAGCAACAGCAGCAACAGCAGCAGCAGCAGCAACAGCAGCAACAGCAGCAGCAGCAACAGCAGCAGCAGCGAGGAGAGCGAGGAGAGTGCCAGCGGCAGTGATAGTGGCTAGAGAAAGCATAAGTAGTTTTTGGGGGGGGAATAGCAGCAAAGGCGTAGGGCAGTAGAGCAAAGAGCGTCAAGCTAACTAACATGCAAACAGCAATAACTTTCCTTTTTCCCATTTGTGTTGTCCTCTTTCATTTAAAGCTTATTGGTGCTGCTCAGGGCTGGAAGCTCTGCGGAATGACTGCAGTGAGGGTAAAACATACATACATATATTTTTGGGGCGCGCAGGAAAGTGCGGGATTTCACAAACATTTTGAAATTTTGGGGGTATGTTGACAAATTTTATTTTGTTATAGTGCGTTATTAAGGGTGCTGTGTAGTACCTAGTGGATGTGCTTAACCATAAGCGCGTGCACACACACATACAAACACACACAGAACAATCATACACACAATGCGTATGCATTGCACACTCAACAGTCTTCATCCATGACTTTTCTCCTACTGACATAAACACACGCACGCACACACACTCACACACACATACACACACACACGGAACAATCACACACACAACGCGTATGCATTGCACACTCAACAGTCTTCATTCATGACTTTTCTCCTACTGACATATACACACGCACACACACAGGCACAACTTCCGCATGTGGTCCAATGTGTCCTTCCCTGCCCCTATGTACCCCTTGGTTGCCTCTGATGTGCTGGTAGGTACTCAGAAGCACGTGTTCACTCTCTGTGCATGAGCATGTGGCCACTTTTTGTGCATGAGCACGCAGTCACTCTCTGTGCATGAGCACGTGGTCACTCTTTGTGCAAGAGCACGCAGTCACTCTCTGTGCATGAGCACGTGGTCACTCTTTGTGCATGAGCACGCGGTCACTCTTTGTGCATGAGCACGCGGTCACTCTCTATGCATGAGCACGTGGTCACTCTCTGTGCATGAGCACGTGGTCACTCTTTGTGCATGAGCACGCGGTCACTCTCTGTGCATGAGCATGTGGTCACTCTTTGTGCATGAGCACGTGGTCACTCTTTGTGCATGAGCACGTGGTCACTCTCTGTGCATGAGCACGCGGTCACTCTTTGTGCATGAGTACGTGGTCACTCTTTGTGCATGAGCACGCGGTCACTCTCTGTGCATGAGCATGTGTTCACTCTCTGTGCATGAGCATGTGGTCACTCTTTGTGCAAGAGTACGTGGACACTCTCTGTGCATTGCACGTGGTCACTCTTTGTGCATGAGCACGCGGTCACTCTCTGTGCATGAGCACGTGGTCACTCTTTGTGCATGAGCACGTGGTCACTCTCTGTGCATGAGCGACTCCTGGCACGAGAAACTGGGAAGAGTGAAAGGCAGCGCTGAAGAAAAAGGATTGATGGAAAGTTGGCAAGACATCAATAGTGTGCATCCTTCCTTTGATACATGTCCGCTCAATTTGTGCGTCACGTGCTATGGAAGGACAGCTACAATAACTCACATGCACGCACACACACATACACACACACACACGCACGCACGCGCACACACACACACACCCACACACACACACACACACACACACACACACACACACACACACACACACACACACACACACACACACACACACAACTGGCTGGTAAGCAGGATGCCACTTGTGCATCACGTGCGACGAAAGGACAGCTAAAATACCTCACATGCACGCACATACCCACACAGACAAACACACACACACATACACACACGCTTCTTCGCGCGCCCACGCCCAAATATCTCCCCAGCCTCTGCACCTCTCCCAAACCTTTAAGCATCTGCTGAAAGAACAAAAAACCAGCTATCCAATGCATGTCTCAAGTCATGGAATGGTGGAGTGGGTGCAGAGATATGCTTGCGCAAAGTTAAGTGAGACTCTTCGGCTGGCAGGGGGGTGAATTTTTCACGGGGGGGACCTGACCACAACCTCTTGTAATCCATATTAGTAGTGTTAACTTTACCTGTGTTGTTTCCACTTTTTCCTGCCTTTTCCCCCGCATTCCCTCTTTTTTCTACGAACGAATAAAAGTTTGAAAACAGGTGTTCTGTAATGAATCAGCGCTTGAAGGCGTTGGTGGTCTCCACTGCCTTGTGAATTCCTCCTTACCTCCAAGATCTGTCAATATTTGATGTGCAATAAGTGCAGCGTGCAATGAATGAACGGCTACTGCAGTTTTGTGATTTGGTAGCCAATCTGCCTAATGCCAACTTGCGTAGAAACCTTTTTATCTCTCCATCCATTATGTGTAGAGTTGGCCAGAACCGTGTTTATACACCTTGTATGAACAAAATGTACACACCACGATAATAAATTTAAAAAATATCACTGAAAATATCACAGTCCCCACGCTTGGTACAGATGTTAGTTGCAAAACTTCCCCATCCTTTTCACCGGAAGGGCAGCACCGTTTCTTACAGTGAGCACACCGTTGGATGCGTATTGACGCCAGCTTTCTAACGCACTAAATTCCAGACTGTCCTTTTGAGAAATGGGGCAGCTAGATTTGTTTGAGTGGAAGGGCTGGCAATTCCGGGTTGCGCAAAACCCCTCAACTGCCAACCAGCAGCTCACCCAGATGGACAGCTTCATTTCATGCAATGAGCACACCGTTGGACGCGTTTAGAGCCAGCTTTCCAGTGCACTAATTTTTAGATTGACCTTTTGAGAAACGGGGCAGCTGGACTTGTTTGAGTGGAAGGGCTGGCAGTTCCAGGTTGCGCAAAAACCCTCAACTGCCAACCAGCAGCTCACCCAAATGGACAGCTTCTTTTCAGGCAATGAGCACACCGTTGGACGCGTATTGAAGCCAGCTTTCTAATGCACTATTTTGTAGACAGTCCTTTTGAGAAATGAGGCTGGTAGACGCATTTGCGTGGAGGTGGTACCGCAACCAGTCTCCCAAGACCACCCCTTCCACTCAATCGCGTCTAGCTGCCCCATTTTTCAAAAGGACTGTCTACAAATTAGTGCGTTAGAAAGCTGGCTTCAATACGCGTCCAACAGTGTGCTCATTGCCTGAAAAGAAGCTGTCCATTTGGGCGAAATGTTGGCTGGCAGATGAGGGGTTTTGCAACCTGGACCTGCCAGTTTGCGTATCAAGGGGACCCCGGAATTAAGCATCCTGTGTTTTTATCTATAAAGAGTGATTCTTTGAATTTAATTCAGGGTAAGGCGTCCTCAAACGGTCTGGAAACCTGCAAATACTGCCTCTCTTCCGCTCAATCACGTCTAGCTGCCCGTTTCTCAAAAGGAGAGTCTGAACATTAGTGTGTTAGAATTCTGGCTTCAATACGCATCCAACGGTGTGCTCATTGTACGAAACTGTGCCTTCCAAGTCGGTGAAAGAGGATGGGGAAGTTTGACTCTCACTTTTTGGCCGGAGGGGTTACCAAGCGTCGGGACTGTGATCAAATATATAAATTTTTACTTATATTTCTGGCCAAACCTAGTCATGTATTTAGGTGGTGCATAAAAAAACTAGACTGAGAATGTGTGATGATGGACTAAACGTTCCTGTGCCCACCATGCGTCTTTACATCCATTTTTAGGCAACATACAAACATGTCCATCTCTCCTGTCGTTCATTTACACGCCGTTCTTCAGAAGGGTCGCCCCATCCCCATAAACCCTAAAACCTATCCCCATACTCGTCAGGGTGCGTCTTGCAATGATTGGATAGTTTAGTTTAGTTTGGATTACAAAGGCCTCCAGCCTGGCATGGCTGCTCAACCTATATGTCCCAACAAATAAATCAATCAAAAAGATCGACAGCTGCACTAATAAATCTGTAAACTTCTGAGTTATGTTGAACCCATACTCGTCAGGGTGCGTCTTGCAATGATTGGATGGACAACGCTACAACTCACAAGACAACTCTAGGATTTGACAGAAGTGATGATGGGTGAAACTGCAATATGCATTGTTCTAAATGCTTGCATTCATTTCAGGTGTAGTCTGTTGAGGAGGGCTGCCTCATCTCCAAACCATTTGTCAAATCGCGCCAAACGGTGATTGGGTGAAAGGCCCAAAGCCAAAACTATGAATACCACCAGACCATTTTTGTCCAAATGTAGGTGGAGTCCTTTGAGGAGGGTCGCCTCATCTCCAAGTTCGTCAATCAACCGGATTACAAACACCGCCTGGTGCTGGCTGAAACGGGGCTCATGTGCTTCCTGCAAATGCTGCTGTGCGACAACTTCATACACGCGGTGCGTTTTTGTGTGCGCGCGTGTGTGTGTGAGTGTGTGTTTGTGTGTGCGTTTGTATCTGTGTGCGTGTGTGTGTGTGCATGTGAGTGTGGGTGCGGTTGTGACAGTTGCGGTGCAAGTTTACGTGTGTGTGTGTGTTGTGTGTGTGTGTGTGTGTTAATTTTTGCTTTTTTGAATCGTTTCCCATATGTTTGCATGTAAGTCCAAACAAATGCATCCATAGGCCCTGCAACCTTGCAACATCTCAGTGAGGCTCATCAAACATATGCTGACCCCGGTTGATGTATGCGACATATAAGTGTATGCATTTGTATGTATATAAGTGTACGTGTAAATACATATGTGTACGTTTAAATACACATAAGCATATAAGTGTATGTGTAAATGTATGTGACATATGACATATGCTGGTTCCGGTAATTATATGTGCAGGACTTGCACCCTGGCAACATCCTAGTAAGGGAGAGATCACTGTCGGGCTCTAGCTGGATTGCCTGGCTGACGCAGCAGCTTGTGCAGCTCCCCCCAAAGGTCATCTTCTTAGGTGAGACATGGAGTATGTGATGATTAGTTATTGCCACACAGGAAACGATGACTGAGCTGGCTGACGCAGCAGCTCTTGCAGCTACCCTTTGTATGTATGGAAACCTTCTGCTACAACACTGTGTTTACCAAACCTTACGGTATTCATCTTGAAACCCAAATTTCATGAACTTAGATGGCTACCTTGGACCCTATAAAGAAGTATTTCAGCCATTCCCGCACCAACCCCGGTGGGCATTTAGCCCATGCAGTGCGTGTGCGTGTGTGTGAATGCGTGCACATGCGCGTTTCTGCGTGTGCATGTGTGTTGGCGCGTTTGTGCCTGCGCTTGTATATGTGTGCGTCAGGGAGGAACAGTTAAGCTTCCCACAAGCATAAGAATGGCGTAAAAGATGACAAAGGATCAAACTTTGGTCCAAATCGTTAACAAGTTGCATTCAAGCTATGTTTTGTGCTTTTGAGCTGGACTGTGTGCAGAATGCCCTGTCACTGTTGTTTGTGTTAGTATGGACACGACAGCAGCTCTTTGTGCATGTCTTGTATGCTTTGGACAGAATGCCCTGTCATTGTTATTCGTGCAAGTATGGGCATGACAACAGCGCTGTGTGCCTGCTTGCCCTAATTGTTTTGTCTGAAACAAGCGGCCACATCACTTTCAACACATTTGCCTTTAATACGCTACCTTGTCACTTTCGACATGTAAGGCAGCAGCGTCTGAAACAAGCGGCCTTATCACTTTCAACACATGTTTGTCGTAAACAAGCTGCCTACTAGTCACTTTCTACACACATGTAGACCGCAGCGCTCCTTGCATGCCTTACAAGCCTATGTGGTGTGTGTTTGGAACAGACTGACCTGTCTCTGTATGCTGCGCAGATACGGGCATGATAGCAGAGCTGAGCAAGCCTGTGTGGTGTGTGTGTTTGAAGCAGACTGACCTGTCTCTGTATGCTGCGCAGATATGGGCATGATTGCAGAGCTGAGCAAGCCTGTGGGGCGTGTGCTTAGAACAGACTGACCTGTCTCTGTATGCTGCGCAGATACCGGCATGATAGCAGAGCTGAGCAAGCCTGACCAGAGCCACCTCATCGACTTTTTTAAGGCCATGACTAAGCAAGATGGAGAGAAGCTGGGCAATGCCATTCTGAGTATGAGCGAGCGCCATACATGCAAGGTATGGCAGAGAAGAAGTGCTGCTGTGTGTACGCGTGTGTTTCAATTGAATGAGGCATTCTGAGCATGAGCGAGCGCCATATGTGTGCACGAGTGTGTGTGTGTGCACGATTGTGTTAGTCTGCTCAACTGCTCATGTGTTGTCCTTCTCACAATAATTGAACCAACACACAAACCAAACGCACACAAGTACACACACAAACAAAAACGCAAACACACGCAGGACCCCAAGGCATTCCTTGTCGACCTCAAAACCATGTTTGACAGCCTGGACCCGGAATACATCTTATATCACACTTCTAACGTGATTGAGTCCATTATTGAGACGCTGCGAAGCCATCAGGTGCGGGTCGCGTAGAGACGGTGCAAGAAGAATCGGATAAAAAGGAGATTGCAAGAAAAATCGGAGAAATATAACAAGTATACAAAAAGGATCGACAGGGGCATGTACTCAATTATGCAAGATACAGAAATTTTGAAGATACAAAAGATCAACAAATGAGTGAGGGAGTGGCCTGTGCTAGCTTAGCATGATCCCATCCCACATCCGCTCAGTGCACGTTAGCCCATGACCTCTGTCTTTGTATGACCTCTGTAAAATCAGGTCACACACACACACACACGCACAAACACGCACACACCTGGGTGTGCGCCCTCTGTTGCAGGTCACCTTACGCAGCACAGTAAGCACCGTGGTGGTGACCACCTTAGTACACGCACACACACACACACACGCACACACACACACGCACAAACACGCACAAACACGCACACCTGGGTGTGCGCCCTCTGTTGCAGGTCACCTTACGCAGCACCGTAAGCACCGTGACACACACACACACACACACACACACGCACACACACACACACACACACACACACACACACACACACGCACAAACACGCACACACCTGGGTGTGCGCCCTCTGTTGCAGGTCACCTTACGCAGCACCGTAAGCACCGTGGTGGTGACCACCTTAGTACACGCACACACACACACACACACGCACGCACACACACACACACGCACGAACACGCACACACCTGGGTGTGCGCCCTCTGTTGCAGGTCACCTTGCGCAGCACCGTAAGCACCGTGACACACACACACACGCACACACACACACACACACACACACACGCACACAAACACAAGCACACCTGGGTGTGCGCCCTCTGTTGCAGGTCACCTTACGCAGCACCGTAAGCACCGTGACACACACACACACACACGCACACACGCACACACACACACACACAAACACAAGCACACCTGGGTGTGCGCCCTCTGTTGCAGGTCACCTTACGCAGCACAGTAAGCACCGTGGTGGTGACCACCTTAGTACACGCACACACACACACACACACGCACACACACACACGCACAAACACGCACAAACACGCACACACCTGGGTGTGCGCCCTCTGTTGCAGGTCACCTTACGCAGCACCGTAAGCACCGTGACACACACACACACACAAACACGCACACACCTGGGTGTGCGCCCTCTGTTGCAGGTCACCTTACGCAGCACAGTAAGCACCGTGGTGGTGACCACCTTAGTGCTGGAGGGATGGAGCTCAAAGCTCAATCCCGAACTGCGCATACTAGACCATGTACGAGACATGCTGTTGGTTGACTGGAATGAGCGCATGTCGCGTACGGTGGATAAGGTGATGAAGGGGGGATCTCTGGCGGTGGCATAGTGTGTTGTTATGATTGTAGACCATGTATGAGACACGCTGTTGGTTGACTGGAACGAGCGTTTGTCTCGTACGGTGGAATAGCATGTTCCATTTGTGTTAATAACATGCAGTCAGACATGTGTGTGTCCGTGTGTGTGTGTGTGCATGTGTGTGTGTGCGTGTGTGTGTGTCTGTGTGTGTGCGTGTCTGTGTGTCTGTGTGTGTGTGCGCGTTTGTTTGTGCGTGTGTGTGTATGTGTGTGTGTGTGTGCATATGTGCGTGATGTTTGTATGTGGAGGCAGAGCGGCAAAAAGCTGCTTGCTACGTGTCCTAGTTATTTTGGTAAGGAATTGATGACCGAGGAAGTGCTGACGAAAAGGGGGGGTCCAAGGAGTTGAGGAGGGTTTCGCTGCACAGCCCAAAAAGTGTGTATAAAGCTTGAGGGGAGCTCCAGTGTGTGAAAGCCACGGCCAACTGCTTGTAAAGGATCCAGAGCAAGAGTTGTGTTGATGGTGCTGGTGCTGGTGAGGGTGTGGGTGTGGGTGTGGGTGTGGGTGACGGATACACTTAGGGGTGACGGATGCACCTTGGTGTGGGTGACGGATGCACCTTGGTGTGGGTGACGGATGCACCTTGGTGTGGGTGACAGATGCACCTTAAGGATGACGGATGCACCTGTGTGTGGGTGATGGATGCACCTTAAGGATGACGGATGCACCTGTGTGTGGGTGATGGATGCACCTAAGGTTGACGAATGCACCTAAGGGTGGAAAGTCATGCAAGGCCTCCACATCCAGATCCATCTTGGCTGTCGGCAAACAAGGTCACTGAAACATTGATCAACTTTGTGCTGGGTTTTTGGCCAATAGGGTTTTTTGCCAATATATTGGGAAAACTTTTGGCAGTCTCCTGCTAGTTCTCAGTCGCCCGATGTCTTTCTTCTGAAATGGAAGTCCGCATTACAAGAATGAATGTGTGCCTATGAGCGAGTTTTTAAACATACAGCGAGTTTTAAACATACAGCATGTTCTTGCTCGTGTGCATTATTTCTTACGGGACTCTTTGTTAGCACGTCAATTCAATTATTCTGCAATGCATGCATGCTTGAAGTGGTAGACATGTGTTTTGCTCTTGTGCACATCAATCGTTACTGTATTTTCTGTGCGCCTCTAGGCCAATGGTCATGAATAGAGGAAGTGTTTGTGGGCAATGAATGAAGGGCCAAACCAAATCATTTTCTAGTCTTGATGTTGCTTGCTGATCCGATCTGTCTTAGAAGTCAGCAGCAGTTCTCGCTCCATTGTTGGAACGCAAACACCGCCATTGTAGCAGTCTCTTCGTCTTTTAATCACTAGGGTTGGATTAACTGGTCTGGTGTGTAAAGCATTTAATGAAAAAGTTGCTTTTTTACATAATTGAAGTTGGTGCGTCAAATACATTTTAGGTAAGGACAATTAGAGATCACTAGCTTGTTTAATCGCAGCAGTGTGCTGCTGCAGGCCACTATGTCAAATATCTTGGCCGAGGCAGCCCGACATACACCGCAGCTATCACACAAGGCTGCAGCATTTGAATCCTCTCTCTCCTTTGATGAATTGATTGACCCTGATATGGGAAGTGGTCTTTAGTTTAGTTTAGTTTGGATTACAAAGGCATTCAACCTGGAATGGCTGCTCAACCTATGAGAACGAGGTGGTCTATAACTGACAAATACAAAGAGGCTTGGCCTGAAATCGGCTCCTGATGGGAGTTCGTAATGGTTCTGTTAAGCAGAGGCCAATACCGACGCAAAATAGTATAATGGTTACAATGGTTACAATGGGGGGTGACCTTCAGCCAGGTTGTTTGGCTGATCGGCTGCTGACTGGTCTCGGCCAGCCACAAATAAATCCA
>Ga0307942_1003566_pt1 | contig 12587 bp, 10 predicted proteins | sample OrgLakmetagen175_FD_201846 | JGI IMG/M metagenome (GOLD analysis project Ga0307942, IMG submission 201846) | Saline water microbial communities from Organic Lake, Antarctica - #175 | ecosystem: Environmental > Aquatic > Non-marine Saline and Alkaline > Saline | place: Antarctica: Organic Lake...
TCATGCGGCATGCTAAGTTGTGTCTTTCGGTGATCATGTTCCTTATTTGCGTGTGTTGGCACCCAGAAAGGATGTGCAGGGCACTGTCTACTTGTGGGCAGAGGGGGCAAGTTTGACTTGTTGAGAGCTTGAACAATACCGCATGTTTTTGATTATATAGGGTGCCTGTTCTGTACTTCATAATGATACATTTGGTCTTAAAGGGGACATCGGATGATGTTAGGTAAGCATTGCTAGCAGCTCCATAGGCAGTACCGTTCTTTATGAGGGTCTAATAGTCATGGTAGTTTGCTTCAGTTTTTCCAGTTTATGGAGAAGATGCATGTGTGCTTGAAGGGCATCACGGTGGTTTGGTAGGTACCAAAGCCTTGGGGGAGGAGGATGGGCCATGTTCGTTGTATGGGTATATTTATGAGTTTTTGTTTGTTTTTTTGTCCTCTTATGTAAGCCAGTGGATGTTGTAGAAGGGATTTTCCTCAGGGCCTGCTATTTTGATGCAGGTGTCAGCGATGTCGGAGTAGGTGGCGGCTGACTTTTAGCAAGGGCGTCGGCATGTTGCGCAATGGTGATTGGCGGATTGTTTTAGCAATGGATTGAAGGACATCTCCTTGGATGTGGTGGCGGTGGAGATTTGGGTGTGAGAGCTGCTTTTGACCTGGTGCAGTGATGTAGTAAGACTGTCTGTGGCTATATGTGAGTAGCCGTGTACGACTGCAGCTGCTATAGCTGCTAGCTCTGCGCGTGAGATGGTGTTGGTTATACCCATGCCTTTTGGGTTTACATAGTGGTAAACATTTAAGTGGGGGTGGTATACACCTGATCAGGTGTCTTGCCCTACTTCATTCTTTTGGAGGCTGCCATCAGTGTAGGTCCAATCCCGCCAATCTTTTACCTTACGAGTTAGGTTTTGGATGGAGCTGTTTTGGGGTGCTTTGTCGATATTATAACTATGAGGTTGGTCAGTGCTAATCAGGGCACTTGTTTTATCTGGGCCTTCTGGGGCTTGAGGGTGGTCATTGGGTAGCTTATTAAATTTGTTGAGTCCTGAGTGATGTCTGGAACCTAAAGCTGTTTGGTAGGGATGATTATGTATGCTTTGAATTTCCCACTTTGCCTCAGGGATTTCTTTGGCAGGTTCTTTTAGCCAGTCTTTGTTGTGAGTATTGAGGCAGACCCTGCCCTTGGTGTTCCATATGGCAATGATCTGCAATTCCCAGGAGTGTTTGGAAAGTGGTATTTGTATGTTTTTCCAGAAGGACACTTTCGCATATTGGAGTTGTTCTGATGGGATGGTGCCCAGGAATTTGCATATGCGTGGGTATTTGCGGCAGAGTGATGCATAGGGATTTGTGGTCATTTTCTTTATTCCAGGAAGGGAGGAGCATGAATGTGGCTGTTTCATTTGTGCTGACAGCAGCAGAGTAGATGGCGTGTATTGTTGTTGTGAGCATGGTGTTTCCATGGTAAATGGGACGGCAGATGGAGAATCCAGAAAATCGAGAAGGGGAAGGAATTGGTGTTTACCCCAAACACTTTGTCCCTTGGGTGCTCACTCCAGTAATGGGTGAATTTGGGGTCATAGTCAAGGGGGGATGCCATTTTTTCTTTAGTGATCAGGGCACACTTTCGAAAGGCGGCGGTGATGTGGGAGGGGAGTATCCGTGCGAAAGAGTTTGATTTTCTTGTTCGTATGTTTAGAGGCATAGATGTCTTTACGTGCGATGAGGCCTACAAGTTTTGATGCAAAGCTAATGGGAGGAGGCTGGACGTGATCGTGTAGACCGCTGCACTTTGCCTGATCAAAGGCCTTTTGCAGTATGTGAAGGCGCTCGGGAGTAAGCACACCTTTACACTTTCCGTTGACATTGTAAATACAGGCTACCGTGTCAGTGTACACTTCAGGATGATTAGTGTCATCTGGGGAGGGTAGGGTACTCCTTTCTTGATACTTCATGAGATCAATGGTTGTGATCCAGTACTCACAATGCCCTGTGGCCGTGATGTCAGCCTGTGGGTTGGTGGGTTGGATGTCAAAGCTAACTTTGTTCCGAAGATCGACATTGTAGGGTTGATACGTATTGCCCTCTTGGATGGCAGATAACCCTTTTTTTGAAGATCATTTAGGTGTTCATCTGGTGCAGGCTGAGATAAGTTTGGCGCGGTGATTTGCTCTTTAAACTTTTTGAGGCTCTGCTTGAAGCTTTCACACGTGTTTGTAGTTCTTCTGGCTCCCAGGTTGGGTTCCATGAGATTTCCACAATCTTACCTTTTCTGAAAGTGGATACGGCTTTCTTTTTTATTTTGGTTCGAATTGGTACAAAGCAGGGCAGGCCCATGAATTATTGGCATCAATAGCTTCCCTTTCAGTGGCGTTGCAGAAGCTTGTTTTCAACAAGCATTGCCAGTGGTAGGTACGGTTGCAGATGTCACAGATATACATGTCTTTAAAGGTGGGGAAAGGTCTGGTGATTCAAGACCTAGATGGTAGAAGCAGATTTTACAGCTTGCGCACTTAATTTGGCTCCGGGCGATAGTCTTACTGATCTGGGCACAGTCCAACTGATTTTAGAGGGGTAGGGCCCATCTTTCAATAATCATAGGGGCACAGTAAATGTTTCTGTCTTTGGGGTGTATCATCTCTGTCCCTTTATTTGAAGGTGAAGAACCTCCAATTATCTACTAGATAGTATGTGCAAGATGTCCATATCATCATTGTAGAGTGTGTCAATGGCTTCTGTATGGGTGTCATTGAAAAAGCCTTATCCTTCTTGTACGTCACGAGTTCTTGTTTAATAGCGTGGTGCGCAGGGGGGGCAGGTTTAGGCTAGGAAGGTAAAGTTATGGGGTATATCGAGGATCTCACATTTTCTTTTCCTTTGGAATTTGCACTGTGATGATGGTACTGGGTGGTCTGCAATCTCAAAGGTTGGGTTGTTGTGTACCTAGTAAGTTATCAGGTTGATGATATTGATATGCTGAATGAAGGGGTGATTATTTGTGTGGACATTCGTGTTGCATGGTGGTTCTGACTAGTGAATTGCGAGCGTGTGGTGCAGTGTTGATACTGCTTGTAGGTTATTCAGTAGACCGAATTATTAATTGTAAGTATAATGCAACAGTGTCTATGATTTGAGGGCCCTAAAGGTGTGGCTTTCCATGAGAAAACAGCATATATTCGTGTATATCACCAATCACTTCACTGTTTGACTCCATTTCTTTTGCAATGACATTTATTTGTTACAAGGAGTCCATACCACCTAAAATCATGTGATTTGGTGGAGTGGGTGAACAGCTGTGGAGATTTTGTGGTTTAAAGTGGGGTTCACGCCGTGGGCAATTAGGCATGTGCGCCACAACTGGCAGTTTTCAAGCTCAGGTGTAGCCAAGTTATATACCTCTGGGTGCTAAGACAAGAAATTGTCAGTTGTGGCCATGTGTGAATTATTCAGGCATCAATTCCCCCCTTTTTGGGTGGACTTGGCTAAGAAGTTATCTTGGTCCTTTTCCACACAGTGAAAGCGTCCATGGTCAGCAAATAGTACCGTCATCTACGTTTATTGAACAAGTTATGTTGAAAGAATGCGAAAGCTAAGTAATTAAGCGTTCAAGGTTACTCATTGCTATAAAAAGGCCTGGTATCTGAGGAACAAGGACACACCAAATTTTAAGGCAGTGAGCGCAACCGGTATGCATCAAACATGCTACCAGTGACAAAGACAGCGATATCTGCATCATTGATTTCACACACAGGAGTAAACTCCCAAGCTACTAACAGAGAGAAAAAAGACGGCACGCTAGAGCTCAACCATGAAAGCCTGATAACGAGAAACAGAGCCAAGCAAGGTTCTTTTGCAAGTTCCCATGCTTTTGAGTAGCAGCACGGCCTGCTTGCGTGCGTGCATGCTTGATCTAGCCCTCCTAAAGGCAGCCGCTCTACCAGAAAAAAAGGGGACATCACCCACTGAACAAGCGGTGTGCTTGGAGTTTCGCACCGTGGCACAGCTTAAGGTAATTTCCAACAGTGCTGTACATGCTTCCGACGCCAAATGCATCAAGCCACATCCAGCCGATGAGCATGAATTGGCCAATTGAGTAATACCGGCCATCACGTGATGGCCGTGATGGCCGGTATTACTCAATAGTCGTGCACGCCTAGCAGATGACATGGGCTTGCCTTCCTCTGCGTGGTAAAAGAGAGCACCCATAAATGCACATCAAAGAGCATATCAAATTTTGCAGTTTCACACTGGGACCTGTCACTCAACTCCATACAAAGAACAAGAAAAAGAAAAGGCTCAGCTGGTAGTGATGACACAGCCAGCATGATTTAATGCAATGCGCTGTAATACCTTGGCTCACTCTTGTCTTCTAATTTAAAGAGGTACTGCCATGGTGGTGATGGTTTTGTGCGTTACAAGAAGCAGAACCCAACCACCTCAACAGCCATTACGCGCGTGTGCGCCTGCCTGAATTTAGTATGCGCTACTTTTTCCCTCTTGACCAATGATACCCTCACTTTTACTACCTCCTTGTAACTCCCTATTTTACCTTTAATCCCTGTCTGCAACGGTATACCCACTTTATGCATATGATGGGAGAAGGAACATCGAAACATCTTCTCACACGCACATCACATATTTGTCTTAATGAATTTTAAACTTGCACAATCCTGAACCTTGGACCAAGAAACACAGTTTCCATAACTTTCAAGCAAGGATTACTCACTTATGTGTGTTGCTATGTTTTCGATGAGGGTTAGCGCCTTGCTGCCTCTTTCCATCCCCTGTCCCTCATCATCCCATCCCCCCAGCAAGGCGACCTCGTAGATTTGATGCATTGTTGGGTATCGGCCTGCTTCGAAGGCAGCCTTTGCGTATTGGTTGTTCCTGCCACCAGCAGCATCTGCGCAGCAAGGGAGGGGTTGTTAGAATTACTGTGACTCTGGCACTCATACGCAAAGGTAGCAAGCAAGCAGGCAAGCAAGCAAGCAAGCAATCAAGCAAGCAAGCAAGCATTATAATCAAATTTAATCCACATCACGTGTGAGGAGCATCGTTGATTACTTGCGCGGAAACATAACGTCGGAAAGCAGGCTAAAATTTCCTTGATCTACATTGTGTTATGCCATGTAGTACAGAATGTCTGTGATGCATCTCACATTTTGTCACACATTACAGCCAGGCACTTAATTACACATAGCAGGGCTGCAAAGTTTCAGACAAGCACATTGAATGTCTGATACTCAGCCAAGCACACAGCAAGAGCAGCTTGATCAACTATGGGGTTTGTGAGGCTGATCAGCCAAGTCCGCAGCAGAAGCGTGGGGGAGCAAAGTCAAGCACATAGCAACAGTCAAGTTGCACTCACGTTCTGCTTGTGTGAGCTGGTGGGCGGTCCCCCTTTCCTGCGCCACATGGCCCCCCCGAGCACCTCCCCGACCACCTGCGCAGCAAGGGCGAAAATTCCTGAACATCCAAGTCATAACATTGATTGACACATGTTTTCTTTTGAAGCCAGGCACTGAGCAGTACAAAGCTGGCATCTCAAAGTCTAGTAACTCAGCCAAGCACACAGAAGCTTGATGAATACTGGTACCCAACCAAACACAACAAGGCAGGAGCAGCTTGTTAATTGACTACGCGGAAGCATGGCACTGGACAGCACGCTTAACTTTCCTTGATCAATACTGTACAGTATTGTGTATTACGGAATGATGTGATACATCTCAAATTTGGTCACACATTACAGCCAGGCACTTAACTACACGTAGCAGGGCTGCAAAGTTTAAGTGTGCATCAAACCCACAGTGAGCGACTCACATGCATCTCGGTCTTGTGAGACATGTGTGCCTCTAGCTAGTTGTGCTTGCGCGCCACGGGAGCCTGCAAAAAGTCCGCATAGAGCCTACCAGTGAGTTCCTCACGCAGTTAATGAGTTCGTCAACCTATTGTGTTTGTCAAGCAACTCCTTTTCATAAATTAATGTGGGGAGTGGTCACTGTGTAGTTTTTTCTTTTTGTTACCACACATACAGCCAGGCACTTAACTACACGTAGCAGGGTTGCAAAGTTTTACCCAAGCACAAGCAGGATCAGCTTTGAATGTCTGAAACTTAGCCAAGCACGAAGATTGATGAATTCTGCCAGGCCAACAAGCACATCAAGTCAGGAGCAGCATAATTAATTCTTATATAAATATGCACTGAAACTCAAAATGAAAGGAAATTGCGCTATGCACTACGTGCTGCGCAATGCAGACTGTGCCATCAAATGGTATACACCCCCTCATTCAAGATGGTGCAGACATGAACCCTTTGAAACCTACCCATCTAGCTAAAGGTAAAGGTCTCTGCCTTTACCCCCAGGGAGGGCTTGAGAAAGTGTGGACTCCAGGGTCTCCCAATCAAAGCCTTCCACCAGGGAGTGCAGCTCTGCACGCACGATGGGACGGAGTACTGACGGGGCACCCATGCGCTCGAGGCGGCAAAGAGCGCCATCCACAGCGCCAAAGCGCCAATAAGGAGGGTACTGGGTGCTGGGGGACGTGTGAAGCAGGGCGCCTAGGGCGTCTTCAACTACCCTTGTCAGTCTGCATGCAAGGAGACAGGTTGGAAAACTAATTAGAAAGTGCATCGTCCTTCCTAGAGGTGTTGATGATTTGGTATTGCTTGTTGAATGACAAAATAGTTAATCTGGACCAGGTGAGACTTGTGTACTTAACTAATTTAGAGCATTTAAACAGGGTGTTTTTTTACCGGCACAAGGAGGCTGACTTACACAGACGAAATTAGTGCATTCCTCTATTCTCTCTTATCGATGATATACCAGCATAATTAACATAGCGCATCCTCTGGCATCCACCCTTTAAAAGCCTTGCAGAACTGTTCAGCATCATCACTTAAAGGAGCAGTAAGAACAAAGGAGCAGTAAGAACACCCCACTCGTTCTTCTTTCTGCTGGCTCTCGAAGACCAGCTCCAACACCACAGCATCCTGGCCACACAGGCCCTTTTCCTGGACAATCTTGATGAAATGCTGGGCAGTGGCCTAGGAGTAAAAAGGACGTGCACATAAATGCAAATGAAGTGCAAACTGACCTGGATTCCGAATTGATTTTAACTAAGTGAGCATCCTGTGTATCTCACTCGAATAAGCATTGTCGACATATGGGCAGCAATCTCAAATTTTTTAATCAGATCTCTGCCTGAGCGCACAACTCCAGCTCCCTCATTTGCACTTGTTACACCCACCTTCACTTGTTGTTTGTCAATGTGATATATCTGGGTTTACCCTGGTACCTACCTGTTCGTTGTCTGGGGGTGGCGGAAACGTGCCGTCCAGCCTGCAATTGTACACAGCAATGTATTTGACAGGCTAGATCCATCTTACAAACTCACGCGTTGCTGCTGTATACTCCCGCACAAAAGGGACGGACAGGAATGCTTCGCGTAGCGTCCGCTCGGCTATCTGGGTAACAGTCCTGACAACGTGCCCAGGCACCGCCTCTGCAATCGCGATTGATGCAGATACCTTGGCTTGCATGCCTTTGATACAGATATAAAGTCTCATTTTTGCTGAAATATTAAATTTTTTTGGCTTGCCTGCTTTTTTCAGTCTTTGCTTATCACTTTTCACTTTTCGCCTTTCACTTTTCACTTTTAGTCTTGGGAAGTGCTGCAAAGTCTGCTGGGTTTACCCTCACAGCAAGGAAGGATAGAGGAAGAAGCGGATCACGAGCAAGGTATATGATACATCCGTCCACACCTACCATTGGGAACGTCACCAGGATGTTTTCATAGCCAGTTCCTGAGAGGAAAAGCCAACAGTTCGATATACTAATAAGGTTGCATCGATTATGTTTTTAGTAAGGAAAAGCTCTCAAATTGGCTTTCTGGGACCGAATGCCCGAAATCCCTGCCAAAAATTAGGCCATGATGCCACAGAGGCCCAACGGCTAGCCCCAAACATCTTAATAAATCTAGTTATAGGTATAGAACAATGTTTATGAAAAGAAAGGTGCCGCCCCCCTAGCATGAAGACCCTCATGCTTGGGGTTCGGTAGTCGGGATCCTCCTCAGACTAAAGCAGGCACAGTGGGAGCGGTGTAATGCTGAGGTAGTGCAAGCAGTGTGCTTAGTAGACCTTTCTATAGGCTTGCACCGAGTGACTGTGTTGGTAGAGTAGCACGGCAGGTTTCAGTGCTGTAGGGCTGGCTATGAGACTCGGTAGTTTTTGTGGATTGGCAGTGGCCGAGATGGGTGGTCATCCCTGTAGACCCTTAGCTTAGCTCTGCAATGCCCGCGCCTGGTGCTCTTGCTTGTTTGAGGCTAATACTCCAGTCTCTTTGTGACTTCTTTCCTCCTTTTGGTACTCTGTTGGACCTCTCTGACTGGGCCTTTTTTGTCAGCCGGTAAAGGATTTTTACGGTGCTCGGTACCAAAGTAGCTTACTATTCCTTAACTTCATGTGGGGAGTGGTTTTCACTGCCTGCGTAGTTTTTCTTTTCTTTTCTTTGAGTCAGGGGCGTATGTTGCTGACTTTCTATTCGGCTGCCTGTTGCTTTTGTTCAGCCAGATGTGGTTTCAGGCTTTTGCCAAGGCAGGTTCCGCTGAGATGCCCTTTGAGGCACATAGCGATGTAATTTTACCTTAGGGTTGGATCTGATCATCTTTGCTGCTTCCCATGTTGGCTCCAGTTGACCAGCCATATTTCACTCTCTGTCCGTCTAAGCCAAGTAAAGGAGCAGCCACCTGCAACTCGCTATGCAAATATTTATACTGCCACGCCCAATCGTAGGCAGCGACAGATCGTGTCACAAGCAGTTAGTTGGAGAAATAGCCGCTTTAATCAAAGTTTGCATAGTTTTGTGTTACAGTTCCTATAGTTTCAAATCCAACCTTATAGTTTTGGTCCCCTAACCCTAATCCTAAACCCTAAAACTATGGCCCTAACCCCTAAAACTTTGAGGCTGAATGATAAACTGTAGCCAAAAACTATGAGAACTAAAGGTATAGCGACTGTAATAGGTTAGTTGGTTGACAGTTGAGCATTTCTGTATGTCTTGTTCAACAAGCTGAATGGCGAGTCTTTGTTGAAGTGCTGAGTCCTATACTTTGCAGTGACGGTGATTTAATCAGACAATTCATTGCCAGTTTACGCCTGAGGAGTTGGTGCTGGCAGCACCGTAATCTCTCGTAAAGCCTTGTATTTTATGTTTGTACTCAGCTCTAACTCTATGAAATGTTGTCTGTGTGCCTAATTTGTAGTCTGCAAGTGCCTGCAGCTCCGTATTTTTCGTGGGGAGTGGTTGTCACTGCCTGTGTGCTGATGGAAATTTAATGTGCAAATAAACGCACAAAAACTAATAAAACTAAGAACACGTGAACTACTACAACCGCATATATGCGAGAGCAAAAAGAGTAAAAAGATGTATACATAAACAGGTGGGGATGTAACCTACAAAAAAGTGCACAGCGTTAAGTACGATGAAATTATGGGAAAGTTGGCGGGAAACATTCTCATACAATTTTGTGTATGAGAAGCCGTCCAAGTACAAAAGCGGGGACGACATACGCAATGCTCTCCTAATCAGGCAAGCATGGATCTCAGCCTCAGAAACCTTCCAGTTTCCAATCCTACAAGAAAATAGGAGAGGAGGAATATTGAAAAGTCTGTGAACGCACTCTCACAAGAGAGTGTTTCTTTGTTAAAAGCTGACCTACCTCAGACATTAAAGCCCTCCACTCGTAAGCACGCCTTGTGCGCTTCAATTAAAGCTGCACAGTATGGGTGCTCCTCTCCTGCTCAGAACGCATAAGCGCATAAGGAAAACGTGCTGCTGCTTTATATGGTGGGTGACATTGCTTCCACAGCTCAGATAGTTGTGACGCACGCACCTCTGTCTGCAATGCACGAGTCTCTGAGACCCTGGAAGTGCAGGAAGCAGAACGAGGGCAAGGAGGTAATTAAGCCTCCTCCGGGGAGGAGGGCCACAGCCTTCTGTTGTTTAACATCCAGCCTCTTACCTTGGTGTCTGGACATGAGCAGCAGATTTTCTTTGGCTTCCCATCCGGACCAATTGGGCCTGATGAGGTGGGAGGGCTGGCTGGAGGGGGAGGGGACGCGAGCGTCTGCGGCTTGCTCTCGTTGCCACCCATGCTGAAGTTTGGCCTGACAATTTGTTCAATACAATTATAATGAAACACAATTACCAACAAAAGTGCATGCACTCAAAAGCAAATCACTTAAAGTGCACACATTATTCTTGATAATACATTTAAAAGCGCTACAAACTGATCTTAAAATGAAGGGGCTCAAAGTCCGAGCGAACTTTTTCAAGGACCTCAAACTGAGCACGGTCCTCGACAATGCTGGCGAGACGACCTCTTGGACGGGTGAGCGAGACTCGGCGAGAGGAGAGTTGATGTCAGTGAACGCACGCACGCGTGCTCTCATGTGCGAGCCCTGTGCTGCCTCTTATGTGTATGCTTATGTGCCAGCCATCACTAGTTTGAGTATGATTGTGGTGAGTGAGTCTGCATGAGATGGAGGCTTGACCTGTCAGACGTAGGTGGGGCTGCAGTATGCGCAGTTGATGGGCAGTTTGTGAGCGCCTCAGCTTTGCACTGAATGTGAACTCTCACCAGCGATGCTTCTGCATAGTAGAACCAGTGGCCACTGTTGGACAACTCCACCTCCTCTGCCTCCTCGCAGGCACCAAGATTATGGCCACCATTGGGCCCTCCATCCACGACACTGACATCCTAGCAAAGCTGCTGGAGGCAGGCATGGCCGCTGGGCGTGTGGATTTGACATGGGGTGAGAAACATTAGTATGAGGGCCGGTAAACGACGTGTAGCAGGGATGGACAGATGCGTTGCATAACAGAGCAACACAACCCACTTGCCGCTAGTTTACTTCCCAATGGCCTTGGATCGCCTGGAATTCCCATGCACGCCCACTAGTTTATATCATTGTTTAATGTACCCAGTCCCACCACATACGCGCTTCTTTCCCTCACAGGACCCCTGGAATTTCACCGCAACTCCTTGCAACACTTGAGTGAGGCCATGCGCCGCACCAGGCGGCTGTGCTCTACTGTCATTGATACCATGGGGCGTGAACTGATGGTCCGAGGGCAATGGCAGGTTAATGATCAGGTGGGTGCTTCTCCTGGTTTATGGAGCTCAGAATTCCTGATGTTTGTTAATTGCTGTGCGGCAGATAAGATATCGCACCCTTTATTTGATTTTCCCCGGGCTTTCTTATGCTTGGGGAAATTTACTGTACTCGTCCAGGCAATGGAGCTTATTAAATCCTAAATACATTGCTCCAACGTTTAAGCGTGTTGGAAGCCCTGGCCAAATGTGTCCGATTGTCCGCCGTAACAATTGCCCGTTGTGACAAAAACAGGATCAGTAGCAGCCACACGCTTTGCATCACAATACTTGTGTTCCTCAGACTTGCCTGTGTTGCATGACTATGTAGGGTTACCCTTGGGTGCTCGGCCAGAAGGAGGTGCACACAGGCGAAATCATCACGCTGACATCTAGGTCGGATGCGGTGGCAGACCAGAATTTGCTGCCCATCATGTGAGTGTACCGCCGGTTAAGCGCATCCTTAAAAACATAACACTTATGCCAGGTAATGCTAAGTGTACTCAGCAGACAAAAAAGGCACGTAAAAGGCCATGTCCTGCCCAACCTGCGCACCCAAGGAACAAAACATTTATACATCAGTCAGTTGGGCTATTAACCCTTATTTCTGCACGTGCACACACTTCGTCAAAACGTGCTTTGGCTTCTAGCTCATAACTGCTTACCATGGCAAGCAATTTTGCAGAAAGCACGCTCGCACCCTGTTACCATGCGCGATCGTTGGCCTGCAGGTACCCCAAGTTTGCTCAGATGTGCCAGCGTGGGGACATTATTCACATCGCACGATACTTGGTGTCGGGTGCCGAGTCATCCTCGCTTTACCTTGAGGTGAGTGGCGCTCCTGTTCAGCTGTGGATTTGTGAGTGTGTATGGCGACTTCTGTGCATCCTGGACTAGCATCGTGTTGGACTGCGTTATGAGCAGCAAGCCCGAGCTTTTTGATGTTTGTAAAATTACCAGGGATGTGTCATACAGAGTATTCCTACAATACGCCGCATCGTATTTAATGCGTATTTACCGTATTGTACAAATCGGGCCGTATTTTACGACTGCAAAACATGCCGATGTTTGACCTTTTTCCGCCCCAGGCAAATTCTGCCCCAAAAACGGCCTGCCAGCGGGCTACTACTATTTTGAATTAATAACATGTAATATACTTAGGGCTGGCCAGAACCATATATATGCGGTGTACATACGGTATTCTTGGCAGGGAAAATATTAAATTTACGGTCATATACGGCGTGTATATACGTAGGGATCGGCGTTTGCTTATAGCGCTATAATATTTTTCAAATATAGCGCGTGCCAAAATTGAAATATCCGAATCGCTTCAATACGGCTCGTGCCCACGCTTCGAACTCGGCTCAAATTCGTTCTTGGGCGTCCATAGAACACAAACACGTACCCTATGGAGTGCTGTAGGCACCACATATC
>Ga0307942_1003567_pt1 | contig 12586 bp, 19 predicted proteins | sample OrgLakmetagen175_FD_201846 | JGI IMG/M metagenome (GOLD analysis project Ga0307942, IMG submission 201846) | Saline water microbial communities from Organic Lake, Antarctica - #175 | ecosystem: Environmental > Aquatic > Non-marine Saline and Alkaline > Saline | place: Antarctica: Organic Lake...
CGTGTGTGTGCGTGTGTGTGCGTGTGTGCGTGTGCGTGTGCGTGTGCGTGTGTGTATGTGTATGTGTGTGTACGTGTACGTTTACGTGTACGTGTGTGTATGCGTGTGTGTGTGTGAGAGCAAGTGTGTGTGCGTATGCGTGTGTGCATGTGTGTATGTGTGTCATATCGGTATCAAAGCGCACCTTTTACTGTCAAGCAGAGTGTGGTGGCACTGCTGCTTTGCTCTTCCTCTGCTTGTGGCAGTGCATTCACTTGATGCATGTGCCCGTTACAAATTGCAGGCCCGCCATGAATATAAGCATGGAGGAGGATGTGGCGACGCTACTCCTTTCTTCTTCCTCTGCTTGTGGCAGAGCATTGACTCGATGCATTTGCCCACTACTAACTGCAGGGATGCTATGAATGTGGAGGAGGATGTGGTGACGCCACTGAAGGCCAAGCTAGACGAGTTTGGGGCCCTCCTGTCAAAGGTACTGTGGCCTGTATATTTTCAAGCGCATACCTGTTTAGCGCGCCCAACCCATAGTATGGGTCCCATACGAGCGGCCAGTCAAGGACTGCTGTTCAAGATACGTTTGGTCGTCGCTGGTCTCGCTCCTGCTCTACAATAAACGTGCATGTAGCAGGCCTGCATTTGCAGCCCAAAACTCGTCAGTTTATTGCCAGAGTGATAACTTACGTCTTCCCCCCCCCCCTACCATTTGACCCCTCTCGCACGCTTCCCATTGAGCAGGTCATAGCAGGTATCTGTGTGCTTGTATGGGTGGTCAACATTAACCGCTTCAACGACCCTGCCTTGGGCGGCTGGCTCCAAGGTGTGTGTAGCAAGAGATGAGAGCACACAAAGGAGCATGCTAACCCCCATACATGCCATGCAATCATATGCAACTACTGCCATACATCATACACCTTTTCCACATTGCCATACATTCCATACAGCCTTTCCCATATTGTTTCCATTTGCACCGGCTTGCTATAATGCAAGGCTTCAACAATATATTAAAAGCGCGCACACACACACATGAAAACACACACACACGTGCCTGCAGGTGCCATCCACTACTTCAAGATCGCTGTAGCTCTTGCTGTGGCGGCCATCCCAGAGGGCCTGCCTGCAGTGGTGACCACGTGCTTGGCCCTAGGCACCCGCAAAATGGCACGCCACAATGCAATCGTGCGCACACTGCCAAGCGTTGAAACACTGGGGTGCACCACAGGTGGGCTGGCTGGTCATGATTGTGTGTATTTGTGTGTGTGTTACGTGCGTGTGTGTGTGTCGCTGACCATGGTCTATCGCACGTTACCCTCAGCTGTGTGTGCACGTGCATGATGAGAAGGTACGTCCTCCTGTGCTATGTTTCATTCCTTTCCTAGTCACATTTTCACTCACATCTCCCTACAAACTCGTTTTTCATTTGTCTGTCCCTTGTCCCTCCACGTCCACCTGCCCCTCTTCATCCCCTCCCTTGACAGCGTTCTCCTCTGCTGGCTCTTTCAATCCCTTTCCTCTTTTTACATCGCCCGCTCTTTTCGTAGTCACTGTTGGCCCTTCCACATCCACACCCTTCCTTCACCACCGTTTTCCTGCCATTCGCCCTTCTGATTCCTTCCCTCCTTCCACACTCACCCCTCCCCACCACCGTCGTATGCTCCCTCTTGCCCTTTCGCATAAATATCCTCTCTGTACAAGCGTTTGCCTCTTGCCCTTCAAAGTCCGTTCGCCCACTAGCCTTCTTTGTCAATGGTTTGCTCTTTGCCCATTCAATCGAACACTAGCACTCACTTATCGCCTTTTCATCCATGACCTCCCTTCACAGTCGTTTGCTAGCTTGCTCATAATAACTCTCTCACTGCTGCCCTTCACAGTCGTAACTTGCTCACAGTAACTCTCTCACTGCTGTTTGTTCTCTTCTTGCCCCGTGCCTGCCCGCAGTCATTTGCTCCGACAAGACAGGAACCCTCACCACCAACCAGATGTCCGTCATCAAGATAGCTGCGGTGCAGTCCTCCGGAGCGCAGCTTGCAGAGTTTGATGTCACTGGTGCGTTCATTTTGCTGCATTCTGCCATAGTGCGTACTGTCAACGCACACATTCATGCGGTGATGCGGTGCCGCTATTAACACGGATTCAGACACGGATTCAGACGTGCCTGACGCGCTGTTTGTTGAATGTAAGGTGCACTTTGACTGTGGTGTGTTTTTGCTGCTGTGTGTGGTTTGACGCCCTGCTAACGCTGAGCTCTAACGCTCTGTTCTTGATGTAAGGTGCACCGTGTTTGTGGTGTGTTTTTGCTGCAGTGTGTGGTTTGACGCCCTGCTAACGCTAAGCTCTAACGTTCTGTTCTTGATGTAAGGTGCACTTTGACTGTGGTGTGTTTTTGCTGCAGTGTGTGGTTTGACGCACTGCTAACACTGAGCTCTAACGTTCTGTTCTTAATGTAAGGTGCACCGTGATTGTGGTGTGTTTTTGCTGCAGTGTGTGGTTTGACGCACTGCTAACGCTGAGCTCTAACGCTCTGTTCTGTTACTGACGCACTACCTCTGCTGTGTTCTGCTTGCTGCGAATAAAAAGGTTGACGCTGTTGCATGCTCTTTGTGTGCCTGGAGCATTTAAAGTAAATATGTGAGGCACCAACTTGTGTTTTTGTCTTGACACAAGGAAGCATAATTAACAAACAATTGGCTCCTTCTGATTTGACTCAAGCATGTTCAAAGAGCTTCTTAGAGGTGGCTTCTCTTTTCTTATTAAAGATTCATCTTTTATATGACGGCACTAGGAAAAGATGCCACGACGTCAGGGCGTTTTAAACTTCCGATGCGCCTTCAAAATGGCTCCTGCTCAATTTTAAATTGATGTGTTCACAGGACACGATTAGATTGATCACAGGACAAAACCAGATTTTTTACATGACAAAATTAGAGTGTTTTACAGGACACGATTAAAGTGATCGCAGGACACAAGATTGAGCAAGAGGTTGCTTTCTATCAGACAGAGGAGGGACTCCTTGCCTAACGGCAAACACAAAATTTCCTCCTGCTTGCTTGGACAGTGCTGCAACATCTTGCCGCGCAAGCAAATGATACGCTTCGATGCGCAATTTGCACTCGCTTTCATTCAAAATCTAGCTTGCTTGCACACACGCGCATTCATATACACGCATGTAAACAAACACGCACTCATACAGGTATGCACACATAGACACTCACATACACACACAGGCACCACTTTCTCCCCTGAGGGTATGGTACTCGGCCCTGGGGGTGTGGTCCTGCGCCAGCCAGCAGACACCCCCTGCCTCATGCACGCAGCACAATGTGCCGCTCTGTGCAATGACTCCCGAGTGTTTGTGGCACAGAAGACGGGTACGTCTGTGAGATTTGCTGAAATGGCAAACGTGTGAATGTGACCAGCTGTTTTGATATGTAAAAAGGAACGCCACTGTTTCATAGCTGGAGTGATTTTCTCTCGCAAGTTATATATATATATATATTCATATGTTTGCAAGGTGTATATACATATGTCACCCATCTGTCTATGTGTTTGTGTCGCTTCCTTCCAGGGAAGCTCCAACGCATAGGGGAATCCACTGAAATAGCGCTGCGCGTGTTTGCTGAAAAGGTGTGTGTGTGCGTGTGTGTGTGTGTGTGTGTTTGTGTGTGTGTGTGTGTGTGTGCGTGTGTGTGTGTGTGTGTGTGTGTGTGTGTGTGTGTGTGTGTGTGTGTGAGTGTGTGTGTGTGTGTGTGTGTGTGTGTGTGTGTGTGTGTGTGTGTGTGTGCGAAAGGACGCAACAATTTTGTCGACAGATTGCATGCCCTTTACTTGCGAGGATGCAATTTTTCTATACCCCCTTTTCCTGAGCTTGAAGTCGTTCCTGTAATCCATCGACCCTAGTCTGCTGCAGCTTTCCCTCTGGTTCTTGACACCAGGTTGCCCAGCTTAGCATAGAAATGCTTGTGCTCCACGACAACTGACAGCACAATATCACCTGTCGATAACTTTTGTAGATTGGTTTGCCCAGCTCTGTCCGCATGGAGCACGCAGCGAGCCGCAGCCAATTTGGGACCAACGGATATTGGCAGGTGTGTGTGTGGGGAGGGGGGGGAGGGGGGGGTGGGGGGTGGAGGTGTGTTTGTGCATTTGCATGTGGGGGTGGAGGTGTGGACGTGACTGGGCTTGTGGGCTTGGGTTTGGAGCTTTGGAGGTGGTGGGGGATGTGGGTAGGTGCACAATTTCATGTGCGTATTGTGTGTGTGTGTGCGTGTGTGTGTGTACGCTTGATGCCGTCTGAGGAGACATCTTCCGTGTAAGCAACTTGAAAGCTCCTCCTGTATGCTCTCTATAAGCACTCTTCGTTCGTAAGTTACTTGAGTCATACCTCGTCATAATACGTCATAAATATTTCATCATAAATTACTTGAATGCCTATTATATGCAGGCCACTGTGGAGCGCTTGCAATGATGGAGACTTCCCATAACTGCATGATGAACAATGTTTTGTTTGGATATGAACTGTTCCACTTAAATAACGTGCAGGCCAATGTGGAGCGCTTAGCGCTGTTGGAGTTCTCCCGCGACCGCAAGATGATGAGCGTCCTGGTTAAAGGGGGAGATAAGCTGCACACCATCTGGTCCAAGGTAAGATTTGCTGTCATGCACATCCATGCTCATAGGCTATCTTGTCCAAGGTAAGGCTAGCTGTCATGCACATCCATGCTCATAGGAGTGCACGCTATCTGGTCCAAGGTCATTCATGCTGTCATGTCATGAAAGTGTACTCCATCTGTCATGTTCATAAAGTGAACGCCATCTGGTCCAAAGTAAGACGGTACCATGCTCCTCACTGAGATAGTCGTGCCTCGTTTGTGCAAAAAACATATGTAACGGCAAAGGACATTAAGTGCTCAAAAAGAAAGTATGGAACCGTGCCCACAAAGGAAGTGCTAAAACCGTCTGACACTTTAATTATAATTGATTGAGACTATCAAAAGTGTAAAACTTGTCACGCACATGTGTCAGGTTTGGCCAGAGCCGTTTATATACACCGTATATGACCGTATATTTGATGGTTTCCCTGTCAATTATACCGTATATACACCGTATATACATATGGTTCTGGCCAACCCTACGCATGTGTGCTGGATCATGCGCTGCCCTTGCCGTCTTCTCGTCCTTTTATGATCTTGCTTCACCATACATGACATATGTGTCTATACTTCACACACACATACATACACTTACACACATGCATGCATGCATGCACACACACGACCCTTGCCTGCGTGCGTGCCTGCAGGGCGCACCAGAGTTTGTGCTGTTGATACTAAACACACACACACACATATGCATGCGCACACACACAACCCTTGCCTGCGTGCGTGCCTGCAGGGCGCACCAGAGTTTGTGCTGTTGATACTTCACACACACACACACACATATGCATGCGCACACACACAACCCTTGCCTGTGTGCGTGCCTGCAGGGCGCACCAGAGTTTGTGCTGCGCAAGTGCAGCTACGTGCTGGCCAACAACGGGGAGGGTGCCGTGCCCATAACGGACAACATGCGTCAGGCCATTCTGTCAGACATGCAGGTGAGTGGTATTGACGCTGCGTTTGCTGCTGCTGTGTTGGCATATGCTTCATTCCATCAGACATGCGGGTGAGTGGTACTGACGCTGCGTTTGCTGCTTTTATGTTGCACGGTTCACAATTCCTTTTGTTTGGACTTGGGTGCTGATATAGGTCGTGGGTTCTTCCGTTACCCTGGGCACAAAGAACATTTAAACATGTGCGTTGTTGTTGTCGTCAGTGGGGAGGAAAGAGGATGGGAGGATGGCTGATCTATCACAGGCGGCATGTGTGTATTGGATCAATTCGTTGGGCATGCAGGGTTTGAAGCAGAGGTGCGTGCTTGAGTTTTGTGTAGCCAGCATCAAGTTGGCGTGGTACCTCACAGACAGCATGCACCTTGTGTGTGTGCGTGTGCGTGCGCGTGCGCGTGTGCATTTGTGTGCGTGTTTGTCTATACGTGCGTTTGAGCTGCTTTTACTCCAACAGGGATTATGTGTGCTCTTAATTTCATCAAAAATATTTCCATTCTTAATTTAAACCAGCAATTAGAGCGCTTGTACGAACTACTGTTCTGACAGCCTCCAATATTGTGTGATTCCAGGCGTTTGGGAGCCGCCAGGCCTTGAGGTGCCTGGCCTTAGCATTCAAGGGAGTGCCTGCCTCCACGACCAAGGTAAGTTTCGCCTTTGTATTCGTGTGTACTGTTGCAGGGCGCATCTTTGTATTCCTGTGTACTGTAGCAGGGCACGTCTTGTCGTGCACTGTACTGTGTACTGTTGCAGGGCATATCTTTTGTCGTGCGTCTTTGTATTTGTGTATACTGTTGCAGGGCACATCCTGTCGGCCTGTTTGTTGTTGCATGGGTCAGGAATCGACAGGACAACTGTGGGGGGAAGCTGCAATTTTGACTTGCGCAAGTACGCGTGCACTCCTAGCCTGCACCACCACAAACTAGAAACGACTTGGAAACCGAACTTTGGCAAGCTAACGCAATCTTACCTGTGTATGTTTGTGTAACCTTCAACCCCCCTTCCCCTCTCTCCATCCCGGTTTGCTTCCTGATTCATGTCACCTCATGTGTGCTTCAAGACCCATACGCCTCTCACACCACTTGCAGCTGGACATGAACGACGAGAAGGGGCTGACCTTCATCGGGCTGCTGGGCATGCACGACCCCCCGCGGGCTGAGTGCCGCTCTGCCATTGCCACCTGCCACAATGCAGGCATCAAGGTCATCATGGTCACCGGGGACAATAAGGTGGGGGTGCTATTTGGTGTCATGTGAAGTTGTGGGGTGCCGTGGTGTGGTGTTGAGTGGAGATGTGGGGTGTGGTCTGTGGTGCTGTGGTGTGGTGTTGAGTGGAAATGTTTGGTGTGGTCTGTGGTGCTGTGGAGTGGTGTTGAGTGGAGATGTGTGGTGTGGTGCTGTGGGGTGGTGTTGTGTGGAGATGTGGGGTGTGGTCTGTGCTGCTGCAGTGTGGTGTGGTGTGGAGGTGTGTGGTGTGGTCTGTGGTGCTGCGGTGTGGTGTGGTATGTGGTGCTGTGCTGTGGTGTGGTTGGTGTGGTGTTGTGGTGTGATGTGTATTTGCGATGGACTGGGTGCAGGAGGGCGGTCCGGAGTGAGGGGTGGGTGCAACGTTTAAGTTTGTGGATGTATGTGAATGTGAGTGTGAGTGTTGTTTTGCTCCTAACGCCATAGTGGCTGCCAAATGTGACAGCGCCATTTCAGTTTGTGAATGTATGTGAATGTGAGTGTAGTTTTGCTCCTAACGCCATAGTGGCTGCCAAATGTGACAGCGCCATTCCAGTTTGTGGATGTATGTGAATGCGAGTGTGCTTTGCTCCTAACGCCATAGTGGCTGCCAAATGTGACAGCGCCATTTCAGTTTGTGGATGTATGTGAATGTGAGTGTGCTTTGCTCCTAACGCCATAGTGGCTGCCAAATGTGACTGCGCCACTTCAGTTTGTGGATGTATGTGAATGCGAGTGTGCTTTGTTTCCAACGCCATAGTGGCTGCCAAATGTGACAGCGCCATTTCAGTTTGTGGATGTATGTGAATGTGAGTGTGGCTTTGCTCCTAACACCATAATGGCTGCCAAATGTGACAGCGCCAGCCCCTTACATCCCAGCCGCGTAGTTTGTGCAACACAAGGGAGAGAGGTGCTAGCTGTGCATCCGACACACGCACGTTGCCCTAGTGTTAAGATGTGTAGCTCGTCTGAATCTATCTTGATCTGAGTTGATCTGACTTGATCTGTCCCGACACACGCTCATACCGCCCTAGTGTTAACATGTGTAGCTCGTTTAAATCTGTCTTGATCTGAGTTTGCAGGGTACAGCAGAGGCAGTGGCACGTCAGGTGGGGGCCCTGTCTCCTGGCAGTGCACTTGCTGGCAGTGAGGATGAAGACGGGCACGGCATCTCCTACACTGGTGGGTGTGTGTTTGTGTGTGTATGTATGTGCAATGCCTGTGAGTGCAAGTATGTAAGTGTGCGTGCATTTATGTAGGAGGGGGGTCAAGGTTTTTGACACATACGTGGCTACAGCGTGCTTGGGCCAGAGCTCTGCCAAATGCGCAGCAGTTGCTCCCTAATATAGTCTCCGATAAACTAAGTAGCAAGAAATAGCAAGAAACTCTTAGGGTTTAGAAGGAGGTGGAAGTCTGTGACTTTGCGAAGCGCTCAGTCGGAATTGGCGCTGAAGCTTTGCACTCCAATGCAGAGGTTTTTGTCCAAATTCTATTCATACATTTAAGCCCTGCCAAATGGGCAGCCCAAAAACGTATCCATATCTAATCCCTGCCTTGTGGAAGATCTTCTCTCTGCCAGAGAAAGCTGTGTAAAACCTCTCTTCCAGCACCCTTTCTCGTATGCATGCTCCTTCTCTCCGCGACTAGAGCTCTCGCTATGATGGAAACCATGGGCCAATCCCAGCTCTGCATATTTCTGTCGTCCTGATTGTCACCTCAATGTTGTAGCTCAACTTTATTGCTCCCTTTTGCGTGCCTCCTCCCTTTCAGATGTAGAGATGGACGGGATGGGTGCCATGGGCCAGGCTCAAACCATACGCACATTCACCATCGCAGCACTTTAAAGCACCTTTTACGTGTTCTCTCACTGCGCTTCCCCCTCCAGGCCTAGAATTTGACGAGATGGGTGCCATGGGCCAGGCCTCAGCCACGCGCAGCCTGTTGGTGCTGTCCAGGGTGGAGCCCATGCACAAGCTGCGGCTAGTAGAACTGCTCAAGGCACAGGTGCGTATGTATGTTTGTGTGTGTGTGTGTGTAGCGGTGGGAACAGGGTGGTTGCCTTGCCTGTTTCCTCTGATGGAGGTATTGCTTTGAAAGCTGCTTTTAGAGGAACAGAGGCGCGCAAGTGTTCAGGGGGGAAGTACTCCCAGCCTATTGTTCCTGTGGAAGTATTGCTAAAAAGATGCTTTGAGAAATAATCAGCAAGTGCTCAATTGTGAGTGTAATTGTGCGTGCGCTGTGCTGTCAGTCTAGTCTGCTCATGGGCATGCAATACGTTGTGGTGACAGTTTGCACATCAGCCTTAAAATGGCTGTGCGCGTGTTGCTGATGACCCACTTTTCTCCTGCATCTTGTCGTAAAGTCAATTTCCAGGATTTCTGTTTTAATTCGTTACAGGTGCTGTAGGAGCTTGCATCGTCCTTTGGCAGATTGATGCAAACCCAGCCTTTCAAACTTAAACTTGTGAAAATTTTGCTACTCATGCGCACGCCTACCATGTGTGCGTACCTGTGCTAAACTGTGTGCACTTATGCCCAACAGGTCCATTGCGCTTTGAAAAGGGACAAAGATGCTGCTGCAGGAAGTTCAATAATAATAAACCAAATCAAAAATGATGAATATTTCATTGGCACGCTGCTGTGTGTGTCGGATTGTGCATACGTGCATACTGAATGCCTCTTTATCCCCTTGAAACTAACTATTGCCTCTGCCGTGAAATTGTATTAATGAGTATTTGTTTACGCTCAACAGGGCCATGTCGTGGCTATGACGGGGGATGGTGTCAACGATGCCCCTGCCCTGCTGCGTGCGGATATTGGTATTGCCATGGGCTCAGGTACAGCCATTCTGGGCCTCTCTGCTTTTTTACTGCAAGGCTCGCGCTGCATGGTTTATTTGTTAAGAGGTATTGCAGCCAATAATGTAGGCGTTAGCTGCAGCCAATAATGTAGGCATTAGTTGCAGCCCCCCACTCGCAGCACCACTCAGCTGCCCCTGGTGCAGGATTATAAGCTTTGTGTGCACGGTTGCGGGGTTTTTGTGTGAAACAAAGTGCTCAATTGGTTGATCCAGAAATATACCTTGAACTTTCATATAAACTGTCACTGCCATTCTTGTCGTAATCGATTTCCTCTTCGCCTCCTGGTGGTTTTCAACTTCCCTTCGCTTCCTGGTGGTAATCAACTCCCTCCGCCTCTGTGGCTTGCAGACTCCACTGTGGCCAAGCAGTACAATGTAATTAGTCACTACATTTCATGGAACTTCCTGTGTATGCTTCCCCTCCGCCTCCTGTGCTATGCAGGCACCGCTGTGGCCAAGCACGCGTCTGACATGGTGCTGGGAGACGACAACTTTGCCACCATCGTGTTTGCAGGTATGCTCACGTGTATATACATGCGTCTAGAGGCAGGGTGTGTGTGTTTTGCTATGTGTGTTTATACACATGCGTTATTGTGCGTGTATGCATCATGGTGTGTGTCTGTGTTTTACTATGTGTGTGTATATAAATGCGTTATTGTGCGTGTATGCGTCATGGTGTATGTTTTGTATACGTGTGTATATACATGCGTCATTGTGCGTGTATGCGTCAGGGCATGTGTGTTTCACAGAAAAAGGCCTTCAGTCAAGAAGTGCGACTGCTAGCCTGCTCGTAGGAGGCAAATAGTTCATGGGGGAAAAACAAAGCCTGTCGTTGTTCTGGCTAGTTTACTATGTGCATGCATTCTATTGTGGTTTGTCATTGCCAGCTTCAAATTCTGATTAGTGGGCGAAGTGTTGTTTTTCAACATGGTCTTGCCTCATGTGCTACCACGCCCAACCATATGTGGCCAGCCACTCCAAATTGTTTTTGCTTGTACTTGTAATGCAACAACCATATGTGGCCAGCCACTCCAAATTGTTTTTGCTTGTACTTGTAATGCAACAACCATATGTGGCCAGCCACTCCAAATTGTTTTTGCTTGTACTTGTAATGCAACTGCTCTTGTAGCTATAGCTACTTACTGCTCGTGCTACTTGAATGTGGCATCAACAACACTTGCAACTTGTGCCTGCACCTTTGCAATGCGTCTCTTTTCCAGTTCTGCATCCTCCATCACACTTCAAGCATAGCACTTCCAAGTCTAAAGCTCCACATGCTTCGTCGCTAGGCTTGGCCAGAACCATATATTTACAGAGTATATACGTATGTTTTGCAGGGATTTCATCAATTATACGGTCATATACGGCGTATATATATATATATATATGGTTCTGGCCAACTCTATTCATCACACTTCAGTAACATGTCCTCGATTAACTTGACTGTCTACTCAGTGTCTGAGGGCCGCGTCATCTTCAACAACACCAAGCAGTTCATCCGCTACATGATCAGCTCCAACATCGGAGAGGTGGTGGCCATCTTCTTGGCCGCCTTGCTGGGGCTTCCAGAGGTAGAGTAGACACTGCTGCTAATCTTATCCAATCAAATTTTTTTGCTGCTCAAGTTTGTGTGAACTAAAATGCCCCAGGAAGGGTGCGGCCATCTTCCTGACTGCCTTGCTAAGACTCGACAAGTCTGATTCTGGGTCGAGCAACGACCAAAGTAGCAGTTGGTGTACGCAATCCGTACATGTTGTGACCTGGATTTCTAGGCAGCTGCAGTATTTCTGGCTGGTTTATTAGGAACCTCAAATAACAGAAACGACGGCGCAATGATCAAAGTGGTGGGAATCATGTGCTCTTCCGTATTATTGCACTTAGTGACTCGCACTAGCCTCCACTGGAGCCCTCCATAATTACTTGCTTGTGTGCTGGTGTATATGTACACGCACGTGCTGACGCCGGTGCAGCCTCCTTAATCACTTTCTTTTGCTGTGGTCTGTATGTAACCACAGGTGCTGTGGTCTATGTGTAAACACAGGTGCTGTGGTCTATATGTAAACACAGGTGCTGTGGTCTTTATGTAAACACAGGTGCTTTGGTTTTTATGTATACACAGGTGCTGTGGTCTTTATGTAAACACAGATGCTGTGGTTTTTATGTATACACAGGTGCTGTGGTCTTTATGAATACACATGTGCTGTGGTCTTTATGTATACACAGGTGCTGTGGTCTTTATGTATAAACAGGTGCTCAAGCCGGTGCAGCTGCCGTGCTTTACTGGAGCCCTTCATAACTGCTTGCTCATGTGCTGGTCTATATATTTACGCACAGGTGCTCACGCCGGTGCAGCTGCTGTGGGTGAACCTGGTCACAGATGGTCTGCCAGCCACGGCTTTAGGCTTCAACAAGGCAGACAAGGACATGATGGCCAGGGGGCCACGCAGGTGTGTATGCATGTGTGTGCGTGCACGAGTGCAATTCTGTTGTCCTCCTAGATTCTTTATGATGAGTGTTGTTGTTGCATGAGCATTCCTACTCCTAGACTCTTTGTGATAAAGTTATTGATGCTTGCTTGACAGATGGAAGATTCCACGCAAATAATAGAAAATGGCCGGGGTCTTTTTTCTGCGATCTTACGCAGGATGTTCACTGTCATTCAGCAAGTAAATTTCTGTGCAGGGGTTTGGCCCTCCCTCTCCTTTGCCCCTACGTAACCCCACGTATAGGGCCGATACCCAAGACCGTGCATACAAAGCATATGTAAATGAGTACTTTGACATGTAAATGAGTACTTTGAAGAGGGTTTCCATGTGTGCGGAATAATGTGTTGCTGCCACGAGTATTTTTGGCAGGGGGGGTCTCATCTCTAAGGGAGAGGGAGGGAGAGAGAGGGTGAGGG
>Ga0307942_1003569_pt1 | contig 12584 bp, 6 predicted proteins | sample OrgLakmetagen175_FD_201846 | JGI IMG/M metagenome (GOLD analysis project Ga0307942, IMG submission 201846) | Saline water microbial communities from Organic Lake, Antarctica - #175 | ecosystem: Environmental > Aquatic > Non-marine Saline and Alkaline > Saline | place: Antarctica: Organic Lake...
CCCCAAAACCCCAAAACCCCAAAACCCCGACTCACTCGCAAGTTATAGAAATGTTAGGCAATATTATTCGATACGAATTGGTTAATTGTCAAGCTGACACAGTAGGGCTGTACCTCTCTTGATCCAGTGGTCAGGTGCTTTAGATGAGGCGAGCTCTATCATCAAGATGAAGTTAGTTGAGTGGCCAGTTGTGTTCAAGGTCCCTGCTCTTTCTGAAGTCTTGTATAGTGGACAACTATAGTCTTCTGGATCTGAGTTATGATTTCTCGTTGGGATGATATTGACACCTTGTAACTGAGTATAATTTTTTCCAAACTCAGCATCTTCAAGTAGTTGGGTATCTTTGTTAATTCTTCCACATTCAAGGAATAGTCCGTAAATGTACTTACTTCCATCTTCCTCACATTCCTCACCAAATTTGAATGAGAAGCTGAGTTCATCAATAGGAATCTTATGTTTTCTAGCATATTCTTGGAGAGTTGCAGTGAGGAATCCTTGTGGGAAGAAGAAGCATGGCATCCAAAATTCTCTTATCTTTCCTTTAACCAACCATGATCTGATGAATTCAATTCTTTCAATTAAGTTCTCCACCCATGAGCTCAGAGGTTTAAGTGAAGGGTAAGCGTTCTCTGCCCATTTTTCTGGTACTTTATTAATCAAAATACAACTGTACATTTGATCGAGTTCATCAGACATTACAGCAAGTCCCTTAATGGCAGCTCTTAGTTCTTCAAGAGTTCTAATGATGATTGAAGTTAATCTATTGAATCGTTCTATTTCCTGGAGGAGATATGTTGTCAAGGAGGCATACAATCCTTGCTTACTAACCTTAAACAGTTCTTTAGCAGAACCTTCTTTCGTGAGAGCCTCAGGTAGATCTTGCAGGATTTTATCGGCAATAGAATCTACGAGGTTATCATTTTCTTGTGAGCTCGAGCTTCCCAAACCACTTCTACTTTGGATTGATAGTACTGTATCAAGTAGATAATTACTCTCATTTGCAAGACATGCAATATCTGCGTTGTCGTTCATTCCAAATATTTCTGGACTATCAATATCTGGTAATCCTCGTACGTACTCAAGCATACCCTCTACAGTTGTGCCCTTCGCAGGAAGCTTGTAGACTCCTGATGGAGTGTAGGCATATCCTTCCTCTAAAATAGATGGGTTGATGAAGGTTTCGAGAATGCTCATGAGGCATCTTCTATCTTGGTTGTCAGTGACCCTTCCTCCATAAATAATTTCTCCTGTGAGGTACTTGATGGCATCCCAAGCAATATCTTCTTTTTCATCATTGAGCATGTCTCTGATGATGGTCTGAGAAGCTTCAAAGTCACTTTCATTAAAGCCATATACAATGTTCCATCCTAGTGGGCCAAATTTCTTACGTTCATGGACAATTGCGTGGAAGCAGCAGATACTGAAGGCAAATTTCTTGAGCTCTTCACCTTTCTTGCAATCTGTAAAGAAGCTGTCTTTGAGTGAACTAACCGACCCCAGTAAGTTAGCTTTGATACCCTTTGGAGGTTCACTAGTTACTTTGATACTGTTTTGGAGAACAGATATTGGGAAGTGCTCTGATGGCATGGATGTCAAGAATAATCTGAAGTCTTTGTGATGTTCACTCTCACTAATTTGAAGCACTTGATTTTCCAGCTCAGCCATAAATGAAATGTAGAGGTGACAATTTTGTAGCATAACCCAACACCCGTCTTGTTGTGATTCACCTATTTTCTTTAGTGCTAATTTATCTTGACCCTGCCCTAGTGAAATAATGTGGATTTGATCTTGCCATTTTTCACCCTTGATATCTTTAGCTAAATTCATGACCTGTGAGGTTGGATCTGCTCCTTCAGTCAAGATAAAAGTCAATGGAGTGTTACTATCAGAATCAGAATATACATCACGCATTTGAGTCGGCATTAAGGTTGAAAACTCCTTTCCTAGTTTCTTTTCCACAAACTCTCTACACAAGAATGATAGTCTTTCTGGCTTCAAACCCTTGAAAATCAGCATTCTCTGGAACATTGTGATTCTGTCGTCGAGGCCTCCTGGGAAGGGTAGTTTTACAGGGCTCTTAGTGATGTTGATCCATTGTCTCCATTGAGTCAAGTTTCTTTCAAACTGTTCAGGTAAGTCAGTGAAATTCTCATGCACATGCTCAAGATTCAGAATGTAGTTCCATTGTTTCTCTGTAATAAGCTCTGGATCTGGGTTTTTGTATTCTTTTGTATTTTTGTCTACCATGACTCCTCTAAGTATCATTCCCCACTCCTCCTCATTGATTTCGCCTGCTGACTTGCAAATCTGGAAAGCGATGAGGAATGAGAAAATCAGCTTGTGGGTGTTGAAGAGACCTCTGCAGATGTTGGTGTACACTAGTTCGGTTGTACTCTTCATCAGAATCTCTACACGCTTCTCAATGTCATCTGAAGCTTCAGAGTTAATAATAATATGCTTGAACAACTTGATAAAGTAGTTGAGAGAATATTGGTACATTGGATCAATTCCTGATAAACTTGCGATAATGAAGAACAGAGTCTGGCCTCTCTCGGCGACTACTTTATATTGACTCCTCGCTTGCTCTATTTCAACCTGTGCTTCTTTATTGTTCTCGAGGTTTTTGGTGATGTCGTCAGAGGTAATCTTTGAATCGTCAAGTTTGGCGACCAAGACTTCATCATCAAGGATATTCTCACTACTGTTTGCTAAACTTTTTAGAATGTCATCTTCTAGGTTTTTGATTCTCTTTTGATCATTTGCAATAGTCAGAGTTAGTTCGTTCTTTTTAATTTCAACAGCTGAGTTTTCTATTTTGACAATTTCTGCAAGCAACTGTTGTGATAGACCCATTTCAGTGACAGTGAAGTTGATAATTGTGACTCTGATAAATATTTCAGGCAAGAAGTGTGGATTTGCCATATTGGTAACGAAATAAATCTTGAAGTTAGGATCATAATCTATTGTTTTGTCTCCAATCCTGATTTGCTTTCTTCCTCCATTAATGATAAGATCATTTGTGACAATTGGTTCATAAAGTGGATCGATTGTATCTGGCATATCTTCAATCATAATTTCATAACCCATTTTAATGGCTGTTTCTAACGTTCTTTGAATGTTTGGATCGGTGCTTCTCACGATCATCATCTCAGTTAGTCGATTGCTGATGTTCTTCAACCATGTTGTTCCCTGAAGTTGTGGGTCAATTAGAAGAGGCTTTCTCGTACCCTTTTCGATCATAATAGCATTACAAACAGATACACTATCAGCTGGAAGCTTGTCAATTTGCCAGTCCATAATCCTCATTGGATCTCCCATAATGTTTTCGAGTTCAAAGGTCTCACTTGCATCAATGCCATATTCCTTACATTTTTCAAGCCACTGGGTAGTGAGTTTGTTTCTGTAAATTCCAGTGAATGGGCCATAGTATGAAATGCACGCAGCTGAAATGAACACATCTCCTGGAAGTTTCTTAATTCTAGAGTCAAGAATTTCAATGTTTTCACCCCATCTTCTGTGTTCGTCTGCAAGCCCAGTTGTCAGTTTCTCTGCTCTGACTAACCTGGCTTGTGTGAGATCTATTTCTCTGTCAAGCTTTTCTTTGTCAGATTTACACTTGTTGAATGATTTTTTGAGAACTTCCAGCTTTTCTAGTTCCACATTGAGCACATCCTGTTTCTCTTGAAGTTCTGCGTTTGCCTTGTTGAATTTTTCATTCATTTCTTTGAGATTCTCTTTTAGTGGTTCGATCTTCTTAACAACTTTGGTGTAACTAAGAATAGCTCTCACCCACTCTCAGAGTGACTTTCCTGCCTCAGTTGACTTCTTTACTATTTCTGGTGTAAAATCTGGATATTTGTTTACAAATTTATCAAGAGCAGAGACAACTTTTTGAGGAATATTGTCTTTGTCGTATGACTTCAGTTTGGCAAAGAAGTTAGTCGCAAGCATTTTCTTGATATCAGACCAAGTAATCTTATCATAGTTAGTCCTCTCCTCAAGTAGAATAGCAACAGCTCTAAAGGTAATATCAACCATTTCAGTTGGCTCCTTGAATGTCTTCAGTTCAGCAATGTCACCTTGGTTAAGAGTGTTTACTGCAACTTGTGCTTTCTCAAGTGTTGGAAGGGCCTCATCAAGACTATCTTGAGCTTCTCTTTGTAGCATTTTGATCTCATTGGCTTGTGTCTCAACCTCAGTAGCTTCATCTTCAACAATTGCCTTTGTCTTGTAAGCTTCGATTTTATCTTTTTCAAGAACTTTAGATAATTTTTCTTGTTCAATCATATTTTCTTCAAGAACAGGTTTAAGTTTAGTTAGCTCTTTTCCAAGTCGTGCAACTTCTTGATTTGTAGCCTCTAGTTTTTCAAGTCCTGAGAATAAGGTGTTTCTACGTATGCTTAATTCTGAGTTTTTCTCTTTCAAGTAAACTTGATAACTAGATATAAAATCGAGGTAACTTTTTGGTGTAATATACACCTTTCTCTTGAGTGCATTGTAGAAGCTGTCTGCTTCTTTTTCTACTCATGAATGAACAAATACACATGCTTTTGATAGAGATACTTTAGTTTCATCTTCTGATATGTCTTCAATACCTTCAAGGAACCTCTTGGAAATGCTTAATAGTGCTTCTTCTGGCCAAGTGTCGAACCAATCAATTGTACATCAATTGACAAGTGATGGGAACATCCTAATTCTGGTTCTGAGTGCAGCTCCGACTGGTGAAAGACACAATACGATATGTAGATTGTCTCTTACTCTTTGAATAAACAAGTTATTGAGTCCTTCGTTAATACCAAGCTTTTTGCCAACTTCTCTCATTTCTCTGTTGATTTCATCTTTATCTTCGTTTTCCCATAAGTTGGGTATCTCTCCTGAATTGAGCAGACTGTTGACATCTTCTAGGAATACCTCATTGGTGATTTGGTTGTCTGTGATGATCAATGAAATCTTTTTGCCTCCAAGTCCAGCTGGTTTAATTGACCCTTGAGAAATATCTTCTCTGAAGTTCTTTTGGGTGTAGTTCTTCTTTGAGCCTAATGATGAAATCTTGCATCCAGTCATGAATGAAGCCATCTTGGTTAAGGTTTGCTTTCCGCATCCACCAACTCCAATGAGTAAAACATTTCCTCTCGGTTGGATGAGAATTCTACTGATTCTGCTGATATGTTGGCATGCTTCTTTGAAAAGAACGAGGTCAAGATGTTGGCCAAGCTCAATGTTATATTCTTTCATGTACTCCACGAGAACTTTGTTCAGTTTTCCATAATCAATGATCTCTTCATACTCTCGGTCTTCCAGTGAAATATTCTTATTGAGGAAATCTCCAAAAAGGATTTCGTTGCTTCCTAAGATTTGGTCTTCAAGGTTAACTCTGAATACTTTGGTTGTAAGCTCAGCCACATATTGCTTGAACCAACTTCTATCTTCTTCGTTTGTCATTCTGTCATGGAAGACTCTTGAAGCTTCGTGCACCCATAATTTAGCCAAAGTCTCGATAGTATTTACTTTCTTAGGAGTTGCCATACAAATACCTTGCACAATTTTTGAAATATCTCTGAGATTGAAAGTATAGTGACTCTTGGTCGGAGTTGGTCGAAGAACTTTAGATGATTCTATGTAGACATAAATAGATGCCTCTACTACGTTTGTTGCCATTAGTTTTATCTCAGTCTTGAATCCTTGCTCAATGAAAAATCCATTTACAATACTTTTAAAAATGAGTTCAAGTGATTCTTCAGAAGTTTGCGGAAGACAGATCATATGGAAGTGTCTTGTGAATCTCAAATTCAAAGCTTTTCTACCACCTCCAGGTGGAGCAGCGGCACAGATTGTAGTGGTTCCTTCTATATCTTTCCAGAACAGTTGCTTGTCATAGACACCCTTTAGCTCTAAAAATTGTCTGAGCAGCTCAATTGGTCTTTGAGACCCGTAGTCGTCAGTATCAGGCATGTTAACATCATCAATAAATATTGCCACTTTCTTTCCTCCAGGTCCAGAGAGTAGAGTTTTCCTTCTTTTCTCTAGCTTTTCTTCGATCTGCATCTGCACCTGAGAAGCTTTGGTTTGGGAGGAGAAGGATAGCAAGATCTCTTCGTATGGACTCGTCTCTTTTGTCTCTTGAATTGCTGTATCAATGATAATTGACTTTCCGACTCCAGTTACTCCTGTGAAGAAGAGAGGGAAGTTGTGTTTCAAGCACTCTTTGACAAACCAGGAGAACCTCACTGTGTCTTTAGTTGGGACGACAAGATCAAAGTAGTTCTTTTCGCTGCTATACTCGAATGGAATTTTTGGCCAAAATTCAAACTTTACTGGGTCTTTCTTTCCTCCAGGAACAAGGCAATAGTCGTATGTCGAACCTTTAGGCATATCGTTCATGTTGAATTCAGTTGATAAATAACTCTCGAATCTTGGATGGAATTTACTGTCTATAGATCCTCCTAATGACCAAGTTAGACAAAATACGAAGATTCTTGTCAGTGCTTTTCTAGCTTCATTTTCATCTAATTTAGTTAAGTCACATTCTAAACTGTCTGAAGTAAGGATTAACATAAGTCTTTGCAATGATTGAACAAGATTGTTTTGTACTGTAGGAATAGGTTCTTCAAACTCATATTTATCGAATAATTCTAGTGCACCTTCAAGTCTTTGTTCAAAAAGTTGTTCGATTATATCACGTATCCTATCATTATATCTTTCTCCAACAAGATCTTTGTGAACCCACTGATGTACTCCAAGTCTCCAATCGCAAACATCTGGTGATATGAAGATCATTCCACATCTTGAAACTGTTGCTGGTGAGGCCATTTCAAGGTTATCGCATTCAAAGATCATTTTCATTTCTGGATTGAGCTTTACTCTCTCACCATTCGAAAGACAGAGAGTCATGTTATCGTCAAGTACGGTGTTCATGTTTTCAATCCATCCAGCATCGACGGGGCCATCAAAGACAATCCATTTGTTACTCTCTGTGGTGCTTTCTACAAAGTTACGGATGAGGTAAGAGGCTAGACCATCAGTCCATTCCTGAGTCATGTGAGAGAACTCTCCGTACAACTCGTTGATTGAGAGACTTTTAGGGTTGAGAACTTCTTTTTCAATAGCTGAAAAAAGCTGTGGCTGGATTTTGTTCTCGTTAAGGTAGTTCATCGCTCCGAATAAAGCTTGGTAGGTTACTGTCTTTCCAGTCATTGCTTCACCTACAATCATAACTCCAAATCTGACTCTGAGAGTTTCATAGAACTGAAGGATTTTGCCAATCTGCTTATCATTTACAGCCAAGTAGTGTTTTTCTCAGTATTTATTAAGAGCATCAAGTAGATTTTCATAGTTGACTGATGGAAGTTCTATACCGGGGAATAAATCCATCACAATTGCGTCGAAGAGTGGAATATCATCCTTGAGGAATTTTGGGATATTTGAGTCTCTCATTGCTCTAATCAAAATCTTATCTTCTGAAGAGTGTGGATTACTTCTTTTGAGTTGGCCAGCCATAACTAAAACACTTTTAACCGCACGCATTCCAAAATCATAATGCTTCTGTTGTGACAGCTGTTCAGAGGCAAGTTTGTACAACTTTGTCATTTTCATCGATAGTGGTTTTGCGAGAGAAAATCCTTCTGAGAATAACATGATTTCTGCAATCAATGCATAATCTGGGATCATCATTGAAACTGGTCTGAATAATACTTTGAGGTTGTCTGGAAGTTCAGTCCTGCCTTTGTACCCAGGATTCATTGTTACGAATACTCCCATTTCTGGATTTAAATCGATTGTCTTATCATCAAATAAGAATGTTTCTCTGTTTGAAAGCATTGCATTCCTTATAGTAATCAATTGTTGTGCAATAACAGACAATACTTCGATATTGATTCTGTTGAATTCATCAAGACAAGCCCATGATCCTGTATATGAGAGACCTGAAAAGAGTTTCGCCATCATTTTATAGTTTACTTGATCTGAGCAATTGAATACGACACAGAATTTACCAAGTCCTTTCGCAAGATCTTTTGTACTTTCAGTTTTTCCTGTACCTGCTGGACCAGCTGGAGCAGCACCAAGCTTAATACTTAGAGCACTTGTAATTGTCATCCAGCATCTATCAGTTAACGGGGTAATGACAAGTCTGGTGGTGGCTCCAAGGTATTCATACCCATAATTCAGCTTAGAGTTGAGTTGGCAAATATTGACAGTTCCACCGTCTCCCATGTAATATCTAAGTTGTTGCTGCCATACAAAGTCATCGACAGATGCATTTTCATCTTTGATCATCCCAATAATATCTCTGTAATGCACATCTTGAGTCATGAGACAGATAACCGTCCTCCTCTCGATATCAGTAAGCTTTTTCCTAACGATGTTTGTAAGAATCTTGAGGGAGTCACAAATACTATCAAACCAAGATTTAATTAACTCATAATTTTCTTCCTCAAGGATGTCCTCTGTGGTTCCACACCAGACAATAGAGTCAACTGTAATGGCAGCCTGCAAAATATTATTCTTTAAACCGTTTAGCTTGATTTCTTCGCTACTTTCATCATTAATGTAGCTGTTATACAATGTTTTAATAGAATTCTTAACAGTATTCTCTGTAGTTTCTTCTAGCTCTTTAAGCCACTTCTCAACTGAATCTCTTGCTTTTGCTGGTTTTCCAAGAACTAGGATTTCCTTTTCTGCTGACTCTACTTTAATGATGTTTTCTGAGTAGGCTCCTTCTCCAAACACAATTCTGTTGATGTTTTCAAACAGTTTCCTTAAGTGGGGCTGCACAGTGTCTGGCTTTCTATTAGCCTCAGCAAGGATGAGCAATAACTCATTATTTGACAAGAAGAAAAATCTTGAGAATGCCTGACGTTTGCCTTCGAGGTAGTTGTTCAGAGCTTTCTGGATCTCATCAAGAGCTCTATTATGGCCTCGGAATGTCTCAAGTTTATCATCTCTTGCTGCTGTTATAATCTTGTTACACTGGGGATTCATATTGATGTCCTTCATGATTACTCTCCAAGATTGATCAAGTTGAGAAAATTTTTTAGTATCAGATGGGAGACTCTTAGATATATCTGGAGAATGGAAGATACTTTCGAGATATGTCCAGCCTTTTTGTCATTCCATCCACTCATCAAGTAATTCTTCAAGGTATGAAAGTTTTTTATTGAAGTTCTCAACTACTTTTCTAATACGATCAGCGAATCTTGATGTTAAAATTGTGCTGAGAGCTACAAGTGATTCTTCAAGTACTTCATCTACTTCTTCTGTTGAAGAGATAATATAATAATCTTTTGAGTCTTTGTATGGATTAATATCAAACTTAACAGTTTTCCAATCCTCTTTAACCTTTTCAAACAATTTTTCTAGTTCAAGTTCTTTTGTCGCTTTGAGTGAAATTTCTGCAATCTCTTCGCACGATTGTTGGTTGAGATTCATGTCAATCAACGATTTTAAAGTGAATTCTTCATCTTCTGGGTCAATTTCTTGGCCATTTAAGATACTGTTGATTTCTTCCCAATGTCTAGCTTTGAGAGCAGGATCTCTCAGTCATCCGACAATAGGAACAGTGTTCTTCATGAGATCAACTTCATCTTTGAATTTCTTGGCTGCGTCACTATTTTCAAAGCCACTTGTACATTGGGCAGAGGATTTAACCATTTCTGACAACTTCCCTTCAATTGCATCTACATTAATATCCTGAAGAGGGATACGCAGCCATTCATCGTAGTAGATACCAATTTGTTTCATCCCAGTCCAGAGTTTCTTAAGCAAGTTGAAGTCGTTAACGAGTATATCGATGCTTTCGAAATAGACTTCACCTATCTCCATGAACTTCTGCTGTTCGTTGATCAGCTTCCCCTTATTCTTGATGGTTTCAACTTCTTTGCCGAGTTCGTTTACCAAATCAATTCCCTTCTCGATCTCTGTATCTTTATCATAAAGTTCTTCGTTTTTGAACTCCTCGTTACAAAGATCAATGCGTTTTTCAAGTTTGGGAGCTTCCTTATCGAGGGCTTTTTTGAATCTAATCTCATTGGCTTCTCCAGCTTCTAAGCCCTCTTGTAGTTTTTGTCTTACATTTTTGAGTGCAGAGTGAGTGTCTTTGTACTTGGATTTGTTCTTCTCAGGGATCTTGATGTGGTACTCCTCCATCACTATTCGAAGTTGCTCGATGGACTGGAACCTGTCTGTGTAGGCGTCGATCAGGCCATCCATCTTCCACAAGTACTTCATGATTTCAACAAATTCGTTGATGTTGGTCGGGATTCTTGAAAGAAGAGTATGTGCTTCTTCTAATTCTCTGCACAATTCATTGAGCTTGTTAAAGAGAAACTTAGGCAAATAGTCCATAATTTGAGTCATACACCTTTCTGGAGATGGCTTAATCTCATTGATTAATCTCAGGAGACTGAGTCTGAAAATCAAAATGTCATGCGGACTCACGATTTCTAAAATCATTTCTCTCTGTTGGTGATGCTCTTCCAGTGCTTTCTTGAAAGTATCATGGTCTTGGTATTCTGTGCAGTCAGCATCTAGATTCTCAAGATGGAAATCAATATATTTTTGATATCTTTTGCAGTATTCTGTCACATCTTGAAAGGAGATTTCAACTTGGTCGTATATTTTCTGACAGTTTAAGCTTATCGTCTCTGATGAAATTGCGAGATTTATGAGATCATTGTATTCACCTGAAACTTTATCTTCAAAGTCATGGTTGTTGTAGATTTTGTTAATAAAATCGAGTGTATGTAAAAACTGTTCATTAGTGCATACAAGCTGGATACCCTCAGAAACTGCATTCTTTATAGCTTCTTTTAGGTCGTACATTGATGGTGAATAGACAAGGTTGAGTCCTTCATGAGGGTATTCTGAGAAAGAAACATCCACCTCAAATAGTGGACAAGATTGCATTTTGCTTCTGATAATTACTTTTTTGTTATTGCTTAAATCTTCTTGGACAACTTCCAAAGCATGTGCCACTGAGTTATCAATTAGGCTGAGTTTAGAATCCATGATGATATAGTCCACTAACCTCACGTACTTAATTAGCTTCGCATAATGAGTTCTCTTTGTAGCTTCTTGAGCATAAAGCATTGGCTTCTGAGTTTCATCACCAATCAGGAATGGCTCGGTCTCTTCATCGTCTACCTCCACTTTCTCGTTAAGACTAATTCTGTTGACTTCTTTGAAAGTCTTCATAGATTTTTCACAAGAGTCCTCTAGCTTTTCTTTGATGCCTGCACAGCTTCTGGTGAGTTCAGATTTAAGCTTCTTCCGATGGTCCCTCTGCTCACTTGTAAACTGGTCGATGTTTCTGGCAATATCTGATGTAATTTTTACGATTTCCATGTTCGATATAACAAGAGCGTTGGATCTAATGGCTAGTAAAGGTTTTGAAAGTTCCTGATCCAATATGAATAATTCGTTTGCAAGTGTTTCACTGGTTTTGAATATTCTGGCAGACTTCATTCTGGTCTTCCAAGCTGAAAACGACTTCCAGATAAAGTACTGCTTGAAGAATTTGATTTGCTTGAGCTTCTGGAACAGATTTTTCTCTCGCTCCCACTCTGGAATGGTTAGGAAGGTGGCTTCATTAATTGAGTTGAAATGCACTATTCCACTAGCACTGACAGTCATGTACTCTTGCTTATTGAACTCATCACGTTCCTTGTCAAGATTGAGCTCTTCGAATGGGACAATCCTGAAGTCGTAGAAGTCGCCTTCTTTATAGCAGTAGCAGAATCTGTTTGCGAACTCTGGGTCTCTGTCACAACAGGCGATGAAATCGAGAGGAGTTAAGTAATCCTTTTCTTGCATTTTATTTTTAAGGTCCTTTGAGGTCAGTGATCCTCCAAAATCTCTGTTGAATACGATGGGCCCATTCTCATCATCAATGTCTACTACTTGCTTCTTGGGTGATTCAATGGGCTTCAGTTGCGAGACGCTGCGACGATTCACGTCAATAAGATTTTTGTTAGTCTTGTCTTGCTCCTTTTTCAGTTGGGCGAGAGGTTTGAGGCCATCTCCCAAGTGAGTCTTACTAAGCATGGACTCTGGCTCGTTGTAGTTGTATGGCTTGGTTACGTTGAGAGAATGTTTAAGTAGAGGTCCACCTGCAAGTGGAGACGGTACCAGAGTTTGCGCAAAGTGGAGATTTGACCTAGACTGTCTGAGGTCAGCTTGTGACTGCACTTTTGAAAGTGAAGGCAGCTTCATCTTCTCTCCTGGCATCTGCTTTGTCGGTTGGGTTAAATGTAATTTTTCTAGCCCACTGAATCTTTCAAATCCTTTCGGATAGTGAATGGATGGGAAAGGAGGCTGAATCAATTTTGGCTTGCTAGATATTTCAGGCAAATTATCCTTCCTTAACAACTTCTTAGCCTGTAGTTTCTTGAAGTTCTTGTTCCTATTTGGAATTATTTGGTCAGTATCGTTGTATTTTGAGTATAAACGTTGAGCTAACTGAGTCGACATATTAAAATGCGTATCATTAATCGAAGGTTTTCGATCCATTTTATTCTCAAACGATTAAATATAATTTATTCCAATTATAATATTTTTGCTAGGGGTTTTGGGGTTTTGGGGTTTTGGGG
>Ga0307942_1003571_pt1:0-5000 | contig 12573 bp, 20 predicted proteins | sample OrgLakmetagen175_FD_201846 | JGI IMG/M metagenome (GOLD analysis project Ga0307942, IMG submission 201846) | Saline water microbial communities from Organic Lake, Antarctica - #175 | ecosystem: Environmental > Aquatic > Non-marine Saline and Alkaline > Saline | place: Antarctica: Organic...
TTCTTATACACACACATTCTGAGACATACCAACAGCTTTTTTCTCGTTCTCCATGATGCTTTCTCTTCGCGCTTCTTCAAAACAAACGTTCTCTTTCTCTATTTTTCTCTTCTACATACATCAGTTTATTGTTCCCTCTAGCTTCTTTTTCTGGTGTCTTGTTCAGTCTGGCCTCTTTCTCTTCTTGAAGCTGGCTTTTTATGCTATAGCTCAACTGCCCTCGCTGGCGGATATAGCTGTGTAACCCTTACCCTTTTTTTGTAAACCTTTAGTGCAGAATATGAGTCACGGCCTTAAAGTGCAGAAAAGGTTCATCTTGGTCTTTTGCCTATGCCCTTCAGAAGTAGCGTTGTAAACCTTGTAATGCCCCTTCAGAAGTAGCGGATTATTAACAACAATGCTACTTTAATGGCATATTAAGGTAAGCACTGACACTTTCGCAGCAGCTTGCTGCATCATGGCACACACACATACACACACAGTACAAGGGTGCTATGCGTGTGCGACTCTGCCCTGACTGCAGGCAGAAGCATTACAAAGCCCCCTTAGCATATTCCTTGCGAGCAGCACTTGCAACGTTGAGGGACCCCTTGCCACGCTGCACCAACAGTAGTGTAAATTCTACCAACAGTGTAATATTCTACGTTGAAATGAACCAGTGTGCATGAAAATAGACCATCAACCGATCGTAGTCCGAGCCTCGGTTCCGCAAGTATTTGTACTTTCAGAGGTAAACCTCTTCTCCTGATTATGCCTTCTTCTCCGCAGCCGCCAAGGCTGCGGCGTTCACAGGGTTGTCTGGGCTCTTCTGCCACATCTGCATAAGTAGAAACAAAATGGGAGGGGTGCACATGTAAATAAACTGTAGCTCTCAGACGACTGCAGCATTCACAGGGTCGTCTGGGCTCTTCTATTATATCTGCATAAATCATCATATATAGTGGCGCTGCGCTTGGGGTCTCTAGGAACTGGTCAAAGACCTTGACATAACCCTTACTTGCAATCCATGCTTAAGCTGGCACTATAACCTCGTCGTGACAGCCAAAGCTCTATGATGAGCAAGGGCTTTCTTGCTCTTCATTGAAATCCCAGGCATGGTCCCCTATGCCTGTACCAACTGCCTGGCAATTCTTCCCTAAGCAGAATTGTGTGCACTTTCCTGGAACTGGTTCCCTGCTCACCCCAGCTAGCCTTGCGTGTGCAAATGCATGAGCTGCGCATGTGCCCAATGTTGGTGCTCACTGCATACCTGCATCCTCAAGGTCCTGTGTTAGACCTGACATGTGTGCCCACTGTCATGCATGCAAAGAAAGTGCAAAGCATGTAGGATGGCTGGTGCAGGCCTGTTGCAACTCTGAGACTTGCCGTTCTTCACCCCGGAGAGTCTCCCCCCTCCGCGCGACGCGTTCATCACAACAGTCTAACTCGACGCGTTCATCACAACAGTCTAACTCTACGCATTCATCACAACAGTCTAACTTGACGCGTTCATCACAACAGTCTAACTCGAAGCGTTCATCACAACAGTCTAACTCTACGCGTTCATCACAACAGCAAGAGGCCAGAATGCAATTGTGCTCCAGCGATATTCAAGTTAAACTTCCTGTTCGTCAAAAATGTGCAACAACATGACTCTGTCCGGCAAACAGACTTGCATTCCGGCGTCGCCAAATGCTCTCTAAAGGGTCACATATGTAGGGTTGGCCAAAACCGTATATATACACCGTACATGACCGTATATTTGGTGATTCCCCTGCCAAAAATACCGTATATGCACCGTATATATATGGTTCTGGCCAACCCTACACATATGTCTTAAGAGTAAGCCTTTTTTCCGTTAATCTAGTTTTTATGTCAAGGAGCACAAAACAATTGATGCCAATTTCTAACAGGACACTGTTCGACTATCGACAAGCACCATCCCTCTCGGCATGAAGTTATTACTCGATTTGGCGAAAAAAAGTTTTAGAAAGGTCCGATTTCTAAACTATAAGGCTCTCCAGCAATGCGAAGGTCTCAGGTCTACGAAGTGTCCTAGAGCCCAAAACAAAATGGGAGAGGTGCACATGTGTGTACACATGCTGCAAGACAGAATCACAGCCCAGACAAGCAGGCAGCAATCAAGGGATTCAAGAACATAACGTCGGCAGACGTGAATAGGATGAGATATACACATACATCTGAAGAATGACAGTTGCGGTGTTACAGGGTTTCTCCTGCCACCGTCTTAAGGAGTAGTAAAAAAGGTTTACGCTCAGCTAAGTCTCTCATCCGTGCTAATGTGGCTTCCTTTCCTTAATTTATGAGGGGAGTGGATTCTTCACTGCCCTGCGTAGCCGTTCATCTGTCTGCATTCATAAAGGGTAGGCTACGTAGAAGCCACCAGCGACACTCACGATTTGCAATAACGCATAAACTAAGCTCGCTGGTAGTGAGAGCACAACCAGAAAATACAAAGGAAGAAGTCATGCAGGTGCCCTCAACAGACAAAAAGCCACCGTTTGGCAGGAAAACTGCAGGAAAACTGCGGGACAGACAAATCCTTCCGGAGAAGGGGTTGCTTCACATGCTCATGGCGTAGACGTGCCCCAGCTTGCAATATTTTATTTGACATCAAATCGAAGATATATTTCAGAACACAGAAAGCTGAAATTTGAGGATGGGGGCATGCATGCCTCACAAGCTGGGCGTGCATGTCACTTTTAAGGAAGGTTCAGCCCTGCCAAATCACCCAGGGACCCACTTGCATCTTTAAATGAAAATAGGCTTTCCTGTTGCATAATTTTATAGCAGGGAGCTTACCAAACGAACAGTCGTATACGGTGTGCATTTACGGCACTGGCCGACTCTAAGTATGTACAACGTAATACAATACCACCACATCCATCTCAGGCAGTAATGCTCCTTACGCACCTTCCATTACAGGAACGTTAAAATAGGCCCTCATTCACTTCTATATAGCATCAATAGCATCACGACAACAAGGAAATGATGTCTTCTTCTCTCTCTAAAAAAGAGAGAGAAAGCGTCCTTGCATGCCTGACCTCATGCTCTTCACACGCACCTTCCATAACAGGTCCTTAAAACATCTTTACACACACCTTCCATACCAGGTCATATACTCACAACATCTCCACACGCACCTTCCATAACAGGTCCTTATACTGCGACATCTTCAGTCCCGGCTTCTCTTCCTTAAGCAGGGGCATCTGCCGCTCCTCGTATCCCTTAAAGGAGGCCTTCAGACGCCTGCATTAAGTGAGGTGACCAGAATGAAGACAATACTCATCCACATTACAAGGATTGCTGACCAATGACCCATGCCAAGACCAGCTGCCGCTCCTCAGAGCCTTTAGAGGAGGCCTTCAGACACGCCTGCATACAAACTGAAGTGACTATGGGTAAGACAACACTCAACCACATTACAGGGAATCATTCCAGGCTGCAAGTAATGCTGACGCCAAGGACCCCATGCCAAGGCCAGCTGTCGTTCCCAAAGCTCGGGGACTCATCAAGGGAACAAAGTAAACAAGACAAGGGAGCAAAGTGAATTGACGGGAGGGGAAGAATGCAATTGCCCACTGTGCAGCCTTCAGATGTCCCAGCAGAGTGGAAAGGAGCAGGGGACGAATGCAAGCCGGCTGTGAGGCCTTCAGATGTCCCAACAGAGTGGAAAGGAGCAGGGGACGAATGCAAGCCGACTGTACAGCCTTCAGATGTCCCAGCAGAGTGGAAAGGAGCAGGGGACGAATGCAAGCCGGCTGTGAGGCCTTCATATGTCCCAACAGAGTGGAAAGGAGCAGGGGACGAATGCAAGCCGGCTGTGAGGCCTTCAAATGCCTCAGCCGACTGGGAAAGGAGCAAGGGGATTCTCGTTGCTTCTTTGCAACTGCTAGCTTAGTGTCATCGGTTCACTGCTAGCTCAGTGTTGTTGGTTCACTGAGGCGGACAGAACGTTGCTCACATCTCAATTCGGAGCATCATCGGTACAAATTCTGAACGTTACTGCTTGTGCTCCTGCAGTGGGACTCAGCAAACATACGCACACACACATACACACACGTGTGTTGCTATAGACACTCAGCAAACATACGCACACACACACATACACACACACGTGTGTTGCTATAGACACTCAGCAAACATACGCACACACACACATACACACACGTGTGTTGCGATAGACACTCAGCATTACTCCTTTGTAATGCCGAGCCTCCATCAGCACAAGCAAAGGGCAAAAAATAACGGCACACCACGCATACGCAGTACATGCACCCATACACATTCCAGGGATCATTTCTTCTGCCCAAAAACCTTATTATTGCTTCAGAAGCTCTATCGCAAACACATTTAATGGAAGCAATGGAATCACAAAGCAGAAACGCTTTGACCCCCACTTCTCAGGGTTCCCGATTTAATCAATTGCAAGCAATGAAATCACAAATTAGATACGCCTTGACCCCCACTTCTCAGGGTTCCCGTCCTAATCAAATGCAAGCAACAAATTAGAAACGCCTAGACACCCACTTCTCAGGGTTCCCGTCCTAATCAATTGCAAGCAATGAAATCACAAATTAGATACGCCTTGACACCCACTTTTCAGGGTTCCCGTCCTAATTAATTGCAAGCAATGAAATCACAAATCAGAAACGCCTTGACACCCACTTTTCAGGGTTCTTGTCCTCAGCCGCACTCTCTGAAATGCCCAACGCCGCTAAGGCCTCAGTGACGCTGCGCGCATCCACGTCTGCACCACGAATTCGGTTCGTGTTGATGTTCTCCACCATCTTTGCGTACGTCTCTTCATCCACCTGACAAGTAACAGCAACGAAACGATGACATTGATTGAACCATAATGATCAACCATAATAATTGAACTTGATTGAACAACAACACGCAAACTCCATGTAGACACGATTGAAGCAGGTATAGGTCAAATACAAGTAAATTGCACATATACACATATACCTGTGATCCTCAACCTTAACTCAGCTACT
>Ga0307942_1003571_pt1:10000-12573 | contig 12573 bp, 20 predicted proteins | sample OrgLakmetagen175_FD_201846 | JGI IMG/M metagenome (GOLD analysis project Ga0307942, IMG submission 201846) | Saline water microbial communities from Organic Lake, Antarctica - #175 | ecosystem: Environmental > Aquatic > Non-marine Saline and Alkaline > Saline | place: Antarctica...
ACAGGCGGAAATTGCTGGCATGTCACGCAACTCAAATTTGCACCATAATTCAACCAGGCCACCGATTGGCCCCATTTAAATTGTAATGTAATCTGATGTAATTATTATTTTTGACCGCAACTCTGGGCGCAAAAACGGGGGGAAAACTCGCAGCAGGTACGGAGCGACAGATTTTTTATGTCTTTTCCCCCTGTGTCCCTTGTGTGAGTGCTTCCCACTCGCCAGCTTTCCCAGTACCCCTGTCCCAAATTTGACCTGCAGCATTGTTATACAACATTTATAATGCTTATCTCCTGAAGCAGAGTTCGATCAGGGTAACTTCAGAAATGCACTTTTTCCCTGCCAAAGTGGGTGCAAAATACGCACTGGACCCCACACAGCCCCCCAGAACGCCGAATTTCCAGCAAATTTCAATGGTTTGGATATAACATTAAGTATCTTGCATTCAGATGAGGTATAGGGGGCTTTGAATTGGGTGGGAAGCTTATTGGCCCTGTTTGGGAGGGGGGGTTGCACGGGGACGACCATAGGTTTACAAGTACTTCGCGACATCAAGTTAAAAATTTTGATTAAATTTTCGTTTTTAGTTTGTAAGGGGGTCCGGGGATTATTTTTGAGTTTGAAGGGACTTCGGGAGGGTTCTGTCGGGAATTAAATTTGAATTCAAGAGCCCCCCACTGCTGGCTGCTGCTGCCTGTGTAGTGCTGCTGCTGCTGCTAGGCAGACTGACCATTGGCTGCATGGAGAGAACGACAGCTGTGGATGCTTGCATGTGTGCTTCCCGCAATCAGAGAAGCAACCTCTCTTACCCACTTGCCAGCAACACCCACTTTGGATGGATGCCCCAGAAGAAGAGCCTGAAGGGGCTGTGAGAGGAGGAGGCTTGTTCTTGGAGCCGTGCGGGCACCCCACCTCACAAGTGCACTCCTCATCTGCCCCCTCTTCCTCTGCCAGCTCCCTGAGCTGCCTCTCCCTCTGCAGCTTCTCATGGTCTCTCTGCTGAGCGGCCAGCCTATCAACTGGGGACAGGGGCTTCAAGAACAGGGCCAGGGGGTTCGCACTGGAAAGCTGGGAGCTCATTTTTGCTCAAAACCACACAATAATTAATTTATCACTCTGGATTCAGTTTGTAAAGGGCGTTCGTTATTATGCCGAAAAATATTTAATTTCCGAAGTGATCATGAACCTAAGGTATATGGTTCTGGCAAACCCTAAACATATGCATACAGAACACACATGTCACGTATGCAATATGCATACATATATACGCACTCAAACACGCACACATTCTCACATTCTCAAGAAAATAACGAAACCTGGCACTCATCTCTATTTCTCACAACAGCTGGGGCACCAAAGACATAAGCATGCAGATTGCTGAGGAATTTTTAATTTTCAAAACCTGGCACTTGTCTTTTTTCCCTCGCAGCAGCGGGGGGCACCAAAGACATCAGCGCGCTGATTGCTGAGGAGGTGGCGGACCTGAAGGACAGCAGTAAACGAAGGTTGGCATACCCCTTGTGCTGCTGTGCATGTCATAGGTTGGCCAGAACCATACACATGCAGTGTCATCAACAATGTGTACGTACAGTACCATGTTAGCACACCCCTTGTGCTGCTGTGCATGTCATTGGTTGGCCAGAACCATACACATGCAGTGTCATTAACAATGTGTACGTACAGTATCATGTTGGCACACCCCTTGTGCTGCTGTGCATGTCATAGGTTGGCCAGAACCATACACACGCAGTGTCATCAACAATGTGTACGTACAGTATCATGTTAGCACACCCCTTGTGCTGCTGTGCATGTCATAGGTTGGCCAGAACCATACACACGCAGTGTCATCAACAATGTTTACGTACAGTATCATGTAAGCACACCCCTTGTGCTGCTGTGCATGTCATAGGTTGGCCAGAGCCATACACACGCAGTGTCATTAACAATGTGTACGTACAGTATCATGTTAGCACACCCCTTGTGCTGCTGTGCATGTCATAGGTTGGCCAGAACCATACACACGCAGTGTCATCAACAATGTGTACGTACAGTATCATGTTAGCACACCCCTTGTGCTGCTGTGCATGTCATAGGTTGGCCAGAACCATACACACGCAGTGTCATCAACAATGTTTACGTACAGTATCATGTAAGCACACCCCTTGTGCTGCTGTGCATGTCATAGGTTGGCCAGAGCCATACACATGCAGTGTCATCAACAATGTGTACGTACAGTACCATGTTAGCACACCCCTTGTGCTGCTGTGCATGTCATTGGTTGGCCAGAACCATACACATGCAGTGTCATTAACAATGTGTACGTACAGTATCATGTTGGCACACCCCTTGTGCTGCTGTGCATGTCATAGGTTGGCCAGAACCATACACACGCAGTGTCATCAACAATGTGTACGTACAGTATCATGTTAGCACACCCCTTGTGCTGCTGTGCATGTCATAGGTTGGCCAGAACCATACACACGCAGTGTCATCAACAATGTTTACGTACAGTATCATGTAAGCACACCCCTTGTGCTGCTGTGCATGTCATAGGTTGGCCAGAGCCATACACA
>Ga0307942_1003572_pt1 | contig 12572 bp, 11 predicted proteins | sample OrgLakmetagen175_FD_201846 | JGI IMG/M metagenome (GOLD analysis project Ga0307942, IMG submission 201846) | Saline water microbial communities from Organic Lake, Antarctica - #175 | ecosystem: Environmental > Aquatic > Non-marine Saline and Alkaline > Saline | place: Antarctica: Organic Lake...
GAGGAGCGCTGATGGTTACAATGAATTGGATGTTTGAAGTTTTCCCAAGCATGTAAACCCGATTTCCTTGTCTCAATACCCCTTCCCCAAAGCCTGGGCTGCGTCAGCAGCCCAGGCAAAAAAAGTTTCAACCCTTGTTTAACCGCACATTTTGTGAAGTAATGTGCGGCGCAGCCGCACATTTCTTCACTATTTAGAAAATCAACTGAGGGCGACCCGCACAAAAAAATAAACTAGCTGAGGGCGAACCGTAGGTTTTTCAAACCCCCTGAAGTTCCCTGGTGTGTGTGTGTGAGTGTGTGTGTGTGTGTGTGTGCGTGTGTGTGTGTAAGTGTGTGTGTGTGCGAGCTTGCTATATTTAGGGCCTGCTGTAATGTGAAGTTGCCTTGAGGCTATCTACACAGGAGCAATAGCAACTTTGTATTTCATTATCTTGTAATTAATTCTCCACCATTTCACGATGCAAGCGAATTAGAAATGAAGCTGCCTCGAGGCTATCTACGGAAGAGCAAATGAACCTTGAGGCTAATTACGCAGGAGCATCTGAACACGCACACATACAGGCGCTGGTGGGCAGTGGCATCTCTTTCAATTTGCGTGCTGGGGTGAGCTCTGCAGCTGCCTTGCACACACACACACACAAACGCACACACATACACACACATACATACACGCACACACACATAAACACACACATACACACAGGCGCTGGTGGGCAGTGGCATCTCTTTCAACTTGCGTGCTGGAGTGAGCTCTGCGGCTGCCTTGCAACCCTTGAAGGTCACCGAAAAGGTTGAGCAGCAGGTGCGTGTTTATGGTTACAGGCGTTAGTATATCTGTCATTAATATTATATTATTACCCTTATTTTTATCTATATATCACAATGTGCTCTTGAAGAGCACAGACAAAGTGGAGCAGCAGGTGCGCATTTATGGTTATTATTATAAGTGTTAGAATGTTAGTACTTCTGCCATTTATATTGATGAAATTACCATAATATAAAATGCTCTTGAAGGGCACAGGCAAAGTGGAGCAGCAGGTGCGTATTACATTTACCCTTGCTGTCGGATCATACTTGTTTACAATATTTGAGGTCACAAAAAAAGTGGAGCAGCAGCTGGTGCTCGTAGTCTAGATATTTCTTTATTTGCTTTTCAAACCACAGCACCAAAATTCTTACACCAAAGATCATTGAGTAACAGACGGTGTGGGCTGCTTAAATTTTTCCTAAAGGCGTTCTTTCTTTTTTCTCTCAGCCTATCCTTAGGGTGTGATTGTCGGCCCTTTGCCCCTTTCCCACTCTCTAAATCCTCCTGAACGAGCCGTACCAGACCCTTTGCCCCTTTCCCACTCTCTAAATCCCTCTGAAAGATCTGTACCAGACCCTTTGCCCCTTTCCCACTCTCTAAATCCTTCTGAAAGAGCCGTACCAGAACCTACTTTTTAATACCTTTTCAGTTCTTGAAGGTCTCAGATGAAGTGTGAGCGCATCATAGGGATAAGCTGACACACAAACTGAATGAATACTCCATCAAACGTGCATCTACACTCATAACAATAAGATATGCACTGCAATACAACTTGAACAACAACGGTCAAGGTGCAGGTCTGGATGCCACGGCACACAACCCCCCTGACCCACACTAATTGTTTTCTTTCGTGTGTTGTACGGTGGGGGATTGCCTAGTGCGGGCACCTATGCCTTACCCCCTCCCTTAATCATGCTGGCTGCTTACCAGGTGCCTCATTTTTGGTAGCAGTCAATTTTCCTTAAAGGTTGCAGACTGTAATGGTGCAGCTAGTGCGTCTGACGGTTGCAGACAGCAGAAGTAGAGCAGCTAGCAGTGGAGCAGGTCGTGCGTCTGATAATTGCAGACAGTAGTAGTGGAGCAGGTCGTGAGTCTTAAGGTTGCAGACAGTAATAGTGGTGCATCTTTCCTGGTAATTTTGGCGACAACCTATCGATTAAGAGCCTGACAGACCACAAGCAGTGAGGCATGAAGAGGAAAGGGACTGACACACACACACACACACAACACACACACACAACACACACACAACACACGCACACACGCAACACACACACACACACACGCACACACACACACACACAATGGAGGAGGAAGCAACACAAGCACTTGTATGCGCGTTATCTATGTACTCAGTATGTACTCAGTGGCGCAAATATTTCCACGCGTGAGTGTGTTCCAGGTGTTGGATTACTTGGCAGGCCGCCTAGAGCAGCTGATCCAGGACTTTTTAGGCGTGCCGGCAGAGCTAGGTGAGCGGGGCTGAACACATATTAGGAGGTTTCTCTTAATATAGAAGTGTGTGGGTCAAGTGTTTTGGTGGCGATTTGCGTGTGGTGTGTAGCCATGTAAGGTAATTCTTGATACCTGTTGAGTGTGTGTGTGTGTTTGTGTGTGTATGTACGTATGTGTCTTCAGTGTGTAATAAGCTGGCAGAGCACAGGGAATACCCAGCACTTCGTGAGCGTGTGTGAGTGTTACAAAACATTGACAACTTCCACAGGTTTGCAGTGTGTGTGTGTGTGTGTGTGCGCTGCTCATTTCTCAATACTTGTTATATGTGTGCAGTGCGGGGCGTGCTGGCCGAGCGTGGGGACAACCCAGCACTTGCCGCCACGACGGCTCAAGAGCTGCATAAGGCATGGGGGTCCGCAGGTGAGTCAGCTGTCTGTGTGTGTTTGTGTGAGTGTGTGACTTTTTTTTACGCCACGACAGCTCAAGAGCTGCATAAGGCATGGGGGGCCGCAGGTGAGTCAGCTGTCTGTGTGTGTGTGCATGTTTATAATCCTTTCTGTGGAATTTAAAAGGGTGATTAGCTTGTGAGTGGTAAGCTTGTGGGGGTGTGCAGGTATGCTTTTTACCCAGTCTGTGTCGGTAAGAGGGTGGTTAGCTTGTGGGTGGTTTTGTGGGGGTGTGCAGGTGTGCTTGTTACCCAGTCTGTGTAGGTAGGTTGGTGGATAATTTGTGGTTTTGGGTGGGTACATCTGTTTGGAGAGGGAGGTCCAGTGTGTGTACTGTTCAGACATGAAGGAACAGGGTTAACTTGATTATGCCAGTTGTGGTGGCGTCAACAGCTTAGGCGCTGAATAGGTGTTATGATCTTTGTTATTTTAATCACTTTTGCAACGGCTTAGGCGCTGAATAGGCGTTATGATCTTTGTGATCTTAATAATCTTTGCAACAGCTTAGGCGCTGAATAGGCGTTATGATCTATGTGATCTAAGTAATCTTTGCAACGGCTTAGGCGCTGATTAGGCGTTATGATCTATGTGATCTTAGTAATCTTTGCAACGGCTTAGGCGCTGATTAGGCGTTATAATCTTTTGGTAATATTTATAACCTTTGCATAAGGGAAAAAGACTGCATACTGTGTTTACACTACAAGTGCTAGCTGCAAACACAATAGGTCACTCTTTTGCGCAAACATTGTATGCCTTTGTTCACAAATAGGTCACTATTTTGCACAAACATTGTATGGCTTTGTTCACAAATAGGTCACTCTTTTGCGCAAACATCGTATGGCTTTGTTCACAAATAGGTCACTCTTTTGCGCAAACATCGTATGACTTTGTTCACAAATAAGTCACTCTTTTGCGCAAACATCGGATGGCTTTGTTCACACATAGGTCACTCTTTTGCGCAAACATCGTATGGCTTTGTTCACAAATAGGTCACTCTTTTGCGCAAACATCGTAATGCTTTGTTCACACATAGGTAGGGTTGGCCAGAACCGTATATACACACCGTATGTGACCGGTGAATTTTCTGCTAAAATTACCGCATGTACACTGTATATATGTATAAATATATGATTCTCGCCCACCCTACACAAAGGTCACTTTTTCAAACACCGTAAGGCATCATTCACTCATAATGCATTTGTGACTCGCACAGGGCAAGGAGAAGCCCTGCAAAGTATGATTGCAGCTTTGAAACACATACACACATAGACAACACATATGCGTACACCTACGCACTTAAAACACATACATACACACACGCACACACACGCGCGCACACACACATACACACACACAAGCACACACAAGCACACACAAAGGCAAACAACACACCACCAACACACACAGGGCAAGGAGAGGCCCTGCGAAGTATGATTGCAGCTTTGTCAAGGCCCACGCGCATCGTGCGTGGCAAAGCTGTTGATCCCTCGTTGACTGTGGACCCATCGAAATTTGAGCTCCCTGAGGAGGTGCATGTGTGTGCGTGTGCGTGTGCGTGTGCGTGTGTGTGTGTGTGTGTGCGTGCGTGCGTATGACTGCCAACAAAACAAAGGCTTTATGACATTGGCCATCTTGTGTGGTGTGGTTGTGTCTGAACTTTTCGTTTCAAAGGCTATGAGAAACGGAGAAGCACGCCCAACATTCCTTGTACACAAAGTGAGGGGTTGTGTGTGTGTGTGCGTGTGCATGTGAGTGTTTGTGTCAAGGGAGTTGTCGACCTCACTTAGTTGAGTGCAATGTGTGCTATGTAACAAGTGGGAGGGTGAATTCAAAGATGCAGTGTTTGGTTGTGCGTGTGAAAACAGCTGATTTTAAGGTCCTTGTAGTGCAATGTGCGCTATGTTTAGGGTTAGCCAGAACCGTATATGTACGCCGTGTATGACCGTACATTTGGTGATTTCCTAGCTGAAACTACCGTATGTACACCGTATATATATGGTTCTGGCCAACCCTTCTATGTTACAAGAGGGAGAGTGACTTTATTGTGAGGGGGGGGGAAGCGGGTTGAGAATTTGGTAGAGTATGATGTGCGCAGTTTAACAAGAGGGAGGGTGCATTTGATTGCGTGTGTGGAACAAGCAGACTGAGGTTTTGGTAGAGTGCGATGTGTGCAATTTTACAAGAGGGAGGGTGCATTTGATTGTGTGTGGGGGGGAAAACGGGTTGAGGTCTTGATAGAGTGCGATGTGCGTTATGTTAGGGTTGGCCAGGACTGTATAAATACACCATATGTGACCGTAAATATCCCTGCCAAAAATACCACGTTTGCACCAGCACCTGTTTGCACCGTATATATGTGCTTCTGGCTAACCCTAGTTATGTAACAAGAGAAAGGGTAGGTAGTCTAGTGGCACAAAAGTGGCAGGGGCGCTTGTGCATGTGTGCATGTGAGATTGTTGGTATGTGTACGTGGTTGTGGTGCAGTGTCCTGTGCAGTGTCCTGTGCAAAAAATTGTGCTGTGCAGAAGAATGCAGTGTCCTGTGCAGTGTTCTGTGCAAAAGAGTGTCCTGTGCAGTGTTCTGTGCAAAAGAGTGTTCTGTGCAGTGTTCTGTGCAAAAGAGTGTCCTGTGCAGTACCCTGTGCAAAAGAGTGTCCTGTGCAGTACCCTGTGCAAAAGAGTGTCCTGTGCAGTGTTTTGTGCAAAAGAGCGTCCTGTGCAGTGTTCTGTGCAAACGAGTGTCCTGTGCAGTGCTCTGTGCAAAAGGGTGGTGTCCTGTGTAGTGTTCTGTGCAAAAGGGTGTCCTGTGCAGTGTTCTGTGCAAAAGGGTGGTAAGGAAGGGTGTCCTGTGAAAAAATTTGTGCTGTGCAGAAGAATGCAGTGTCCTGTGCAGTACCCTGTGCAAAAGAGTGTCCTGTGCAGTGTTCTGTGCAAAAGAGCGTCCTGTGCAAAATAAAGAGTGCAGTGTCCTGTGCAAAAGGACATTTTGTGCAGGAGATTGCAGTGCCCTGTGTAGTGTCCTGTGCAAAAAAATGCCACATGCAGAAGAATGCAGCGTCCTGTGCAGTGACCTGTGCAAAATTGTGTTCTGTGCAAAAATAAAGTGCAGTGTCCTGTGCAAAAGAGCGTCCTGTGCATAAAAAGAGTGAAGGCATGTATGAACATCTATGTACACATTTGGGAGCACTATCAAGATTGAAAGGAAGCTTCCAGATCAGACATGATGTCCTCTTGCCCTCTCCTACCAAACGGCAACCGCTTTCCTCGTCCCTCCCTCATTGCTAGCCTTTGCAGCACAAGAATCAGCCGATCGCTCAATCTTTGTTTTGTTTGTATTACGTTAAAAACCAAGCCTGATATCATCATCTGATTCTGACCCTCCAACACTGTTCAGGTCTGCATTACGCCTATGTCCCTCTTCAAGGGGATTACGCTGTGTTTTGTCCTTCTGACATTTGTCTCTTCGAGTTTTCACCTGAGTTTGCTCTGCTTGTTTTGATTAAGTATGATCACTGCTTGTTTTGATCGAGTATGATCACTTTGTTTTGATTTTTTTGACCACCTCTTGTTTTTATTAGATACGAGCATTTTGTCCGCTCTCCGACCAACAATTTGCTGATGTTTGAGCGGCTTGAATACCTTCCTTGTTTACCCCTGAGCAGGTAGCCCTGTACAATGCCACAGCCACTTTTTTCCGCTGCAAAACCCTCCTTCTTCACTCGTAACCCTTTCTTTGTTTCTGTACTTCTGAGCAGGTAGCTCTTTACGATGCCATGACAACTTTTTCTGCCGCTGCAAAAACCCTCCTTCTTCACTCGTAACCCTTTCTTTGTTTTTGTACTCCTGAGCAGGTAGCTCTTTACGATGCCATGACCATTTTTTCTGCCACGGTAAAGCCTGCGACCGCCTCCGTCACAGAGTTCTTAGAAGCTGCAGCGCCCCTGGTCGCTCCCATCGATGCTTATTTTGAGAAGGTAGGCATGTTTCACAACCTGCCGCTCCAGCACCATTAATTGCTCTAATCGGTGCTCGTAATGGTTGAGGATAGCATCAATTACCGTGTTTTACAGCCTGCCGCTCCAGCACTATTGGTCGCTCCAATTGGTGCTCACAATGGAAAGGATAGCGTCAATACCATGCCTATTAACGCCCCTGGTGACCTCCATGCTTGTCTCTGCCGGAATCTTGCACGAGATTCCTGTTTGCTTTTGTGTGATGACTGCCGCCTCTCTTGTGATCAATTGTGTGATGTCTCTCTTGTGATCAATTGTGTGATGACTTGCTCTCTTGTGTGATGACTGCCGCCTCTCTTGTGATCAAGTATGACATGGGAGACACAGAGGACTCAAATAGACATGCTTTTCAAATGCTCCTAGGGTGTATAATGCCCCGTACTGACATGACACTTCTCAAGCTCGGCACTCACCTGAAAAGGCACACGTGTCTTATTGCCAATAGGTCTGGCCAGAACCGGATATATACACCATACATAACCGTATATTCGGTGAATTTCCTTACCAAAATAACGTATATACAGCCTGTATATATATGGCTCTGGCCAACCCTACTTATTGGCCACGTTATGATCCTTCCTTTTCAAGCTCAAATATGCTGTATCTGTCCAGCCATAGCACATCTTCAGTGGTATCTATTGATTTAAAGTCCTTGCAATCAAGATTTTTACAAAGAAAATGGAAATAAAGGCCAAATGGTTGGTGAGATATGCAAATGAGCATGCTCTAATAGAGAGCACTCTTTGCCTTAACTTGCGCGTTCAATCCCATGAGTCTGTTCAAAGAGCAAATCTAAAAGACCTGAGCACGTGTTCTGGTGCTTCAGTTTGAAGCATATTGGGTCTAATTTGATGAAGAGGCATGTGAGTTGGTGCCCCTTCACTGCAAAGAGGAGCCATTTGTTTGTCCCCATAGCCTTTTTCTGATAGTTTATGATGCCGATCTCCACACCATCGTCCTGGGTATCTGCGTGTTTGTGGCACCAACCATAGATATAGACCTTCAGCTAAAGGCCGTGAAGGAACAGTGCAAAGGATATCTGAATCGTTTATTTATTTAAGGAGCCTCCATCGCTCTTTTCACCATTCTCTTGTGCATACGGCCCCATTTATACGACTTACGTCCAGCAGCCTTTGAAGGGGCCCTGAATTTTAGGCCCTAGTTGCTTTCCACAATCCCTCTCATCATTCGTCTGCATTGAGGGAGTATTGCGGTACAATTGTCAATTTCAACGGCTTCATTTCCTTATCATATGGGAAGTGCCGCTGCCTCTATACTATAAGCATTGCTTGTCTGTGCCTCGTGCTTGTCCAGGTGTTCGTCATGGCTGAAGATGAAGGCGTGCGTAAGAACCGACTGGCTTGCTTGCAAGCCCTGGCCTCCATCACAAGAGGCTGGGTAGACCTATCTCGATTACCTGGGTTCTAGACCTATTTCAATTACCTGGATTCTAGGCTCTGCCTTCAAGAGCAGACGATCAGGGAAATGTACAAACAGAGTTGTTTAATTTCTGTGTCTGGAGTTCGAAAGCTTTGTGATGGATAGATGGTAGAGGAGTTTGACGGCACCGGTGCCAGATAGAGTGGCTCCTTTTCCTGAATCAATGTGGGGAGTGGTTTTCACTGCCTGCGTTGTTTTTCTATTAATACTATGACTTGTCTCACTTTTGACGAATACCAAGTACCTAGTACCTAGTATAGAAAAGAGACGGCTAGTACGCTGGTTTTATTCGTTATGATCAAGGAAAGGGGCACCTGAATGCCCCTCACCACAAAAAACTTTGTTTTTGCACGGTGGGGGGTTGCCTGATGCGGGCACCTATGTAACTCCCTCCCTTAAGTCATGCTGGCTGTGTCATCACTACTAGCGGAGTCTTTTCTTTTCTTAAGGCTTAAGAACTCCCTTAAGAAGCTTTAGAACTCCCTTTGTAAACCCTTCGTAAACCCTTTTAAGCTTAAGAGCAGCTGACCATGCAATATATCATGTGTATCGGATATTACATGAGTAAGGGGTGCATATAGCTCGAATGTATCAATACATACTTGAATGAGGGGGCATAAAGGTCGAATGTGTCAGTTATTATGTTGTTCTATAAACTCAAATTGAACATCTGGGCATTTTAACCCCCTGGTCATCCTACTCCATTGCTCACACACAGTCATTGCACGAAGGCACAAGGGACCAGACCTTACATCAGTCAACTTCACAAGCAATGATCTTCCAGAATTCTTGGCAAAGCTCAAAGCGGCAAACAAGTCAGTCGGCAAGCGGTCACTTAGAAGCATAGAGATCTCAATGGAACGCAGAGACCTCATGTTTGCCACTGCATCCAATAAACCATCGTCATAGTCAAGATATTCACAGTCGTCCCAAATTTCTATTGACACAACACTTGGAAAGAGGGCGGCAAACGCACACATGGCCCCTGGGGCTAAAGACCAACTGCCCAAAAATAACCTATCAACTTTGCTAAAAAAAGCAGACAGAGGCTGGATGCTGGCCAGAGCTTGCAAAAGAGACAATGTGAAATCGGCGGACCAGGATAAATTTCACAATAAATGCAAGTCACCCAACGTGCTCAGCGGTAGGGAAGCAAGTTTTAAAATGTCCCTCTTTAAAAGGTCTATGCCCCCCCCTTCGGAATAAGATAGCATTAGATTGGGGAAGCTTATTGAGCGAAGGGACGGCAGGTTACAGAGAGGCAGGAACGAACTTGAGGAGGGTGACAGTGACTCTATGGACAAGGTTTGTAGAGAGTCGGAAGCAATTTGCTCACCAGGTGGTTTAGCGAGGTACAGTTCACGCAAGGAGGGGGTGCTCTGCAGAACCAAATTCAGGCCAACTGGCGTGCAACAAGTCAAAGCCAGGCTTTCCAGCTGCTTCAATTCAGACAAATAAGAGATTTGTAGGCGGCGCGGCCACTCTAAAGAAATTGAAAGCGCCTTCAAGCCCCTCAACTTCCCCAAACACGCCAATGCCTCTTCATCACTCGAACCCGGGAAAGTGCAACGGAGGAGAGACAATGAGCTCAGCTGCACTTCAAGTGCAAAAATGCGTAGAAACTTGCTGTTCATCCTGCAGTTTTGGAATGCAGCTGCTCCCTCCGAAGAGCAGTCTCGTAGTCTTGGAAAAAGGAGAGGCAACGTTGCTCCACATGATGGGCTTTTAATCCTGGAATCCTGTGATTCAAAGATGGGAGACAGCATTGTGTGACATGATGCTTCACATGATGCTTGGCCTAAATTTAGAAGTCACGTGAAATTCAAGCTCAGACTACAAAGGTCATCCAAACATCTAACAACACTCCTGACCAGTTGTGCTTTTTCCAGCTGCCTTCCTTGTTACATACCTCCAGCAATTTGACGACTGAGCTCAGGCGGGAGCGAGCGAGCAGCATCAGAGCAGAGCAGTGCCTCCAATGTTGCAGCCACTTCTACGTTGCCGATGTGAAGCTCTTTGAGAGTGGCATGTTTTGGGAAGTGTGTCAATGCTCGGACAGAATCCTCTGCAGCAGTGCCTGCCACAATCTTGAAAGAGCTGACGTGCAGATTGATGACCTTGGACCTGAAATGCAAATGAAGCAGTTGCACACTGTGTGAGAGACGCAGCTGCTGCAAGAGCCTTAGCCCCTGACATTGCTACCCTTGATTCATGAACTCCTCAGATAAATTGCACAGCGTCTCTTGAAGCAGCTACCGCGCCACGTCCACGCGCGGTATTACCTGTAGCAGGCTGCACAAGAGTGCCTGAGGCTCGCTTTGTCCTTGCCATCTTCCAGAGAAGCATAGAGCTTGCCTAGCAGGTCATCGTTAAGAGAAAGGAACATTGCCGTGCTGCCCTGCTGCCTTTCTGGTGCTCCTTCATAGGCTGCTGGCTGTTTTTGCGCCCCTTGCTTCTTGCGTGGAGCCATGTCAGTTAGTGGTGGAGGCCTCTCAGGTGTCTGCATGGTCATCATTTGAGAGCAGTAGGTGGTGAATGCTGCCTGATTCAATATGTGCACAAACGGGTGTGTGCTCATCCTAGCGCATGTGCATAGTGCCCGACAATCGTAAGGCAACACGCGTTTAGCAGATAGAAGGCAGGTGTTTTGTGCACGAGCAGTGTTAGGGGCATGTGCACTACAGGTAGTATGACCAACCTCAGAGCGTTCTAAATCCCTGCAGAGACCTGTGAATGAAACAACTGACAAATGAAGCAAATATTTGATGATAATGGTGATTCGCAAACAATCTGTGGTTTGCACGTTTCCGCTGCAGCCTAAATAAACAACTAATACTCCTGACCTTGTAAGAGTTGTGTCTTTTACCACCAAATGCGAACCGCAGAACGCTTCCAAAACGCTAACGCGAATAAGTAATAAATAGCTCGAGGCATATTAGAAAAATAGGAGACTCGAGGACACCAGAAAAGCACAGTCTTGCACGGTGCCCACTTAGCCTGAGAACTATAGGGGCCTTGTAAAAAGCTTGAAGAGCCTCTCAATTCTTCTATGATTGTCAAGCGACCTGCGGGTGTCTATCTTGTTTGTCTGAGTGGAACAGCTGGAAAGCTTGAGCTTAATTAATTTATTAACGCGCCAGTCGACCTTGATCATGTCTTGCAGAGCGTATCCTCATCGCGCAAGTTGAGCCTTACTTGAAAATCTCTCAATTCTTGCGTTAGTTGAGTCTAAACCAATCATAATCTGCCACCCGGAGAGCAACTTGCTCTCTTTAGGCCTTGTCCGTAGTTTTACTAGTACTGTCACCCTCATCGATCTAATCCCTGTCTCTCTCTGGCATGTCGCCCTTTATTCAATGTAAGCTTCTCCTTTCTAGACCTATCGAATTTCGAAGAGGGTGGCATACACCTTATAAAAAAGGACTCTTAAAACTTGCTTCCTTACCGCTGGACGCGTTGAGTGACTTGCATTTATGGGGAGATATGATCTGCTCCGCCGAGTTCACGTTGTCACTTTTGCAAGCTCTGGCGAACATCCAGCCTCTGTCTGCTTTGTTCAGCAAATTCAATAGGTTATGCATGACCGATTGGTCTGTAGTCCCCGAGGCCATTATATGCATGCTCGCGTTTGCTACCCTCTTTCCAAGTGTCTAAAGAAATGGTGGACTGCCGTGCATATCTTGACTATGACACTGGTTAATTGGATGCTGTGACAAACATGAAGTCTCTGCTTTCTATTAAGGTGTTGATGCAATCCAGTGACCGCTTGCCGTCTGATGTCCTTGCCACTTTAAGCTTTACCAAGAATTCTGGAAGATCATTGCTTGAAATTAGTTGATGTAAGGTCTGATCCCTTGCGCCTTGGTTCAAAAGTTGTTTATGAGCAATGGAGTAGGATGACCAGGGGTTTGAATGCTCAAATGTTAAGTTTGGGGCTGGAAATATGACATATGTAATAATTGATGCATTTGATCTATGTGCAGCCCCTCATTCAATTAATTCCTGATACACTTGATCTATGTGCAGCAGTTGCTTATGAATAGGGTTGGCCAGAAACATATATATACGGTTTATATATGGTATTTTTGGCAGGGAAATCACCAATAATACGGCCATATACGGTATATATTTACGGATCTGGCCAACCCTACTTATGAACAATGGAGTAGAAGGACCAGAGACTCAGATGGCCAAATTGTAAAGTCTGAGTATATTAATACCTGATAAGCTTGATGTATGTGCAAAATTTGTTTGCAACAATGGGACAGGATGACCAGAAATTCAGAAGGGTCGTTTGTAGTGTTGTTACCCCTCACCTCTGCCTCCGCCACCGCTGCCGGCTCCCCCACCATCTCCACCGCAGAGCTGGCCCCCTGCCTCAAACGCCTCCCCCCCGCCAAATCCCCTGG
>Ga0307942_1003574_pt1:0-7500 | contig 12566 bp, 6 predicted proteins | sample OrgLakmetagen175_FD_201846 | JGI IMG/M metagenome (GOLD analysis project Ga0307942, IMG submission 201846) | Saline water microbial communities from Organic Lake, Antarctica - #175 | ecosystem: Environmental > Aquatic > Non-marine Saline and Alkaline > Saline | place: Antarctica: Organic...
CTGAATCAAGACTCATACAGACTCCTCAAGTTTGTGTCAGATTTAGTTTCAACTTTCGACACTGGTTGATTTTGTTTCACCAGCCAATTGCCATCAGCCAGAGACTCGGGCTGTAGGCCATCCTTGTAACCCTTGACCCACATTAAATTCTTTTTTATTGTTTGCCTGGTGCGGGCACGTAAGTAACCCCCTCCCTTAATCATGCTGGCTGTGTCATCACTACCAGCGGCGTCTTTTCTTTTCTTTTCTTTAACCATTAAGAGCAATTGCAGCAAGAGGGTGTTTGATACGCAAACAGCTGCCAATTGGCTAAACAACCTGGCTGAAAAATTTCCTTGAAGGTCATCTCTTCTAGATTGTATTTACAAATAACAAGACGCAAGAAAAAAACAAGCTGGAAAGAACGCCCATTAAAGCAATGGAATTACAAAAGTGGGCTCAAGCCAAGTTAAGGCGATCAGATTGGCGAAAGCAGACCAGCCCTTAAGACACCATGCCCTACAATGTAACTTTTTTTGTGCTTTCTGCCGTGGTCATCAATGACTGACAGTGTGCGTAAACACAGCCAAAGCTCTTTTAAACTGCAAGCAAACTTACTTGACTGTGCGTAAACACAGCCAAAGCTCTTTTTAACTGCAAACAAACTTGGCAGGTCCTCCATCAGGGTCTAGCTACACCAGCCACATAACTAATCTGTTCATGTCTACCTCAGCACAACTAATTCACCGTCACATTTGCAATAAGCAAAATTGCCACCCCCTGGCAACCAAGGTGTCAGGTTTGCTGATCATTCTATGTCCTGAAACTGCCTGCATGCGCTACAACAAAGACTCCTCAAATTTTTAACAGTGCTTTACATGTGCAGCCTAGCAGAACCACTTTCTGACCAATGGTTAAATTTGTAACCTCTGAAAGCGTCTGCAGACCGCCAGTGAGCACGTCAATTGAGCACATCAACAACCCTTTAAGCAATCTCGGTACACACCCATTTTCAGGTTGCAAGGTGCACGGATGACAGGGATGGAACAACCTTTTGTAATGAGCACGTCACATAATGCTGGGTGAGTCCAGCCAGCAGCCGATCGGCCAGACAACCTGGCTGGAGGTGAAGGCTACTACTGTGAATCTTGTAAGCGTATTCATGGCCAGCGGGTGATGTTACAATCCCCCAGGCATTTCCACGGCCATTTGGTTGAGATCCACGTCAGCCAGGGCTGTTCTAAAAACCTCAACGTCCAAAGGCATTTTCACGGCCAAAGGGTATCGTCACCATTCCCTAGGCATTTCCACGGCCATTTGGTTGAGATCCACGTCAGCCAGGGCTGTTTTAAAATCCTCAACGTCTAAGCCGCCACGAGCAAGGGCCGCAGGTCCTGTGAGACGGTGGAAATTAAGTATCGTTGTTTTTTGCATGCGCTAAACCTTTTTGAAATTTGTAAGTTGATGCTTGAGGAGGCTATAATTTTAATATAATTTTTAGCCTTTGTAGCTCTCTTCTTTTTTCCACTTGCCTGCCTTGAATTTAGATGTACAGGAGCTGTGGAAGCACACTCAGCACAATGGTTTCAGTACAAAAGCACGCAGAAATAAAAACATGGTAACAGCATTGATAACTATTGTAATATCGTTCTCAGATTTGCACCATGGCCAGAGAGCCACACAAAATCCCACCTGGGAAATTGAGGGGGCGAGGGGGGAAGATTCTGCGTCAAACTACGCAGGCAGTGAAAACGATTCCCTACATTAATTAAGGAAAAGAAGGCAAATTGGCACCCGGTACTATAAAACTCCTCCACCGCGAATATTAAACCTAAGTCTTCATTCCTACCCATTTCCTGTCTAATTTCCGAGGCCCTCCTTAATTTCGAAGCTGTCGGTATGGGTATCTGTAGGGTTGGCCACAACCCTATATATACAGTGTATAAACGGTATTTTTGGCAGAAAAATCACCAAATATACGGTCATGTACAACGTATATTTATGGTTCTGGCCAACCCTAAAAATTTGCCTGAAAGCCAAGTGGTCCTTAATCAGGCCAGACTCGTTGGGGTCTCGAGTTCAAATCTGCCTATCCTATCCTAGTAGCCTAAGCCTGTCCGACAGCACCGTCACTGTTTCCTTAGTCCATTTTGGGGTGTCATCAACGCTTGCGTATAATTATTATGTAGGCACAGCTGACATGAAGGCCTGGCCAGGAGCCCCGCTTCTTGTAACTTGACTCACAACGTTAACCAGTGGATCACATTACACTAACCAGTGGATCACATCAACCAGTGGATCACATTAAACAGTGGATCACATCAACCAGTGGATCACATTAACCAGTTGATCACATCAACCAGTGGATCACATTAACCAGTAGATCACATTAACCAGTGGATCACATTAACCAGTGGATCACAATAACCAGTGGATCACATCACAACTTCAACCAATGGATCACATCACAACGTTAACCAGTGGATCACGTTACAAGACCAGCCAAGCGTTTGACCATAACTTTGGTTTATAAAGATCCTATTCCTCAAAACACGGTGCTTATCAGGGATGCGTTGTAAGGCAAATACTTTTATACATCACATCATCACATCATGTTTTCCCCATAATATACCGTCTTGAACCTTGTTCGCAACAATACACGTTTTCGAATTGCCATGTACATTTTGACTTTTATCCTATGTACATTTCAAAAGTCTGCATGATATCTTCTTGATGTTTTATCCAACAAATTTCCCTTCACTTGCACTCACCAGCTCCTTGCAAAGCCTTGCCCACAAAATATCTCCTAGCAAAACGTCTTGAATTACGAGTTTGTTGCAAGGCCTTGACCACAATTTTTCTCCCAGAAAACAAACCTCCGTTCAGAACTGAGAATATGTTTATCCTGCTATATAAACCACAACACCCTAAATAGGTTCCCCTTTGTCCCACCTGCTTCTTGAAACGCCTTGCTGACAATCTCTCCCAAGTCCTCCTCTGACAAAGTGCTGCCTGCAAGCTGACGCAGCATCAGTGCCATGTCCTCCCTACCTACCAAACCTGTGAGGCAAGAAGAGAGTGCAACACATTAGCCAGGAAGACTATACATTACACATTAGACAGAAAGATTATACATTATACAATACACACAACAGCAGCACTCTGTCAATACATTATACAATACACACGACTGCAGCAGCAGCAGCAGCAGCAGCAGCAGCAGCAGCAGCAGCAGCAGCAGCGCCATGGCCTCCTGCCCTACCAAACTTATCAGGCAAAAAATAATGCTGCTAGGGTTGGCCAGAACCATATAATTGCGGCCTATATACGATACTTTTGGCAGGGAAGTCACCAAATAGGTATATGGCCATATATACGGTTCTAGCCAGCCCTACATACAGCCTCATGTTGCACACAAATACCTAGGATGACCCAAGCCATATACATATACATGTGCTGATATTAAGCAAGGAAATCTTACATGTAGGGTTGGCCAGAACCGTATAAACACACCATATATGACCGTTTATTTGGTAATTTCCCTGCCAACAAAAACGTTTATATTACACTGTATATAAATAGTCTATATGGTCTTGGCCAACCCTAGTTATATGATATACCATATGGCCACTTCTAAGTCATGTACACATGCATATATAAATAGTCTACATGGTCTTGGCCAACCCTAGTTATATGATATACCATATGGCCACTTCTAAGTCATGTACGCATGCATATATAAATAGTCTATATGGTCTTGGCCAACCCTAGTTATATGATATACCATATGGCCACTTCTAAGCCATGCACGCATGCACATATAAATAGTCTATATGGTCTTGGCCAAAAAAAAAACTAGTTATATGATATACCATGTGGCCACTTCTAAAAAAATCACGTACGCATGCATGACGTACAAAACAGCACCACCACACCACGCCTGCCATTCCTGCCCAGCCAAAAGACAGCGCCATCAAAAGCGCCTTGTTCTGTGCAAATTAAACGCACAGCCATGCACTTCACATGAAACGGACGTACGTCCTAATAGGAAAAGACTAGGGTTGGCCAGAACCATATATATACACCGTATATGACCATATATTTAGTGATTTCCCTGCCAAAAATACTGTACATACACCGTATATATATGGTTCTGGCCAACCCTAGAAAAACGTAAGCATTTATTTCTTTCAAAGGTGCACTAGGCTCGACATTAGGTGCACTACATTAGGTGCACTAGGCTCGACATTAGGTACACTACATTAGGTGCACTACATTAGGTGCACTAGGCTCGACATTAGGTACACTACATTAGGTGCACTACATTAGGTGCACTAGGCTCGACATTGGGTGCACTACATTAGGTGCACGACATTAGGTGCACTAGGCTCGACATTAGGTGCACTACATTAGGTGCACTACATTAGGTGCACTACATTACGTGCACTAGGCTCGACATTAGGTGCACTAGGCTCGACATTGTCGACAACCCCCATTGGACAGGGTATAAGGGAGAAAGGAGTTTATTAACGCAGCTGTCAATCTTTTTCATTGATATTTGTTCGGGGATCCCTCTAGGTTGAGCAGCCATGCCAAGGTGGAGGCCTTTGTAACCCAAACTAAACTAAACTAGGGAGAAAGGCTAATGGCTCACAACTTGAGGTAGATGGAGTACGAATGGGGGGAAAATTGCAAAGACCCACACATCCACGCCCTCACAAACCGTGTCTAAGGAAGGAAACATTGGGTTGGTGTTCACACAGTGCACACACAGCCAAATTAGCCACACACACACATTCCACACATTCCACACACACAAACATGCACACAAACACACACATTCCACACATTCCACACACAGCCACTGCACACTAGCTCACCATCTCCATCAACCTTGTACACCGTGAACATGAAGGCGCATACACACATCACATACAAACACACACACCACAGCCATTGCACATCAACTCACCATCTCCATCAATGTCGTACACCGTGAACATGAAGGCGCACACACACATCACATACAAACGCACTCACACACCACAGCCATTGCACATCAACTCACCATCTCCATCAATGTCGTACACCGTGAACATGAAGGCGCACACACACATCACATACAAACGCACTCACACACCACAGCCATTTCACATCAACTCACCATCTCCATCAATGTCGTACACCGTGAACAAGAAGGTGATACGGTCATCCCGCTCGGCTCTTGAGGAAAACGCAGACAGTAGGCGCACAAACTCTTTGAAGTTAACGGCTTCAAATATGCGCACGATGCGCTGCAGGGAGAAGGAGTAAGGAGTAAAGGAAACGAGTGTGAAGAAGCAGGAGCACAAACTCTTTGAAGTTTATGGAGAGTAGGGAACAAAGGGGTAAAGGAAACGACTGTGAGGAAGCATGAGCACAAACTCCTTGACATGCACGGCTTCAAACATGCGCACAATGCGCTGCAGGGAGAAGGAGTAAGGAGTAAAATAAAGACTGTGAAGAAGCCGGAGCACATATATTTTGAAGTGTATGGCTTCAAATATGCGCACGATGCGCGCTGCAGGGTGAAAGAGTGGGGAGCAAAGGAAATGACTGTGAAGAGGCAGGAGCACAAACTTTTTGATATTCAAGGCTACGTGCACACGATGCACGCTGCAGGGAGGAGGAGTCGGGGGTAATGGAGTGAGTTTGGAAGCAGACCGTACAATTGCATTTCTCAAGTACATAAAAAAAGCTATGTTGTTTCCTACGAGCTCATTGCTTTTTATGAGCAGGCTAGCAGTCGCACTTCTTGACTGAAGGCCTTTTGTAAACCTTGTATACCGTAGATATAAAACACATTTTCCACTACAGCTTGTCACAGCAAGTTTGTTCAAATTTTCCATGGGTGAGCAGAGCATTGACGCAGGTATAGTGTGATCACTACTGGTATCGAACAGAGCATTGACACAGGTAGTGTGTGATCAGAGAGCGATCATATGGAGCATTGACGCAGGTAGTGTGTGATCACTGCTGGTATCAAACAGAGCATTGACGCAGGTAGTGTGTGATCAGAGAGTGATCATATGGAGCATTGGCGCAGGTAGTGTGTGATCACTGCTGGTATCAAACAGAGCATTGACACAGGTAGTGTGTGATCAGAGAGCGATCATATGGAGCATTGACGCAGGTAGTGTGTGATCACTGCTGGTATCAAACAGAGCATTGACGCAGGTAGTGTGTGATCAGAGAGCGATCATATGGAGCATTGACGCAGGTAGGGTGTGATCACTGCTGGTATGGAGCAGAAGAACTATTGCACCATTCATTGCGCCAGGGCAAACTTGCAACCTTGCAGATTTACGCGTCAATCAACTCACGAGACTGCAATCAACGTGTCCACTATTTGCAAGGACAAACTAACTCAATCAACTTGCCCACTATTTGCAAGGACAGATCAACTCAATCAAACTGCCCACTATTTGCAAGGACAAATCAACTCAATCAAATTGCCCACTATTTGCAAGGACAGATCAACTCAATCAAACTGCCCACTATTTGCAGGGACAGATCAACTCAATCAACTTGCCCACTATTTGCAAGGACAGATCAACTCAATCAAATTGCCCACTATTTGCAAGGACAGATCAACTCAATCAAACTGCCCACTATTTGCAAGGACAAATCAACTCAATCAAATTGCCCACTATTTGCAAGGACAGATCAACTCAATCAAACTGCCCACTATTTGCAGGGACAGATCAACTCAATCAACTTGCCCACTATTTGCAGGGACAGATCAACTCAATCAACTTGCCCACTATTTGCAAGGACAGATCAACTCAATCAAATTGCGCACTATTTGCAAGGACAGATCAACTCAATCAAACTGCCCACTATTTGCAGGGACAGATCAACTCAATCAACTTGCCCACTATTTGCAAGGACAGATCAACTCAATCAAATTGCGCACTATTTGCAAGGACAGATCAACTCAATCAAACTGCCCACTATTTGCAAGGACAAATCAACTCAATCAAATTGCCCACTATTTGCAAGGACAGATCAACTCAATCAAACTGCCCACTATTTGCAGGGACAGATCAACTCAATCAACTTGCCCACTATTTGCAAGGACAGATCAACTCAATCAAATTGCCCACTATTTGCAAGGACAGATCAACTCAATCAAACTGCCCACTATTTGCAGGGACAGATCAACTTTATCAAATTGCCCACTATTTGCAAGGACAAATCAACTCAATCAAACTGCCCACTATTTGCAGGGACAAATCAACTCAATCAAACTGCCCACTATTTGCAAGGACAAATTAACTCAATCAAACTGCCCACTATTTGCAAAGACAGAATAACTCAATCAAATTGCCAACTATTTGCAGGGACAAATCAACTCAATCAAATTGCCCACTATTTGCAAGGACAGATCAACTCAATCAAATTGCCCACTATTTGCAAGGACAGATTAAGGGATCACGGGCACTGCTGCTAGGAGGCAGAGGGAGGAAGCGAGGAGGTGTT
>Ga0307942_1003577_pt1 | contig 12552 bp, 13 predicted proteins | sample OrgLakmetagen175_FD_201846 | JGI IMG/M metagenome (GOLD analysis project Ga0307942, IMG submission 201846) | Saline water microbial communities from Organic Lake, Antarctica - #175 | ecosystem: Environmental > Aquatic > Non-marine Saline and Alkaline > Saline | place: Antarctica: Organic Lake...
GCGACCTTCTTGCATAAGTACGCCACCAGTGCCAACCACAGAAGCGTCTGTGTGCACTTGAAAAGGTTTGTTCAGATCTGGAATGGTAAAACTGGTGCCTGTATTGATTTGCGTGCTCGTCCTTTTCCAGTCGCGCCTGTTAAGGCCGTAAGGGGCGCAACCACAGAACTGAAATGATCCACAAATTTTCTGAAGTAATTTGCAAGTCCCGAAATGACTGTAACTCCTTGAGAGACTTGGGTAGGGGCCATTTTTCTATTACAGCAATTTTTGCGGGATCCACTGCAACACCGTCTTTTCCAATGACGTGCCCTAAAAAGTGCAGCTCTGCCTTGTTAAATTTACACTTGCTGAGCTTTGCCTTCAACCCATTTTCTCTCAAAATCTGCAAAACAATCCTAAGGTGCTGCTCATGCTCCTCAGGCGTACGAGATATAACCAAAATGTCATCCAGATATACCAGGACAAATTTGCCGATGTGCTTGCTGAAAATCTTGTTCATGGCTCTTTGAAAAGTAGCGGGGGCATTTTAAACTGAAATTGGCCCATTGGCGTCATCATCGCAGTTTTTGGCTTGTCTTCATCTCTGATCCTGATTTGGTGATAGCCACTCTGGAGGTCCAGGGACAAAAAGATAGTGCAACCATGCAGCTTATCCAACAAATCATCAATCCTGGGGAGTGGGTATCTATCTCGCACCGTTATTTTATTCAGCGCACGAAATTGAATGCACATGCGCAAGGACCCATCTTTTTTCTGCACAAATAAAACCAGGAGGTGAATCTTGAGCCCCAGCATGTTTGTCACGGTAGCTGTCCTAAGCATATTTTGAGGTGGAATCCTGACAAAGCACTTCAATACGCTGAGCATCTTGAAAACAATACTGAAGGCCCCAAATATTTATGAAGGCTATTGAGAGAAAGGAAGTAGAAGCAGCTAGCACCTACTTACGGGCTGTGATTATTTCAGCTGCTTGCACTTCTGGTATGGGGATGTTGTCGCCTCGTCGTGCATTTTTATTGGAAAAATCAAAGGGTGGCGGCTGGAGCCAGAAAGGCTCCCTGGCTTGATGATGTATGCAGGAGAAAGAGAAGGGATTTTTTACGCTCTCTTTGACGAGGGACGGTAGAGAGGATTTACAGGATACAAAGAAAGATTATAGAAAGCATACTACGCGGAGGGTTGAGGGCACGCAATTTCTCAAAACAACAGACTGCTAATTTTTTGGACAAGTTGAGCAAAAGGGATCCGGCTAGTTACAACATGCTGAAACAAAGAAAGACAACCTGTCCATCCCCTGTGCGTACAGATCCTTGGAATACCTACCTTCTTTCGCATTTCAATGCTAGACCACCTCCTAAACCTCCTGATACACTGAACAGGAATTCAAGGCACATAGATGCACAGGCTTCAGCTGTCCCTTTGGGTCGTGGTCGTATTTCACAAGGTATGAACAGAACTGCCGATGCTTTTGACTGTCCGAGTCTCGCTGTTATGACGTGCCTGGTCTCTAAAATTTTGGGTAAGATGATTGCCTCTTCTTCACCTGGTTTTGAAGAATTCTCAGCTCCTTTTTTGAAGTACGCTTACCCAGGTGATAAGAAAGATAAAAATGTGATTGTCCCTTACCTGGCCAACCTCTTTCACGTTGCTTTGATTGAGAAACGTATTCCTGCTTGTTGGAAAAAATCCAAGATCTCCCCCTTAACAAAAAAGGCTCTAAGCTTGATCTCAACAACTACGACATGTTGGCTGTGAGTGGGACTTTGTATAGACTGTACGCCAACATTTTGAGAGAACTAGTGACCAAGTGGTGTGTTGAGAACCAAAAAGTTCATGACACGCAATTTGGCTTCTATCCAGACCGTAGCACGATTCAGTCTATGTTTATTTTAAGACACTTAGTCCACGCTGCCAAACAGATTAAACCAAAGGTTTGTTCCCACCTTCACACGGCCTTTATTGATTTTAAACAAGCGTATGACACTATTGACAGACCACACCTTTGGAATCATTTAAGTAATATCAGGATGCCCACTCACCTTGTCAATGTTATCAAACAAATGTAGGATGGAGACGAGTATGTTTTGATTGATGGTGCCAAAACTACCAGTACCGGTAATTCCACTGCGCCTTTAAGAGGTGTAAAACAAGGTTGTCCTTTGTCTCCTCTCCTCTTTTCCCTTTTTATCAATGATGTGGATGATGAGTTTGGGACTGGCTTTATGGGTGCTGTTACTGGCACTGAGGGGCTCAGGGTATCTCATATTCTCTATGCTGACGACCTGACCCTGACAGCTAATGACCCAGTCCAATTGCAGAAAATGTTGAGACGTCTGGAATCGTATGCTGCCAGGAAAAGACTTACAGTAAGTGTGCAGAAATCCTACATAGTTAATTTTAATGCGTAATACCGCAATTCCGCAGTTCCTGTTTTCGTCTCAACAATCAGGAGCTTGAAGAGAGAGATTTTTTTACCTACCTGGGAATGTTATTTGATAAGCACATGAACTTACACCATGCTGCGTTTCATGCTTAAATTCCTTTTAATGCAGTTGTACGCAGAGTGAAAGAGTAGGTATTAAAAAAGGATTTCTGACAGGCCTCATGCAATATTGTGGCTTTTCAAGACATATGCATTGTCAGCTGGCATGTATGCTAGTCAGATTTAATCTACGCAATTTCTGAAGCATGACAATGTTTTCAGCATCCTTTGCAGGTCACACACATGGCGTTTTATAGAGAAGTTTAGGAATTAAATCTACTTCTGCGAACTGGTGTGTGCTTCGAGAATGCGCGCAGGAACCCTTGCAATTTTACTGCTTCAGAACAGCTGTCAAATTTTGGAACAGGATGTTGATTCAAATAGCAATACTTTGTGATGAAAGCAGCTACTTCCCGGCTTCTTATTGTTAGACTAAACAGATGAAGTATGCTTTTGGTGATTTGCAGAATGGCACTGTATACAGAAGTGATTTTTTACATTACAGGAAGCTGAATATTTCTAAAAGTCTGTGGCTTGTCACAATTGGTTTGCTTTGCCTGAGAGACCGATTTCTGATGCACGTGCACCATTTGTCTTGCCGGAGTATTTGAAGATGGTTTTGAGCAAAAACGCCATGATGAACGTAGCTCGGTTCAGGATTCGAGGACATGGGTTGAAGTATGAAACTGGTTTATATGGCAGGAGTTCGGGCAGGAGTGCACGTGCTCTATTCCGGCTCGGCTCCACCGAATGTAGGAGGGGGACTTATACAAGGTCCAACCACCCAGGCTCAAAAGCATTGCCCAAAAAACTGAGCGGAGAAAGCTGCCTGAAAAAAAAAAGACGCTGAATTGGCTTAAAGAGTCCTCCTAGGAGAGGAACAAGAAAGTTAGCATCTGGGCCGTTGACACCCATACCTGCCAACAAAAACAGCAAGAGCGTTGACAGCGAGCCAAAGAAAGGTGGAAACTAAACCTAAGCTCTGACTAAAGACCAGGTGTAAAAAGGATGGTTGCTACAGCGCAAGCTGAGGCAAGACAGTTCCAACTAACATTTGGTTGCACTCGCCTCCAAGAACGTGAGTACTTCTGCAGCAGGCTGCAGAGTACTCTGCAGTTTGCAATTTGTGTGAAAACGGGGATGTTTAAGATGAAAACACGTTATTTTTTCATGCATAAGCACCGAACATTTACGGCACCAGTTGAATCATTATTTGATAATATTTCTGAAGGTGATATCAAAGGTTTTGTTTTCAAATTCATTGGTGCAGCTGTCGATCTTTTTGATTGATTTTGTTGGGACCTATAGATTGAGCAGCCATGCCAGACTGGAGGCCTTAGTGATCCAAACTGAACTTATAGCAATGATTGGTGCTTGCTGACTATGAGTCTGGTCCAAAGAGTGCGTCATAACAGGAATAGAAGGCCTTATGAGCTCAGGATCTGGGACAAATGTGACTGGCACATTATTCAGGATGAAGAACACATTTTGCTGGACTGTCCGCATGAACATCTTGTCAGCCTTCGCACACAGCACCGCCAGCTGGTCTTCCCACCTCAGTATGAGGATAGCCCAAGTCGTTTGAGGATCTTTTTGAACCAGCCAGATATGTACGGTGTGGCCTCCGAGAGAAAGAGTCTTTTGGCTGAGTGCCTAGCTCTTTTTATATTTTTCTAGCGCCATTTTGATTTCAAATCAAGTTGGTTACAGGCTTTTCCAAGCATTTTGATTTCAAATCAAGTTGGTTACAGGCTTTTCCAAGCTTCCGCTCAGATGCCCCAGAGGCATATATAGCGATGTAACTTTACCTTACCTTATAGCAAAAGAATATTGCTTGCTATTAGCTGGGATTTTTTTGTTGCAACCCTTGAGTTAACATAGTGCGACGCACTTTCTATAAAACCTGCCAAATGTCCCACACAAGTCACTAAATCCTGCCTGGATTTGTCGATTAACTGTAGAATAAGAGAAAACATGCTGCACCGGCATAGAACTTGTCACAAAAAAGTGCTAGCAAAGTCAACATATCAAACACTGATGTACAAAACTAATTGCACTGGCGCCCATTCACTTGCATTTTATTCACATCCTTCTGCTATTCACGGAGATGGAGATGGAGACGAAACTGGCGTTGTAGCATCCGCTGAGTACCTGCAAATTGAATGGCAACAAACGTAACATAGTCTTGTTTCTACTTTGACTAAACAAGGAATAAGGATGGACAAAGTACCGTACAGCCGTGTGACCATTGCACGCCCCGATTTTCCAGCGATTGTTTGAGTGCATTGCATGGGGATTGCGCAACCCATTCAGTGGAAATAAATTGCCATTGCATACCCCCAATTGCGCAGCCTGCTGCCACCTGCTGCTGCTGGAGCGTGCGCGCATGCTTCACTGCTGCCATTTGCTGCCGCTGGAGCGTGCGAGTATGCTTCGCTGCTGCCACCTGCTGCTGCTGTTGCTCCCTCCTCATCCGTGCAGCTCTTGTTCTGCTCTGGTGCTCTCTGTGGCATGGTTGCGGCTTCTTGCTCAACTATTTCTAAAGGCGAGGGTTGCTGCTGCTCTGCCTCTGACGCATCATTTTCATGGGCTGCTTCCAGCTGCGGGAGCTCTAAACTACCTATCCAAACTTTGTTGTCGTGGAATTAATTTCGCGATTGCGCACCATTGCGCACCGGCTCAAGCCGAAATAATTCACCGATTGCGCACCCAACTGCCCCTTTCAAGTCCCACAAAATACCGAACCTTACCGTACTCATTTCGCGCCCCAGATTTCAGAAATATTTAGTAAAATCCTCTAGCCACTATCATTGCTGTTGCTGCTGCTGCTGTTGTCCTTGCTCTCCACGCTCTTCTCGCTGCTGCTCGCGCGTGTTAATGGTGCCGCTTGGGTGCGGGCAGCCTTGGTGCGTGACCTTGTTTGCCGCACCAGCTGCCCAGCCTGCTCCTCTGTGAGCTGCTGGGGCAGGGGGGTCAGGGTGGGGCGGGGCGGGGGGCCTCTCACTGTTCATGTCTGCGACCCGGAAAGAGCTATTTTCTCCAATCCCGCATAACCCCACAGGATCAAAATAGATATATATTTTATATTAAAATACCGCAGTCACCCCGCAGGGCAAAAAACAATATTTATGCAGGGTGTTTTAGGAAAGGTACAGTATTGATTGCGCATCTCTTTCGCTTGAAAAAAGATTATAAAGCGCAATAATCAAGCGGCGGTACGGTATGCTAAAATGGCAAAACCACCCAGACACCAAATGACAGCGCTCCTGCTCAACAGTCAGCGACAGTCAAACTGAGATGCATCTCCATGATACTCACACACTAGGGATGTGTTAACTATAGGGTGGCAGGACACGCAACCACACTCACGTGTTTAAGAGGTACTTCACAATGGCGGCGCTTTCAAAAAGGTAGGACTCGGTGTTGGGATCCTCCAAGCAAGGCACCTACAAAGGCACACACAGGGAAATTGCGACGATCGAGCTTTTTCAAACGAGTTGAGTCTTTTCAGAAACACATCTGCCTGCAAATGAATGGACGATTATATTAGTAAAATAATTGTAGCATCTCAAGAACTGCGGAGGCATTCTACTTGGTGCCTGCATTGCCCAGCGCTCACTAACGCAAATGTGATCTGAGAAATTGTTGGTTTAAACAACAGCGTTCCACGGAGTAAGCCATGCTTGAGATGCTTATGAAACAAGAACACACAGCTTTTTGCCTCAGTAGCGCTGCACCACAGAAGCATTACCTGGAATGAGCCGTACTTGCGCATCAGCTCCTCTCGCTTTGGGCTTCCTCGAGCACATGAGACGTGCTTGTAGGGCAGCTGCATGGAGCACAGGGTCTCCCGCACAATCTGCAAGCAACCGTGCGTGCAGGTTGAATTTGTAGTGGCGCTACTGAAGAGTGCTTGAGTAGCATGACAGTCAATGAAGGAGTAGTTGTCATCATACGAGGGTACCCCTTGGTTGCGTTTGTCGTTGTTGGAGGAAGCGTTACAAGACATGGAGTAGCAAGCGACGATCTTTTGCACACAACCGAAAGAGCTTACGCACCACCCTACCATCCCGCAAAGGAGCACACCAAGGAAAGGTTAGAGAGGAGAGACGTTCATGACAATAATCACTCTAGCAAAACAGCGTTTGCCGCCTCAGACAAGCCCGCACCTTATAACGTCAGCGTCCTTTCCCTACTCATGCCTCTTTCTCCATAATGATGTGCTATGAGCAAAAAGGCTGCCTCACGCTACGGAAGGCCGTGTTACAAGTCATGACACAGAGTGGCTTCGGTACACAGGCCAGCAAACTGATATCACCCAAGCTCACCTTGACAAAAGGAGACGCTTCGTAGCCCCACAGCACGAGGGGCTTTTCTGGCTGCTTGGACTTGATCAATCCACCCTTTCCCAACCTGTGGCATATAGTGTGGACAGAGTGAAGAAACGTCGAAAGCCACCGAATCATTGCTAGGAGTGAGTTGAGGAAGGAGTACAAACGAGCTTTGTTGGTTTACAGACACAGAATAGATTCAAAATTCGTACTTGGAACTATAGAACTGATTTAGGTGACTGATACACGCACGCAGAAACTAGGAGGGACAGAGAATGAATGAGGAGGGATAGAGAATAAATTAGGAGGGATAGAGAATGAAATAGGAGGGACGGAGAATGAACTAGGAGGGACGGAGAATGAACTAGGAGGACAGAGAATGAACTAGGAGGACGGAGAATGAACTAGGAGGACAGAGAATGAACTAGGAGGGGCAGAGAATAAAATCAGTGCGATGACAGGGGGGCCCTAATGTAAGAGCTTCATTTCCTCCGCTGTCATTGAAACCAAAAATTGACAAGCCCACTCAATTCAATAAGTTGTATCTCTACACGGTGCAGCTCATTACAACTCTTCCCCCCTCTGCCACAACAAAACGAGGTAACAGTGTGGCAGCTCTTGAAATATTGCTTTCATTTTCTCACCTGCCAACATTACCAAGTCCTGCGCTCAGGGTTGTGAAAAAACCTGCTGTCAGGACTCCTGGGATCTGCCCGTCCCCGTAGGTACTGAACAGGTACTGGATAATGTCATCACTCTCGTACATGCTCTTTCCTGCACTCATTGCGCAGTGTTGTGCGTGTGTGTGTGTGTGTGTGTGCGTGAGAATGTGTTTACAATATTCGTTGTACTTACGCTCGCTTGCTATTCAAGATGACGAAAGGAATGAGAGAAATGAAGCAACACATCTGTGGAGAAAACATCAACAGGCGTGTCTTCCTGCAAGTAACGGCTTGCCAAATTGCACAAAAACTGATCTGAAACATAACATGCTCACACTTGCTTAAGTTGACCAGGCACATCCACTAGCAAAGCATAAGCCCTTCAGGCACGCCTAGAAACGCAGTGCCTGTTTGTGAGGCCTTTTCTTTTCTGTTCACCTGTTTTTGGGTCGACCATGTAGGGAAACTGCTTCTTGCCCCCCATCTCGATGGCCTTGGGCCTCCACAGGTCGCCATTGGCAGGTGTGGGATAGAAGATGACGTCAAGATCTAACATCGTCACCGCCTCACGGACCTTAGAGCACAAGGGCAAGAGGAAGATTGTTCTTCTGCGACTTGGTGAAGGAACAACGTGGGGGAAGAGATGTGTTGTGGTGGTCTGACATTGTGACAGCCTTGAAGAACCGGGGCAAAAACAAATCATGAACATGCATGCAAGCACAAGCGCTCGCCACAACAATTCAAGAAAGGAAAATTGAAATTGCAAAACTTCTCTACCGTAGCAGTGAAAGAGGCCCAAGCAAAGAAAGAGCTCAAAGTTTAGCACCACCTGGCTAAAAAATAATCAGGACTGTGCACTGTACGGTGTACGGTACGGTACGCTTTTTACTGTACATACGCCGTGTAACATACCGTAATTTTGTAAATCACGGCGTAAATTACGAATTTGGAGGACTGAAATTTACCGTAATTATGGTAATTTACTGTACGGTGTACAGTACGGTGCCAAGCTGGCACTGCCAGTGCAAAAATGGCCACAGAAAGGCCTCTCCATCCCAAAACCTCCCATTTTCGCTCCCCAGTGTGCTCCTCCCATGTGCTGATGCCACACATTGCTTCCCTGAACAATCCTGCGGCTGGGTTGGGGCTGCATCAGCTCGGGGGAAGGGCCCAGCAGTGGCTTGCATGGAACCTCAAAGTCGGACGCAGTAATGTATTTCTGGTTCATGATTTGTGTTTTATTCATGATGCTGAGGTAGTGCAAGCAGTGTGCTTAGTAGACCTTTCTATAGGCTTGCACCGAGTGACTGTGTTGGTAGAGTAGCACGGCAGGTTCAGTGCTGTAGGGTTGGCTATGAGACTCGGTAGTATTTGTGGACTGGCAGTGGCCGAGATGGGTGGTCATCCCTGTAGACCCTTACCTTAGCTCTGCAATGTCTGTGCCTGGTGCTCTTGCTTGTTTGAGGTTGGTACTCCAGTCTCTTTGTGACTTCTTTCCTCCTTCTGGTACTCTGTTGGACCTTTCTGACTGGGCCTTTCTTGTCTGCCGGTAAAGGAGTTTTACGGTACTCGGTACCAAAGTGGCTTACTTTTCCTTAACTTCATGTGGGGAGTGGTTTTCACTGCCTGCGTAATTTTTCTTTTCTTTTTCATGAACATTGCTGCAAAAAAAGGGTAATTGTTTTGGGCCCAAATTGGAGCCAAACGGCCAAATTACGGTCCAAATCGTGCTGTACGGTGGCACCGTCTTGTACGGTCTGGCACTGTAATTTTGGCCGACCGTAATTTTGACCGTACTGTACGGAGTAATTACGGTCGATACGGTAATTACGGTCCGAAAATCCAACTTTACGGCGTAAGTGCACAGGCCTGAAAATAATACAAAGCTGGGCACAATAGAAAAATGACACATGCAGGCAGCAGAACTAAACTACTCTGCGAGATCATGCCTGCGTTACTGCAAACCAGACAGCCTTGATCTAGAAAGATCACAAGGTTAATCACTACACTTGGCATCAGCACAATCATTTTCACCAGGACATGCTCACTTTGCAGTCACAAATGCTTTTCAGCAGAACAGGCTCTCTCTAGGCAGAAAGTCGCAGGACACTGGTTACCTTGCAGAATAAGCAGGCTTCAAACTTGTAGATCCCTTCGGGGTCTCCAAGGTCGCTGCACACTGCCTGCCTCCTTGCACGCTGCTTACCTTCTTGCAGAATGGGCAGGCTTCAAACTCATAGATCTCCAGGGGCTGAGCAGGGCGTGGAAAGTTTGCTACCTGCCGAGTCATTCAAGCATTGCCCAGTTTGGAACCAATTACGTGGTACGTCAGATAACTCGTCAACATCATAAATGGCAGGCTATATGCTTGCACAATTCAAAATGATGCTGCATTCAAACAGTCGCGAGTGCTTGCACAAGCAGCCCATTTTAGACCCCTCCATAACAAGATGCATTATTTCAATGTTCAATTGCATGCAAGGGACTTGTTGAGTTTAATTGGGGGAAGAATGAGCACTTATAGGCTTTGTTAGGCACGATGATATGATGATGCCAAGCTGCCCCATGCTAATTACCATATGACTAAGGGTGGGTCATGACCTCGCCGAGACTCGCCGAGTGTGAGGCTCGCCGAGCCTCGGCGAGCCTCTTTCCCGGTGTGGAAGACACTCGTCGGCCAGCGAGGGTGTCCACTTTTTAAGCGGAATCAGCCCCATCTCCCCAGAAATCCCCCAAAAATCCCACATCCGAATTTTCCTGGCTCACACGCCCAAAATTCCACCCAGTCTCAACGTTAATGTTCATTAATATATATAAGCGAACAATAGAAGAAGTTTTGGCTCAATCCGTGCAGATTTGAGAAAGTGATTTTCTAACTGTAATGCACCAACTAGGGCCTCCCCAGCGAGTGCTGAGCCTCGTTGAGGCTCGCCGAGCCTCGCTGGCAAAATCAGACACCCTATTTACCCACCCTTACATATGACCATAGGATGGTTACCCTGTTAATAAACACTATTTTTGTGGAAGGGATGAGTAGAGGGGAACGTCTTCTCGCAGGAAATGGGACATAAGGTTGTTCAGGTTTATATTGGAAATTACAGGACAAAAAAGGAGGCCCGCAACCATGGGGATATATTCATGGTATTATGGCCTCCCTTTTCTCTAAGGTACATATATCGGAGGACTTACACAGCACTGGCAAGCACACGTGTTGGCTTACCAATGATGTGTGATTCTCCAATGTAAAACCTTGACAAAGGTTGTAAACCTACCTTGGATGTCTCTGCAAGCCTTTGGTCGCCTGTGCGGAACACACTGTATTGGCCATCATCCTGTATGAGTGCGTGTGTGTGTACTGTTGTGTTGTGTTTGTGCGCACTTGTGAAGGTGAAGGTATGTAAATGCGTGTGTGCTTGTACGTATACTGTTTGCATGTTTGCTTGTATGAGCGTATGTATGTATGTAATCTGTGCAGGCTGTGTGGCATGTGTGTGTGCATGCTCGTGTGTGAGTATGAGTCTTGTGTGTTCATTGTATGTGTGTGCGCGTGTGAATGTGGTTCAAGGCAACAGGGTGGATGACCAGGAAACGTGCATGCCTGTGCTCCATAAAGGCACAAATTGTAACTAGTTGCCCCTCCAAAAGCTGGAACTGTACGGCCCACCTTTACGAGGCTGGCATTGTAGCCCACACAAAATGCCCCTGAACCCAGACGCATCACCGTGGGAAGAGATGCTGCACGCAGGTGCAAGGTAGCGTATGGTTAGGTGGGAAGAAATGTTTGATTAGGTGCAAGGAAGCATGTGGTCGGGTGAAAGGAAGCGTGTGGCACGGTGCCTGCAGAGACCACAGGTCAGTTTGAAAAGAGGTTCTAAAAGGGCACACAACAGTCTGCTCTCATCTTAACTTGGTAAGGGCCTTAGCTCATAAGAGGAAAAGTGCTGCTAAAGAGCTGTCTAAGAAACGGCCTTTGTGGCTGCAACAGGGTTATCAGGCTTCAAAATTGATAAGGCCCTTTCCTGGAAAGATGAATAAACCAAACTAAAGCCTAGCAAGTTCGCAAAAGCAAGCAGTTCACTCCAAAGGAAGGCTGTTGATCGCATATGTAATTATGTACATTTGCCTGAAAATTCCATGAAAGGGTGTGCTCTGCATGCACACACATACACACACCCTGGGAAACACATATCTGCACCCTCTTCACCCTCACCGCACCGTACCCATACCAACACCCACAATAATTCATATACACATGCACTGCAGATACAAACAAAAAATCTCACCAGTAGCCACATTAGCAAGCTCGCCTTCTCCCACTGCAAAACGCTTTGGATCTGTGGTGTGTGTGTGTGTTTGTGTGTGTGTGTGTGTGTGTGTGTGTGTGTGTGTGTGTGTGTGTGTGTGTGTGTGTGTTGTGTGTGTGTGTGTGTGTGTGTGTGTGTGTGTGTGTGTGTGTGTGTGTGTGTGTAGGTATATGTGTATATGTGTGTTAGCGCATTTATGAGGTTTACCTGGACCAACATTCTTGTACTTTGGTTGGATTGGGGCAATGGCCTGGCAAAAGGAGAGTGATTAAACAGGTTTAATGCAGGTGCAAATGTCCTTACAAATGACAACCTATCTTACAAATGACAAGCACAGCACAGGCAGTCCTTCTGAAGGTGTTAAGAGTGCAGGTTCACACACCTCAGTTTCCTGAGCGCGTGTGCTCAATCTCGCCCTGGTGGATCTACCACGGGGACCAAGGGAGGATTTAATTAGGGAGGACTGCACCTTGGCTGGCAGGAGGGCACGGTGTGCAAGCATGGGAATATATAAATATGGCAGGAGATATATAAGGTTGAAATCTAATTAAATAACAGGAGTATTTGTTGCAATTGCTTTTACTGTCCAGTCAGTCAAAGCGTATGTCGAATTGGCAGAGAAATCCCCAGAAGCTGGGCTTCCCTCACCCAGTGGGCAGGTATATACGAAATACGACAGACACACACACACACACACTCACACGCGCGCGCACACACACACACACACACACACACACACACACACAACACACGCACGCGCGTACACACCC
>Ga0307942_1003579_pt1 | contig 12546 bp, 16 predicted proteins | sample OrgLakmetagen175_FD_201846 | JGI IMG/M metagenome (GOLD analysis project Ga0307942, IMG submission 201846) | Saline water microbial communities from Organic Lake, Antarctica - #175 | ecosystem: Environmental > Aquatic > Non-marine Saline and Alkaline > Saline | place: Antarctica: Organic Lake...
CTGCTTCACACCTAACGTGCCCTTCAGAAAATGCAAATGAAGCGTAGACAGCGGGCTAGAGAACTCCCTGCCTGCCTGCAAGAATCCAGTACCCCATACTTGACTACCATACATGCCAGCAGGAATATTGTTCAAGATGATGGTTATGAAAGGCAAGGGAAATTGAGATTCAATACCGAGCTGGTTGTTGATGTCAGATTAAATCGCGCTCACGGCAAGATGGGGGGTGACCTTCAACCAGGTTGTTTGGCTGATCGGCTGCTGACTGCTGACTGGTGACGATGGGGGGTGACCTTCAACCAGGTTGTTTGGCTGATCGGCTGCTGACTGGTGACTGGTCTCAAGAGTTACAATGGTTACAATGGGGGGTGACCTTCAGCCAGGTTCACTGTCAAAAAGCCTCGCGTTATCAACGCGTTTCTGAGCTTCAGAAACGCGTTTCTGAACCAGAAGCGTGAACGCGAAAATTTTGAGGCATTCCAAACGGTCCTGTAAGGCCTTTGTTTTGGCGGGGATGACTTATTTTGGGCGTGTTACAATATGTTTTAATTAATCGGAAGCAGAAAGGGGCTGTTTGGGCCGGATTCCGGGAAGCGCATTTTCACCGCGTTTCAGATAGAAGGGCTCCGCCCGCCCAAATTTCGACGCGGTAATTTTTGTGTTTTTTTTCCGTGAGAAAGAGGCACATTAGCCTGAAGGTCCAGAAGCTGTTCATTAAATGTTTCTGCAAATGCAGTTCAGGTTGCAATTGAGGATGCAGGACAATTCCATTGAGTACATGTCGCACACACACACACGCGAGTATATCCTTGTCTTTCTTACTCTCCATACATGTAGCAGCCATAGTCGTAAATACGGTGTAGAGTATTAGTACATCACTGGATCAAAAAGTCGCCGGCCAAAAATCCCTCCTCGTCGGTCTCCATGCAGGCACAGCAAGCGCATGATAACTGCACGATTCCTGAACGGAATCAAGTAAGAATCAAAACAGTGAATTCTGCATTTTAAGGCTGTCACAACGCGCCCCTTTTCAGCCCTTCTCGTCACCAAAAGGCTGACCCTCACATCTCGCCGCGCAACTGAACACACAAACTTCGGATCTCGCGCTCTAATTATCTGACAGAATCTTACGCGGAACGGAAGCCCGACCGCGGAGCTATTCAGGATCAAAGTCCTCCCAACCGAATCGGTTAAAACCCAGACTTCACATAGAAGGGCGCAGGGCGCCAGTCCCAAATTTCTGGACGGCCAGGCAGACAAACACGCACGCAGAAAGGCAGACACACAGGCATGCTGACAGGCTCGTAGACGTGCCGGCAGATCAAAAGACCGGACACGCACACATGGTTGCTCAGTTTGAGTAACTAAAGAATTGATGTAATTGTTGCCTGTTCACCTGTAAATAGTGTTTTGGTTTTTGTGTGAAAGGCTGACATGGGATTTGTTTGTTGTACATCCTAAATGGCGTTGCTACTAGTACCGTGCATTTCCTTTTTTGGCGAAGCCCCAGTCATGGGGCGCAGCCCCTAGGTTTGGCATGTTTCACGCCTGAGTTCCCACCAGGGCGCGCAGTCCCGCCCAGCGCACCCCCCGCCCCCAAAACTTGCAAGGCACCTTAGACTGACTAACCAGGCAGCTCTGTGGTGTCAGGGGGTGGGGAGGGGCGGTGGAGGTGCTGCTGGGCGCACCGTGAAAACGAAAATTATTCACACAAGTGTGCGCAGGCCCGCCCATCGCACCCCCCACCCCCAAAACTTGCACAGTGACCCAGACTTACAAATCAGGCAGCCCTGCGGTGTCAGGGGTAGGGGAGAAGCAGGGGGTGGTGCTGCTGGGCGTACCCCGGAACGAGTTTTGTAAAAGTTGAGACTCAGGGCCTGGCCAGAGCCACGCAGCCAACGTCCAGGTCTGAAACTTGTTAGGCAGGCCTAGCAAAATGTTTTGTCGGGGTATACCAGTTTTGGTGACCAGGGGTGCAGTGAGAAGTGCTGTGGAAAGAACTGACTCAATGTTTGGTAGCTGGAGGAAGCTGCCCGGCGCTCAGCCCAGCCCATGCCCCCCGAACATCATCTGACCGCACAGGCGTAATCAGGAGATGTTTCTGAGTGTGCCGGCTGGTTTCGGGGCCAAGGAGAGACGGGACGAAAAGTTCGCTGCTCCATGCAAGCACACGACTGGGTGCACAGATTCCAACAATTCAAGTTGCAAGGGACGTAAAAATTTATGTTAAATGACGCGATGACAATGGGAGCGTGTTCTGAGGATGCGAGTCTCCATGTTTGACTGACAGATGTGAGCAGGTTGAAGGCATGAACGCACACACGCGCACACACACACACACACACACACACACACACACACATACACGCACACACACATACACACACACACACACACGCATGCACGCACGCACACACGCACGCACGCACGCACGCACGCACATATGCATGCACGCACGCACGCACATACGCATGCACGCACACACGCACACACGCACACACACATACACACACACACACACACACACATGTATAAGCGCGCACAAAGCACACACAAGTTGCCAGTTCACAGCGCAAAAGGCTTCGCCAACTTTTCAGCATCGCTTGCGATGCTTCCCCCCACTTGTCTGTTTTAGTTTGTGTATCATTGGGATTTTTTCAAAGTATAAAGAGCTCGAAATGTTATTTTGTTATAAAGGATATACGTATTTGCTTATACACATGTATATTGCATTTGTGTTAAAGCTGATCAGCATGCACGGTTTAGTACACTGTGTAAGCTTGCATGAATTAAGATTGCAGATTAAGTAAAAGATTAGATGAAGCAAGGATGAGATGAGATAAATAAGAATCGAAGAAAGCAGTAGTAATTGAACAAGAGGCGTCTCTGTCATGCATACGGTTTGTGCGTAGTAGCTGAAGCGATCATACTCTTATTGTGGCAAGGAAATTAAAATTTTGTGTACTCCTGTAAAATCAACTCTATCCAACATAGGAACTAATAAGGCAACACGCAACAAAACTGGCATGCAACAGAGTATGAAAATGATGAAGCTCAAAGAGTTCAATCTCTGCCCAAGAATGACGCTTGTTAATCATAAACCGAGGTATCTGCAGCAGCCTAAGTACTGTATGACGATTGTTAATTACGAACCAAGGTATGTGCAGCAGCCTAAATACCGAATCCATGAAAAAGCATGAGCGGCTGCAAAGCTTGCTCTGTCTGCTGCGCCATGTGTGTAAGGCGTTGCATTTCGGCTACAAGCTTTGCATCTGGTGATGCTAGTTTCCTGAAAACATCAATGACTTTGGCTCGCTCTGCTTGTGTGCTGTACAGTGGGCTGACTAGCTGTACATCTTTCCACGAACGGTGTCTCGTGAGTGCCACATAGACAGATGCACGCTTGAAGGGGCCCTGCGCAAAGCAAGCAGGAAGTCACATGGGTGTTAAAGTAAAGGTGGAAAAATGATGGAGCAACGGGCTAGAATTGCATGCACCGCTTGTACATTGATATTAAAAGGTGCCATATTTTGGTGTCAAGAGTACAAAAGGTAAGCAAGCCGTGAAATATGCAAGTGTTTGTGTAGCAATATGCACAAAGCATTTTTGGATGAACAAGCAATGCGTCAAAACTTTTTTTTGTGCGAGAAGTATTAAGCATAGATGTGAATAATTTTTAGCAGTTTTCAGCAGCTGCAAAGTACGAAGTGGACAATCAAAGTACGTTTAAAGGATTATAGTGCGCAAGGTGTTTTTAATGTACGCGGTGGCAGCACAGAGGACAGCTGCAAAGGACAATAAATTGCGAGTGCGAAACATAATTGCTTCTGCATTTACCTGTGGAGGAGGCACCAGGTGCAAAAGCCACGGATCATCACCAAAACTGAGGCCCTGCATGAAGTAATCACTGACGGCATAGCCTTCTGCGAGTGGGAACCCGCATCGGCTGGCTTTCAGTGTGGTTACTTGTTGCTCAGCGGCGTTAGTGATGGGTGAGGCCATTTTACGTGGTTCAATCGCCTTTGTGCAAGGAATTACAGGGATGCAGTGGGGGGGAGCAAGAGGGCTGCATATGTTCCCAACTTTTATTCCTTCCGGCTCAACGAAGATAGCAAGAGGCATGTGTGTGAGCAGACGGTACGGGCCGATGCCATCATCAGCTGGCTCATTGGGGTGGAGGAGGATGGCACGAGTTGTGCCGAAGTTGTTTGTCATTCGCCCAGCCTGTGTACAAAAACGGCAAAGGTGAAGCTTAAGTCGTATTGGGTAATGCTTTGGTGAAGCAACACATTGTGTGATGATTTTTTTTTAAACCTAGGTGCTGAGCGTACCTCTGGCGCCTCGTTGTCTGTAAAGGCTACCCGCGCGCCGTTGAAGTAGAACCCCAATGCTGGGATCCCGGAGGCTTGAGCGCTGGGTGCTGTGAGTGCAAGCCTGAGTTCTTCATCAGACAGCGGTCCTCCTCCTGTCCTTTTGTGCGTTGCAGGCCATACAAGCACACGGCGTTGTGTATCCGTGGCCTGCGGTGTGTTTGGGAGGGGAATGAGCGTGAAACCGGTTCTGTGTTGTTGCATTGTCGCAATACAAAGGCAAAGCACGCGGAATGTCAGGGGCTTGCATTGTAACGCAGTTACAGAACAAGTGCAAGGTGCATATGTAATGCTGAACTTTGCGTAGCTGCTGCCAGTATTCGTGGAATCACTTTTTATAAACTGAATGTTATTTGTTTGTTAGCCTTAAAAAGGAGATCTTACGTGCATGGCCGCTAGGCGGTGATTGAGGGCAGCACGCACACAGTTCCGTAGAACTACTAAGCATGGGTTGCTGGTGGCCAGGGCTGTCAGATCTGTCACTGTTGCGTCGTGCAAAGCGTCAACAAAGTCCTGTGTGGCAATAAGGGCATGTTTGTAGGGGAGGCATGGTGGGAAAAATTGGGGACATTCATGCAGCAATGAGCAAGGATACAGATGAACAGCAAAGCTGAACAAAATCACTGCCGCGAAGCACACATGGATACAAGTGACCTAGCAGTATGATATCTGTGTCGATGCACTGATAGGAAGAAGAGCATTGTTGTGGAGGCTAAGGAATGCAAATGCAGGCACAAGCATTGATTTTTGGTTGATTGCTTAGAGACTATTCACGTGTATTCCAAAAACCTACTTGCACTTGCTGGGAGGTGGCTTGAGTGAGCCCATCAAACATGTCTGCGTACTGCGCTAGCCTGGCTGCTGCTGGATCAATGCTGCGCCGGTGCTGTGTCGTCAGTAAGAAGACGGAAGTGATGGCTCTGTACAGCTGCAAACCTTGCTGGCTGCTGCTTGAAGCCCTTCTGCTTTCGTGATGCAACGCTGCACCCGACACCGGCTCATGCTGACAGGGATCGCCACACACGATCAGGTGATGACCGCCGAACGTGTCTGCTGTGTCTACAGCTGGCCTGCTGAGTGCTGCTGCTGCATGCATCGCCCGGAAGTGGGAGCCAGAGAGGAAGGAGCTTTCATCTACAACCAGCAGCTTCCGCACACTGCCCCCCATGTACTGTGCCCGACGAGCTGCCGCCTGCCCTTTTGATGGGACAGAGTCACCATTCGCTCCAAAGCCGCCGATGCCAAAGGCATGGCAGGTGGAGTGCCCACCACTGAGTGGTGTATCCAGCTGCTTGCTCGCACGCCAGGTGTATGCTGTTTTGACCACGTGCTCTGCGTAGTTCAGCTGCAATGCCCACCACTCAATGGCGCGGAGCAGGCGCGTTTTGCCTGTGAATGTTTTTGCAATGTTTAGGTTTGCATGCTGTAGATAAAATAGGGTAAGCATTGCAAGTGCTGACAATGGGTACAATAAATGGAGCAAAACAGCCTGTAAAAAAAGCTTCTTCGACGGCTTGTGCCCCATGTGCCTGTATTATGTATGAGTGCGTAGGGTGTTTTTTGGTGTGAAGGGCGTTTTTAAACAGTATTGCTTGCTTGATGGTTTCTGTAGCAAACAGTGCACACATATACACTTACACACACATGAAGCATACGCACACGCATGCACACACACACACACAAACATACAACTCGCACCTGTGCCTGGCCGCCCTACGATGATCATGCGCAAAGGCGGCTGTGGAGTCCCAGTGATCTCGTTCTGAAGGGTTTGTGCAGCATGCACAAACGGGCGAGCTTGGTCCGGCGAGAGCCCGAACAGACGGGCTGTCTCACGCATGCTTGGTTGTTTTGCAGCTCGTAAGAAAGGAGGTGGTGCAACTGATGAGGGTGTGTCTGGCTGTGGTGATGAAGGTGGTGTTTGGGGAGCAAGCACGTCCAAGCGCCATGCGTTGCCGTGTTGAGTGACGTGCAGGCTGGGCTGGTTGCTGCCGGTATTGGTCGAAGGTGTGATGGCTTGAGTAGGGAAGAAGTCTGCTGCTGCTTTACGTGCTCGCTGCAGCATGCTGTTTCCTTCTTTTAGAGATAGTGGAAGTCGCACAGTAGCGTGGGAGGCTGGAGCGGCTGTGAAGGATGCGTCTGCAAGAAGCTGTGTGCTAGTGGAGATGTAGGCAGAGAGGGCGTTGTTGGAAGTAGGGGTTGGCGCTTCAAGTGGGCCTTCGTCAAGCAAGCTTGCCACGTATGCTTGTTCTGCTGGCGCTGCATCTAAATCATCCTCGAGGTCAAAGTCGTCTTCATCGCTGAAGGCGTTTTGGGTGAGGTCTGCAGATGGTCCAGCAGATGTAGGACAAATGTGTGCATGTGGCTGGGATGGCTGCAGTTGCTGTGCTAGTGCTTGCTGCTGCCGCCTGATCTGCAGCTGCTGCACGCCACGAGCGTGTGTGCTGCTGTGGGAGTTGATGTTGGTGAGGATGGTACGGGCAAAGCTGGTGTCAGCGCTGGCTGTAGCTTCCCAGCTTGTGAAGCGTGCCCACCACGTGTCCCCTGGCTGCAAGGGGTCGCGCACAACACTGCTCCTGTCACTGCAAAAGTTTCTAAGGCAAAGCATGCGTACGCCTCGTGCTCTGCAGCTGCTGCTGTTGCGAGAGGGCGGGGTGGCAGGTTGTGAGTCACTTGCGGCAGAGCAGGGTGCTCGCGGCGCCTGAGAACGTGTGTGGCTGCTTGGGGGTGGGGTGCTCGCAAATGCACATGCTCACAAGCTACACGCCCCCGCTTGCGCTTGTTGGATGGCTCAGTGGGTTGACTCCTGAGCATGAAATTGTGTAAGCGTTTCAAGATAACGGTACATTCTGCACATTGCTGAAAGTGGGAATAGGCTGGGGAATATAGCGCGTTCTAGGGCTGGTATGCAGTAGGCATTTGTTCATGGCAGATCAGAAGAGTCATTTTACTAAGTAAGCAGTCAAGCGCATAGCAAAACGGTTGTAGTTCCTGCTTTTGCAAAACAGCAAAAAGCGTTACTGTGCATCATTAAAAATGACCGAATGTGCAGAAGTCAATGCTGAATATAACAGGAATTATGATCTTCAGTACTATCCTTAATGTCTGCCTAAAAAAGATGTAGTGCTTCAAGCGAGGTGAATATTGTACAGCACGACATGCTTGCTTTTTAGTCTAGCAAGCACGGGCCAACAAAACCGGTAGCGCGACTGAATTTCATGTACCAGCAATGAGCAGCGCACCTCTTGTCAATCTTGACTTTTTCGTACCACGCTGTCACTAGGTAAGGGCTGTGCTCATGTAGCCCTGCTCGGTGCGTGTAGTCGTCTGTCGATTGGCACAGGCGGAGTGACCCGTCAGCGTCTTGGCTGTGCTGAACTCGCTCTTCTTGCTGCTGCTGCTGCTCGTGCTGCTGCTCGTGAGTGTGGTGGTGCTTTTGTGTGAGGCTGCGGGTGTGGGCTTGGTATGGATGGTAGGCAGTGGTGTGGGTGAAGAGGTGGTCTTTGAACCCGAGGTGATGTAGGGTGGCCATCGCAGCAGGGAAGGTGACAGCTGCATGCGTTTTGTTCAGCACACGCCGCAAAAACAAGCGTCCTTGCATGCTTGGGGTGATGGGAGACGCTGTAGAGGAGGTGTGTGGAGCTGCTGCTTCTGGAGCTGCTGAGTTGGGGGTGGAGGTTGAAGCCACAGACAAAGCAGTGTGCAAAATAGGACTGTTGGTGTTGAGGCCGTCGGCTTTGGTGGCATATTTACAATTTTACTCTGCGTTGTCGCAAGCTGCTTGCTCAAGAGTGGGCAGTGGTGGAGGCAGTGCTTGTGTGCCACCAGGCTGCTGCTGCTTTTTGCAGAAGGTCTGCAGGTCACGATTGAACCTACTGATTTCTGCAAATGCGTGCACTGAGTGGTTGCATGGTTGCGCCAGCAGCAAGGAGGGGTTGTGTGCCACCAGCATGGCATTGTCGCGGCGCTGCGTGATGCAGCTCGTTGCCTCAACGCGTGTAGCTGGGCAGAGGGGGCGAGGGTACCCCATGCGGCAATTTGCATCATCAGCTGCGTAGTTGCCCTTGGCGCAGGTGTGTGTGTGTGCGTGGACTTGTAGGGCGTGTGCTGCAGCTGAAATGCTCGCTGCAATGTCTCGCGCACTGGCAGCATCAATGCGGCTGTACACAGTAGCAAAGAGTAATGTGTGTTCAGCCGTTCAATCGATAAGTCGTTAGATTGTTATTTTGTGCTTTTCCCAGTGGATCGGACGTGAACCATGTGTGCTATTTAAAACAAGCAATATGAGCAAATGTTTGTTTCCCGCAGCATAGTACTGCTTGCCTCTACAAAAAATGCAATGTTCACATGTGAGAAATAAGCGTAACACATTGCAGTACAGCAGCCTTTTGCAGTCTTTTGTGTCAGGTACACACATGTCAGAACGCAAAACAATACATCGTGCATGTACCAAGGAATGAGGGTGAAATTGCAAAATGTGTTTATGTAAAAGTCAATAAGGTAATGCACATTGTGCAAAAGCTGGCTTACAAGGCAATGCTGTAGCAGCGTACCTGGCTGGCATAAGTGTAGATGGTGCTTTCTCAATTGCGGTTTCTGATGGGGCAGGGGTGTCCAGCATGTGGTGAGATGTTGTATAGTCAAGGAAGTCCAGCAGCTGGGCACGGTGGGCTTGATCAGCCAACACACGTTCAAGACGGCCTGGCTGAAGGAAAGGCTGCATGATGTTGCCGTGGGCATGCAGCGTTCCACGGCTGTTCGTCTTGAACTGCATGGTAACCAAGAAAGTGTAGCTTTCATTCAAACTGGTGTGTGCAGAGCAACGAGACAGAAGTTACAGCCTACAAAGAGCCTGCCTCACAAATTTGTGTCGATTGTACGTACGGTATGCTTGTGTTTTAGACTGTACAATCTGTTTGTTACCCAAGGAAAGGCATCTATGTATTATGGATTTTTGTTCAGCATATTCCACAGTACCAGTGTACATATAATTCATGACACACGTGGTTGAGCACATATTTTACAGATGCTCTTTAGTTGAGTTCATTGCTTCTACATTAACAGATAACATACCTGCACAAATTCAGGTTTTTTCTTGTAACACACGCTGAGAGCAATGGCACTGGTCGTCGTCGCTCTTACCTTAAACATATACGCTGTTACATGGCCAAAAGGGCACCTGTCCTGATCGTCCGGGCGGGTCTTGGCATCAATTGGCCAACCTAAGTACACGGCACAGAACGCCTGTGCGCAAGAGTTTGTTACAAGCGTAGTGAAAGCGACAAGGTTGTCTGGTTTATTAGATAAGTATGTGATGTGCAAAGCAGTATGGCGTACACAAATCCGCAGGCATCTGAGCTACAACTTATGAAAGGCAACTGCCATTTATTGTGGCAGCATCGATGCTGTTGGGAACACCGATTTTGCGTTTAAGGGGTCATGCTCAAGAAACCAGGTGTAAGATATCATGCTTACCTGTAGGAAGAGATGGAAATAGCGCGCACACGCTGTAGGGTTCTGAGCGAGGATGGTCAGGCGTTGCATCAGCTCCGGCCTGTTTGCTGCCGCTTCACCTGTGCTCGGATCTAGCTCGTACGGCTTGCCGGCAAGCTGCATGGCATCATGAATTGCGTATAAGTAAATAAATTGGACTGTCTGCTGAAATTGCTCAATTGGGGGCAATAATGCTGGATACAGCAGTTATGTAAAAGTTACTCTTTGCAACATTTGTAATCGAAAGCTTGAAGAAAAGTGCATGCACCTCACTTATTCATCCAACCGAGAGGAAACATAATCACCTTGAAAACCAAGTGTGAGTTCATGTCTGTGGGATTCAGGTTTACGGCCATTGTCCAGGGTCCCATGGCATGCCAAGCCGCCACGCAACGACTCCGGAGTGCACTGAACGAGGCAGGTGTCCCAAAAACGCGCGCGCCGGTTGTACGCAGCGCCTGCGCATGGCAAACAGCGCACGTCAGAAAAACAAACTGCTCATACATAAAAAACTTCGGAAAACATGCAAATAAAATTAGTACAGCTTCATGAAGAAGCAAAGATGAACAGAGCAATTGCATTAAATGTAACGTTGTTTGTTATTGTGGAAACAATGCAATACAAACCAGGTAGCTTCAAGGAGGAGGTGTGCTTGTCTCGGAAAAAAGGACTGCAATCGTAGGCCTATTAATGCAACTCACTAATCATGTCCTAAAACACAATGCTGCAATGAAACGTGCGTGCCTTGAACAATACCCTTGTTTTAGGGTCTGCTTGTTCAAGTTGCTTCCGTAGGGCTGGCCCCCGGTATCCCGAAACGGCGATTTTGGTTGCTGCTTCTACATGGGCTCGTGATATCGCGCCATGTAGACACATCACTTGGTGCAAAGCTGAGCTGCACGTTAGTCTGGATGTTGACCTGAAATGGCACAACACGGTCAAGACAGGAATGAGGTTTGCTTGTTCTCAGCTCACAGCACGACGGCTGGCCTGCTATACGTAATGCAAGGGACATGTTCGAATTGGAAGGGAGCATCAGATGGCCTGCAATGAGCATAAACGAATGAAGTCATATGTGTGCATAAGCCTAGATGTACTGTGCTGTTGTGTTCACTCATGAGGCTTTTACACGTTTGCTTTTATTTTATTTCAAAAAAAGGCATTCAGGCAGACCGTAAATTCACTTCACCATGTAGAACAAGCTGAAATGCGGGTGCAGTTTACAATTAGGAATTACAACTTTTTCAATGGGCGATGCATACACATGCACGTTTGCTTTTATTTTATTTCAAAAAAAAGGCATTCAGGCAGGCAGATTCTGAAACGCAAAGCATGCTGCAATACCATGTGACGTTGTAAGATGTTGAAGACGTCAAGCGCAAGGTATACGTCACTGCCGAGTGGAGGCCGGGGGTGCCGTCTGAAGATCACGTGACCCCAAGCCTGAAGAGACATGCCCGCAGGAGGCCCGCCCGTGCAATAGGGGAAACTGGTTATGTGAATCCGGGATAAAGGCTGGATCGTAGTCATTGGCAGGTTGCTCCCTCTGGGTGGTGCTAGCAAGAACACCTCCAGGCTGCTGCAAAATGCGTTGCACGCGTGCTGGACGGGCCTCGCCTGCTGGCGTGAAGACGTTGCCGTGGGCTGCTGCTGCTGCAATGGCGTCTTGGTCGTCCATGGTGGATGTGCTGGCAGGATCCCAGCTGAGCTCCACATCATCTAGTCCGTGCATGATGCCACTGGTATCAACACCTATTCCCTGTGTGGAAGGCGCATGAAGCACAAACTGCATTTGCGGTGGTGGTCGGCGCAAAAATGAACGATTGTAGCCGCACGTTTTTAAATTGGCCCTGATACAATGAAAACCTGCATCGCAAATGCTGCATCATAAAGCAAAGCTGTAAGGGTCACAATTTCCATGCTTGCGTGTAAAGAAGGGAAAAGGCTTTGTTGTTTATTTATGCAAAAAGAATACAGGGAGAAGGAGGAATTGGCAAAGGAAATGGAAACGCAAGTTCAGTTGCATACTTCACATGATAGGCACGAAAAGAACGCACATGAGCACTTCACAAAACAAAAATAGCAAAGAGCAATGCGAAAGGCATCACACATCAAACGTATTTTGCATAGATCATCAAACGTATTCTGCATAGATCACATTAAAATGACAAGCATGGACCTGCAGCTTTGGGTGTATACCTTTGTTCATCTACATCAGCGCAACGGATACAAAATCCCTAAAGGTGCAAGACAACGCACAGCATACCACGTCTGGGTCCGCAAAAGGCACACCCAGCTGCGCTGCTGCATTTGCTGCTGCGAGGGTAGCGCTGCTACGCGTCTCTGTGTAACCGCTGCGTTGGCTGTGAAAGGCTGTTGCCAAGGCCTGGACCTGATCATCATCGGTGGGGAACACTGCTTCATCCACAAGCTTCTGGGGAACACCATCCAGCTCCATGTACACATGCGAAAGCACAGGGGCTAACGGCAGCAGCACAGCGGCAGCGCCAAAGGTGCCTGACGAGAGCCTGGCAGAGCTGCTCATCAAGTAATAAAGTAATAAAGTAATAAAGTAATAAAACTTTGCTTTCGCATTCAAGCCAGATGACTTGACGAAATGAGTTGAATAAGCATTGGTTATAGAAGTGCCAAAATGCTGAAAGTAGCCGATGGTAGGTCTGTA
>Ga0307942_1003580_pt1:0-10000 | contig 12546 bp, 13 predicted proteins | sample OrgLakmetagen175_FD_201846 | JGI IMG/M metagenome (GOLD analysis project Ga0307942, IMG submission 201846) | Saline water microbial communities from Organic Lake, Antarctica - #175 | ecosystem: Environmental > Aquatic > Non-marine Saline and Alkaline > Saline | place: Antarctica: Organic...
TCTCTCTCTCTCTCTCTCTCTCTCTCTCTCTCTCTCTCTCTCTCTCTCTCTCTCTCTCTCTCTCTCTCTCTCTCTCTCTCTCTCTCTCTCTCTCTCTCTCTCTTTCTCTCTCTGCATGCGTCAAAAGACCATTCTACAATACCTGAGTGGGGGTCTTGTATTCAATGCCAGTGGGTTGGATGTCAGGGGCTGGAAGCCGCTGGTGCTGCTGTTCCAACAAATAAGCGTAACTGGTGGGTCCGCCAAGATGTTGTTGCTGCTGCTGCTGCTGCTGTTCCAACAGATGAGCGTAGCTCGTGGTTCCGCCATGTTGTTGTTGCTGCTGCTGCTGCTGTTCCAAAAGTTGAGTAGAGATCGTGGGTCCGCCATGATGTTGCTGATGTTGTTGCTGCTGCTGCTGCTGTTCCAAAAGTTGAGTAGAGATCGTGGGTCCGCCATGATGTTGCTGCTGCTGCTGCTGCTGCTGTTCCAAAAGTTGAGTAGAGATCATGGGTCCGCCATGATGTTGCTGCTGCTGCTGCTGCTGCTGCTGCTGCTGCTGCTGCTGCTGTTCCAAAAGTTGAGTAGAGATCGTGGGTCCGCCATGTCCTTGCTGTCGTGTGGACAATCCGAATCCTAAGCCTGCCTGCCCCTGGGAGACTTTGAGCTCTGCCTTAATGGGAAAGGGCGCTGCTGCTGGTGGGAGGTGGTGGTGGTGGTGGTGGTGGTGGTGGTGTTGGCTGTGGTGGTGGTTAGAGAGGTGCTTGTGGTCATTGCTTTGGTGTTCGAGGAGGTGGTTGTGGTTGTGGTGCTTGGGAGCTTGGTTGGGAGTTAGTTCGAGGGGCTGGCTGCCTTCCTTGTTGTGAATCTGATGATGAGTGGTGGCTGCGGTGTGGGGGTGGAGGGGCTGGCTGCCTTCCTTGATGTGAATCTGATGATGAGTGGTGGCTGCGGTGTGGGGGTGGAGGGGCTGGCTGCCTTCCTTGATGTGAATCTGATGATGAGTGGTGGCTGGGGCGCGGGGGTGGATACCGTAAGAAGCAGCAGCAGCAGCAGCAGCAGCAGCAGCAGCAGCAGGAGCAGGAGTAGGAGTAGGCTGTTGTGGGGTCTGCATCTGCTGGGACTTTTGCGTTGGTTGAGTGAGCTCTTGGACTTTAATAGGCAGCCCTGGCTGCTGGTGCCGTGCATGGTGCGGAGGGTGTTGTTGCGGGTGCGGTTGCTGCTGCTGTGCGTGAAGCAGGCAGTGCTGCTGCTCTGGGTCCTTGTGCGGCTGCTGTTGTGGTTGCTGCTGCTGTGTGTGTGGTGGTAGATGTCGCTGTTGCTGTTGTTGGTGCTGTTGTTGGTGTTGTCGTTGCTGTTGCTGTTGCTGCTGCTGCTGCTGCTGCTGCTGTTGTATGAGTGACACTTGTTCTGGTAAGCATTTCCATCCTGCCCCCACGGTGAGAGGGGATGGCAGATCTCTACTTACGCTGCTGCTGCCTCCTCCTGCAGAACCGCCTGCACGTTGTATGCACGCAAGTATTGTAAAAGTATTGACACAAACACACACAATTACGCGCACACATACGCGTGGCCTGCTGTTACGTGTGACCTACGCGTAACATGCACGCAAGTATTGTAAAAGTATTGACACAAACACACACACTCACGCGCACACATACGCACATGCACTCATACACACATATACACACAAACACATGCCTGCTCCCTGCACTACACTGAAAGGTGCTCACGGCACTGAAGCATGCGTTTGGCACTATTGTGAAGCTTGAAAAGTGCCCCACCCAATGGAGCAAAAATATTAAACAAAGGCACAAAACCCCTCCAACCCCTCCCCTGCATTTAATAAGGAGCCTGTGGTACTGAGCATTTAAAAAAGAGTTTTAAGCCGGTTACAAGCCAACCTGCAGCCCTCCTGATCCCCAATCATTCTTCTGTTTTCCTCTGTGGTGGAGGAGGCTTACGGTACTCGGTACCAAAGTGCCTCCTTTTCCTAAATTAATGTGGGGAGTGGTTTTCACTGCCTGCGTAGCTTTTTCTGTTCCCCCACTACAAAAAATCAGATGAGATTGTTTTGCTGCAAACGAGTCATACTCACCACCCGACAAGCAAGGCCATTTGCCCACTTTGTAAGGCCACTTGCCCACTTTATTATGTCCATTTTGTAAGGCCACTTGCCCACTTTGTAAGGCCACTTGCCCACTTTGTTATGCCCACTTAATAAGGCCACTTTATGAGGCCACTTTTGCCCACTTTGTAGTAATACCCAACATAACCCCTACCTTGCTGGGCACTTAAAAAGAGACAAAATGTCATGCACACTTGCGCGCTTGCGGCAAAATAGTATTACTGTGTCACTTGTGTTTTTCACTGTGTGTTACACAGTGTGTTGTTTTTCACTGTGTTTTTCGCTGTGCCTGCGTAGCTTTTTCATTTTTTTATTGTCACCTGTCTCAATTCCTGCATTCTGCAGGGCTGCACACTGCTCACTTTGTTTTATAGCAAGATGTTATGCCCTGCATTCTGCAGGGCCGCACACTGCTCGCTTTTATTTCAGCAAGAGGCCTTGAGGATGATTGATCTGATGACCTGTGCGCTGCTGTTGATCTGATGATTCATCTGATGACCTGTGCGCTGCTGTTGATCTGATGATTGATCTAATGACCTGTGCCCTGCTGTTGATTTGATGATTGATCTGATGACCTGTGCGCTGCTGTTGATCTGATGATGATTGATCTGATGACCTGTGCGCTGCTGTTGATTTGATGATTGATCTGATGACCTGTGCGCTGCTGTTGATCTGATGATTGATCTGATGACCTGTGCGCTGCTGTTGATTTGATGATTGATCTGATGACCTGTGCGCTGCTGTTGATCTGATGATTGATCTGATGACCTGTGCGCTGCTGTTGATCGGATGATTGATCTAGTGACCTGTGCGCTGCTGTTGATTTGATGATTGATCTGATGACCTGTGCACTGCTGTTGTAGTGTGCGATGCTGTTGATCTGTGATGACCTGTGCACTGCTGTTGATCTGCTTAGACGAGTGCAATTTTACTTCAGCAAGCGGTCGTTGCTTGGAGTTGTGATTACCTGCACTCAGCGAAGCTGCTGCTGCTGCTCGCTGCTGTTGTTCTGCTTTGACAAGTGCGTTGAAGGGAAGGGTCAGGGTCTTGGAAGCGGCCTGTAGTGTGTGTGTGTGTGTGTGTGTGTGTGTGTGTGTGTGTGTGTGTGTGTGTGTGTGTGCGTGTGTGTGTATGTGCGCGTGCATGTGTGTGTATGCGTGCATGTGTGTGTGATGTTTGTTCGTTTGTGTGCGCCATGTGTGTGTGCCACCAGTGGGCGAGCAGTTGGAAGCAATTTTCTACCAGGGCAGCATTTGAATCACAACTGCGGATCGGAACAATAACTCGCGCAGGCTTTCTACCGGGGCAGCATTTGAATTACAACTGCGGATCGGAACATGAACACATGCAACCCTTTTACCAGGGCAGCATTTGAATCACAATTGCGGATCGGAACATGAACACATGCAGCCTTTCTTCCAGGGCAGCATTTGAATCACAACTGCGGATTGGAGCAATGACTTGTGCAGGGAATGAGTCACACTGTAAGCTCCGACAGTGTGTGGGTGGGTGGGCAGGAGGTGCGGCATAGCAACAATGCAGGCAGCACATGTCACACTCAGCAGTGTGCGCATTTTAAAACGAGGTGCCACACCAACTGAGAGCTGTGTGGGTGGGTAGGCAGGAGATGCCGCACAGCAACAATGCAGGCAGCACATGTCACACTCAGCAGTGTGCGCATTTTTACAACGAGGTGCCACACCAACTGATAGTTGTGTGGGTGGGTGAGCAGGAGGTGCGGCACAGCAACAATACAGGCAGCACATGTCACACTCAGCAGTGCGTGCATTTTCATAACGAGGTGCCAAACCAATTGATAGTTGTGTGGGTGGGTGGGCAGGAGGTGCAGCACAGCAACAATGCAGGCAGCACATGTCACACTCAGCAGTGCGTGCATTCTAATAACGAGGTGCCACACCAACTGAGAGCTGTGTGGGTGGGTGGGCAGGAGATGCAGCACAGCAACAATGCAGGCAGCACATGTCACACTCAGCAGTGCGTGCATTTTCATAACGAGGTGCCAAACCAATCGAGAGCTGTGTGGGTGGGTGGGCAGGAGGTGCGGCACAGCAACAATGCAGGCAGCACAGACCACAATTTGTAGTTTGCGCATTTTTAAGCCCAAGGGCTACACTTACTTGAGAGCTGTGTGGGTGGGTGAGTAGGAGGTGGAGACAAGGCAAGGCTGCAGCTGCCCATGTGTGCCCGGTGGGGCAGGTGAGGGTGAGGTGTGTGAGGAACGCCAGGGCACTCTTGGCAACCTGTGTGTGTGTTTGTGTGTGTGTGTGTGTTTGTGTGTGTGTGTATGTGTGTGTGTGTGTGTGTGTGCATACTACGTGTGTGTGCATAGTGTGTGCCTATTATGTGTGTGTGTGCCTACTATGTGTGTGCATACTATGTGTGTGCATGCTACATGCTATGCTTGAGTGCAGACCTTGAATTGAATGTCACCAGGCATGGGCATAACTGACAGGGATGTTTGCCCCCCACCCCCACCCTCCCATAGGGGTTGCTCAAACAGGAATCGTTAACATTGGTAGGATGGAATTGAAACCTTTCAATAGAAACCTTTGAATTGAATGTCGCCACGCACGGGTTACACTGGCACTGACAGAGTTGCCCCACCACCCACTCACAGAGACTGCTAGAACATAAATGACGGACCTTGAATTGAATGTCACCAGGCACGGGCATAACTGGTAGAGATGCTCGCCCCCCACCCCCTCCCTCCCACAGAGGTTGCATGACTCGAGGTAGGATGTCAGCAGGCGTGTGTGGGCTGGGGCCCAGCAGCGCAGTCAAGCGGAAGCACAGCTGCTGCTTTGTGTCCTAAGGGATATATGTGTGTGTATGTGTGTGTGTGTGTGTGTGTGTGTGTGTACAGGCGTGTGTGGGCTGGGGCCCAGCAGCGCAGTCAAGCGGAAGCACAGATGCTGCTTTGTGTCCTGAAGGATAAGTGTGTGTATGTGTATGTGTGTGTGTGTGTGTGTGTGTGTGTGTGTACAGGCGTGTGTGGGCTGGGGCCCAGCAGCGCGGTCAAGCGGAAGCGCAGCTGCTGCTTTGTGTCCTAAGGGATATGTGTGTGTGTTTGTGTACAGGTGTGGGTGTGTGTGTGTGTGCGCGTGTACTTGTGAGTATTTTTGTGCACAAGATCTGTATGTGTATGTATGCTGACTGGAGTCAGCGATGCAGTGCAGGAAAAGGAAAGATGTTGCTTTGAGTTCTGAGGAATGGGTGTAAGTTTACGCGTGTGCACACACATGTGTGTGTCATATGTGTGTGTGTGTGCGTGTGTGTGCTGTGTGCATGTGTGTGTGTGTTGTGTGACTGGGAGAGTGTGTGTTTGTGTGCAAGTGTGTGTGTGTGTGTGTGCTGAGTGTGTATATGTATGTGTGTGTACTGTGTGTGCATGTGTGTGTGTGTGCGTGTGTGTATGTGTGTGTGTGTTTGTATGTGTATAGGTGTGTGTGTGTGTATACAGGTGTGTGCGTGTGTGTGTGTGCGTGTGTGTGTGTGCGCGTGTACTTGTGAGTATTTTTTGTGCACAAGATCTGTATGTGTATGTATGATGACCGGAGTCAGCGATGCAGTGCAGAAAAAGGAAAGATGTTGCTTTGAGTTCTGAGGAATGGGTGTAAGTTTACGCGTGTGCACACACATATGTGTGCCCTATGAGTGTGTGTGCATGTGTGTGTGTGTGTGTATTGTGTGTCTGGGAGAGTGTGTGTCTGTGTGCAAGTGTGTGTGTTGAGTGTGTATATGTATGAGTGTGTGTACTGTGTGTGTGCATGTGTATGTGTGTGTGTGTACTCTGTGTGTACATGTGTGTGCGTGTGTGTGTGTGTGTGTGTGTGTGTGTGTGTGTGTGTGTGTGTGTGAACCCAAAGTACACATGCTGCCTACACGAGGGATCCACTGGCTTACCGGCTTAAGCAGCGGAATCACGCCAGGTTCCACTGCCTTCAGATCGTTTGCATCCACAAGCACCTGAGCCCATACAAACAAAAGAAAGGGTAAACAGGGCTTTACTGATTGATGGTCATGGTCATGAGGGCACACCCAGCCTCCAGGCTGTTTGCATCCACAAGCACCTGAGCCCATACAAACATTGAAGAGGTATAGGAGGTCTTGACTGATTGATGGTCATGAGGGCACACCCAGCCTCCAGGCTGTTTGCATCCACAAGCACCTGAGCCCATACAAACATTGAAGAGGTTAAGGAGGTCTTGACTGAATGATGATCATGAGCGTACACCCAGCCTCCAGGCTGTTTGCATCCACAAGCACCTGAGCCCATACAAACATTGAAGAGGTTTAGGAGGTCTTGACTGATTGATAATCATAAGTGTACACCCAGCCTCCAGGCTGTTTGCATCCACAAGCACGTGAGCCCATACAAACATTGAAGAGGTTTAGGAGGTATTGACTGATTGATGATCATGAGTAGAGTTGGCCAGAACCATATATATACGTGTAAAAACGGTATTTTTGGCAGGGAAATCGCCATATATACGGTCATATACGGTGTATATATACGGTTCTGGCCAACCCTAGTCATGAGTATACACCCAGCCTCCAGGCTGTTTGCATCCACAAGCACCTGAGCCCATACAAACAAAAGAAAGGGTAAGCAGGGCTTTACTGAGTGATGGTCATGAGTAGGGTTGGCCAGAACCGTATATATACACCGTATATATACACCGTATATGACCGTATATTTGGTGATTTCCCTGCCAAAAATACCGTATATACATCTTATATATATGGTTCTGGCCAACCCTAATCATGAGGGCACACCCTTGCCTCAAAAGTGGTTTGCATCCGCAAGCGCTCGAGCACCTATGAAACAAACAAAGAGGATAACAGGGTTACAGTTTTCAGTGCACACCCAGCCTTTGAGTCGTTTGCGCCCACAAGCGCTCGAGCACCTTTTAAAGAAATAGAGAATAGAGCTAAGCCATTGTTGGTGAGCACCTGAGCTAGTGATGGTGAGCACCTGAGCTAGTGATGGCGATCACCTGAGCTAGTGATGGTGAGCACCTGAGCTAATGATAATGAGCACCTGAGCTAGTGATGGTGAGCACCTGAGCTAGTGATGGTGAGCACCTGAGCTAATGATGGTGAGCACCTGAGCTAGTGATGGTGAGCACCTGAGCTAGTGATGGTGAGTACCTGAGCTAGTGTTGGTGAGCACCTGAGCTAGTGATGGTGAGCACCTGAGCTAGTGCTAGTGAGCAGATGGTGAGCATCTGAGCCCTCAGGGCAAGAAGCTAGTGCTGGTGAGCAGATGGTGAGCATCTGAGCCCACAGGGCAAGAAGTCAGAAGAAGGCTGCACTGGTTGTTCTGTTTGGTTTGCATTTTGCATCGTGAGATGGCAGTGCATGATATACAAGGTTTGATCCTTTTCCTTAATTTATGTGGGGAGTGGTTATCACTGCCTGGGTAGTTTTTCTTTTCTTTTCTGATCATAACTGATGAGAAGCTAGGCAGTTAGTTCTTCTCCTTATATAGAGTGGGGAGTAGGATTCACCGCCTGCGTATTTGTTTTTGGCGGGTCCTCACAAAATTGCCTGGACTGGAGACATAGAGGCAGAGAACATAAAGTTCAAACTAAGAAGGAAGGGCAGTCGTGATGACTCACGAGATGTAAAGACGGAGGAACTCAAGAGTATAACAGATAGAAAGCAAGGGTGATAAGAGTGATCTCGGTTTGCTTTATGTGTGTGTTTGGGTGCCTTCGTGCTTGCGAACGAGAGAGCGAGAGAGCACGTATGCAAGCATGCTGGTGTGGGTATGTGTTAATTCAAGACCAGGAGTTTGAGTGTTTCATACTGGACTGAACTCAGCATTGAAAGACGCGCACCCAGCATGTGACAGGATAAGAGCAAAGACAAGCCACCTAAACCCACACCCACACCCACACCCACCTATTTACTCACTCACGCACCCAAACCCACACATACACACACACTCACATCCACTCACACACCCACACCCACACCCACTCACTCACTCACACCCACTCACACACACACCCACACATACACATACACATGCACACAAACCCAAACACACGCACACATGCACACATGCGCAAACACACACACATACACATGCACAAAAACCCAAACACACACATGCACACACACCTGCTCAACTTGGGCCCCCCCAGCGTGCACCGCAGTAGGCTGCAGCAATGCCTTCCAAGCCGTTCCGTTTACCACAGCTAGTACAGCCTGCACGTCACATACACGCACAAGCGGTTCCATTGACCACATTAAGTACAGCTTGCACGTGACATACACACACACATACATAAACACACACAAGTATATAGACACGTGACACACACAAACACACACAGTTACAAACACATGAGACACACACACAAACACATAACACACATGTGTGCACACATTCCATTGAAACCCTGCATTTGATAGTGGTATCCTCAGCAGCTTTTCTCCTCGGACAAAGCCTGCATGCGACACACACACACAAACTTTGAAGTGTAACCACAGCGTTTGGTGGTGCAAACACCACAAAGCCTGCTCGTGACATAAGTAAGTGCAACCACAACGCCTGCACGTGACATATGCAAGTGTAACCACAAAGCCTGCACGTGACACAAGTAAGTGTAACCACAAAGCCTGCACGTGACATAAGTAAGTGTAACCACAAAGCCTGCACGTGACACAAGTAAGTGTAACCACAAAGCCTGCACGTGACATAAGTAAGTGTAACCACAAAGCCTGCATGTGACGTAAGTAAGTGTAACCACAACGCCTGCATGTGACACAAGTAAGTGTAACCACAAAGCCTGCATGTGACACAAGTAAGTGTAACCACAACGCCTGCATGTGACACAAGTAAGTGTAACCACAAAGCCTGCATGTGACACAAGTAAGTGTAACCACAAAGCCTGCATGTGACACAAGTAAGTGTAACCACAAAGCCTGCATGTGACACAAGTAAGTGTAACCACAAAGTCTGCACGTGACAGAAGTAAGTGTAACCACAACGCCTGCGTGTGACACAAGTAAGTGTAACCACAAAGCCTGCACGTGACATGAGTAAGTGTAACCACAAAGCCTGCACGTGACATAATTAAGTGTAACCACAAAGCCTGCACGTGACATGAGTAAGTGTAACCACAACGCCTGCACGTGACATAAATAAGTGTAACCACAAAGCCTGCACGTGACATAAATAAGAGTAACCACAGCATTTGTTGAAATTATTTCTAGCAGTGCTTGCGGCCTCAGTGTGCGCAGCCCAGCTCCTGTTGCATCCTTCTCAAACAAAGCCTGGGTGCGTGATGTATGCGCATACCGTACACATTAACAGTTGCACCCCGATGTTTGATGGAGGTACTCCAAGCTTGCTGTCTAGGTGTGCGCATCTCGGCTCTTTGGTTTAATTCTGTTTGATTTGATCCTTTTTAACAAGAGTGTGACACAGACAAGGTGCATATGGGGAAGTGGGAGGGCCCTGACCTGCAGAGCAAAGCCCACCACGCATTCTGAGCGTTACCTCCAGCAACGGAACACAAACTTAGACAGCTACAAGGTGCGTATGGGGAAGTGGGAGGGCCCTGACCTGCAAGCAAAGCCCACCACGCATTCTGAGTGCTAGCTCCAGCAACGGAACACAAAACATAGACACAAGATGCGTGTGAGAACACCTGACCTGCAGGGCAAAGCCCACCACGCATCATGAGAGTCAATAACCCCAGCAAAAAAAGGTAAAACATAAGACACAAGAAGCTTGTTGAGAAAGTCTGACCTGCAGAGCAAAGCCCACCACGCATTATGAGAGTCAATAACCCCAGCAAAAAACGCAAAACCTAGACACAAGCAGCTCGTGAGAAAGTCTGACCTGCAGAACAAAGC
>Ga0307942_1003583_pt1 | contig 12537 bp, 14 predicted proteins | sample OrgLakmetagen175_FD_201846 | JGI IMG/M metagenome (GOLD analysis project Ga0307942, IMG submission 201846) | Saline water microbial communities from Organic Lake, Antarctica - #175 | ecosystem: Environmental > Aquatic > Non-marine Saline and Alkaline > Saline | place: Antarctica: Organic Lake...
CCTGCTGTAAACCCTCTTGTAAACCTTTGCACAATACCTTCCAACCCTGCTGTAAACCCTCCTGCTGTAAACCCTCCTGTAAACCTTTGCACAATACCTTCCAACCCTGCTGTAAACCCTCCTGCTGATCAGGCGCGCCGTCTGGGTGTGGAGGTCTGTGGGGAGGTGACGCAAAGCTGCAGAACAGCCACCGCTCAGTACGTGAGGGTGCAGAGTTGTCTTCCTCAAAGCTGAGAGGGCGATGCAACAGCAGGTCCCCGTCACCATCGCTACAGCGGGGACAGGCCGGGAGCTTGAGTGGGAGGGGGGCGTGGGTGGGGGGAGAGATTGCAAACACGTCACCTGTGCGTAGGGCTGCGCACCCCAAACCCTGGAATTACCGTGTGGGCGGCTGCTGCAGTCGGCCATGCAGCCCTGATCTCAAAGCAGCCTGCAGCGTTAATTACACTGCTGTGGCCCAACACGCACGCACGTCACCCGTGCAGAACTCCCTCAGCAGCAACACCGAACCTCTTGCCCCTACTTGCAGGTTTGTGGGCATGAAAGAGTTTGGGCGGGTTCACTGGAGTGCTTGTATACAGTTGCTCACTTTAGTGTGCTTGCATGCTAGCGAGGATGGATGCTGGTGTAGGCAGGTACTTGTCTGTAATCTGTGATCAAAGGAGCAGCTGCACAAGCCGCAAGTTCAAGGTTGGCGGTGATCGTACGTGAATGAGCAGTGTGTACTCGGTATGTAAAGCAGGTAATCCTCTGAACGTGCGTGTATATACGGTGTGTGTACACAGTTTTGGCTGAACCTAGCTTCGCTGTTTGGACGCACAAGAATATACCCTACACCCCACACACGGTACTAGGACGCACAGGAACACACCCTAGCATTGGCACAGGCACATCTCCATTTGTAACAACCCCGCAAGTCCACACGTCAAGGAAAACCAACTCATAACAAATCAACGCAATAATGAAGAAGTAGAGGAGGAAGAGGAAAAAGTGGGCAGATGGACAAAAGTCACTCTGCTATACACACTTCATAGCCGCGTTTTGGAAAGGTTGCAGTGTGCAAAAAATGGAAAAACGTCTTTGGTAACCCACGTCAACAATGACTGTGCCACTGCACAGTTTTCTTTCTTTTCTTGTTCTCAACCCACGTCAATAACTGTGCCACATCGCAGATGCTCCTCCACTCCCTGTGGCTGCGGCACGTATAGACGCAAACCTCCTGGGAGTGACCCCCTCAGTGGGGGTGTAAGTGATGCTAGCAACAGGGACGGTCGGAAGTGCTATCGGAGGCTGCAGCTTGGGCCCCCTCACAGCTTGAAAATTAACGATCTGAGTGCACAGCCAGATCAAGATCGCCTCGTCAAGCCACGGATGACGGGTGGGGAGCAGCAACCGCAGCAACCACTTGCGCTGGGCATGGCTTTGTTGGGCAAGGAGTGTGGCAAGATGAGCGGCCATGCGTCTGAGCAGCTGCTCTTTGAGCTGGAGGCGGGACGTGCCGGAGAGCACGCACTGCGCGAGTCTCTGGAGAGGGAGGAGGGTGACACGGGCGCTGCTGTCAAGGCGTCCTCACGCAGGTGCCTCACATGTTGCTTGCATGCTGTGCAACTGTGTAACTTGCACGCACACGGGTGCATGGCCTGTACAGCGTTTGCTTGAGTGATGACTGGGGTTTGATTCTGGTGCACTCCGCATACGCACTATGCCTTGCTGCTTTATAATTGATAGCTAAGCATGGGTAACTAGGGTGTATGATTTTGCCAGCGAGGCTCGACGAGTGTCGTCGAGGACGAGGCTCGTCGATATAGGCCCTAGTTGGTGCATTACGGTTAGAAAATCACTTTCTGAAACTTGCGCGGATTGAGCCAAAAGTTTTCCTGGAGTTGACTTATAATTAATAATCAACTATCGTGAAGAGACCGGACTGAAGGAAGTGTTTGGGGAATCTCTCTGGTGCATTGCCTGGACAGCATACGCACATCAGATTGGCCGGGAATAAGCTGTATATATTTTGAATAATATTTGATAATATTAAGAAAATAATGTACAAAATTACTGCCCATTTTTTGGGGCGTCGAGAAATTTAAGTCTGGCACTTCCCTGAACAAGACTGTGACATTGTGATATGCCAGTTTTTGCGTTTACATCACACTAAAATGTGTTATTTCATATACAAAAATTGCGGTCGATTTTTAGGAATTTCCCCCCAAAATGGACACCCTAGTTGCCGTCTAGGCTTTGACAGCAGTGACGTCAAGGCTCGACGAGGCTTGACCTTGTCGAGCCTTGACTAAAGGCTGGCACACCCTTATTTATCGCACGTGTGTAGATGTTTGCATTTGCAAGACAGAGCGTTTCTAGAGGCTTGATGCTTCTATAAGTAAAAGGTGTTTAAAACAACATTTCACTTGCTGAGCTATCTTACAGCTCCGTTGTCATTTCATTGTTCCTTGTGCATTGCAGGTACCAAAGAGCACAGAGGCAACTGCAGAAGCAGGTACGGCGTTTGGTATTGTAACACTCAGGCAGATTTTATGCTTTAGAAAACTCGTGACTGTTGCACGCATAGAATTGAGCTATAGAACAGCAAGAGCGCCACCTTGTTCCTTGTGCTTGCTTCTTTGCTGTTGAATAAGCCGTCATTATCATCAACAGGAGCGCCTGACCAAACTTCTGCTGCTAGAGGAGGAAAGCAGCCAAGGCGCAGCATACGGCATGCAGGTATGGGTAGCGTTATTATCGTAAAACTTTTAGCTGTTATTAACTCTGATAACACTGAGAGGAAGTCCATTTGCTATCCTTTTTTATGAAGCCCTCGTCCCCCTGGCATGCACATCAAATTTGTGCTAAATAAAGAAAGCCTGTTGCAAATTCCAAAATCAAAAATCTGTTTCTTTGACTGTACAATTGCACAACGTGTGTGTGGATCAAGAACAGCATGCCATTTCCATTACTAAAATAAAAACTGTTCCCCATTCCCCATCCTTCCCTCCTGTCTACCACAGCCAGGCCATACCACCCAGAGCATCACAGCCACAGATCCTCCCCCCCTTTCCCTCTCCCAGCCCCATATAGGCAACAGCTGCACGGCAGCAAGGCAGGCAGCAGCGTCTGAGGCAGCAGCAGCAGCTTTGCGCCGTGTGGCAGCAGCAGTCAGTGCAAGTGGATCTTCTTCCTCTTCGGATCGAGGCAGTGGTGGCAGGCTCTCTGCTGAAGGTGCCACGTGGGACTCTGACGACAGTGGGCATGCTGGCCGCAGATCCGCACGTGATTCCCACACATCAAGGGAACGGAGTGACGGTGACGCCACCACGAACACAGGCAAGCTAGCCTCGTATCATCGTGAGGCACCCAGGTTGCTGGATCTGCACAGGGGGGCTGTATGTGCTCTGATTTTTGAGCCTGACAAATGCACATCCATACCATGTCGAATGTCGAGGCTGCTCACTCTTTTCATTTCCAGGGTTAGTAGTGAGGCATAGCTCAAGGGCCGTAAGCTCAGAGAAGGGTATTGTCATGCCTGCCTGTCAGTGCGTGACAAGCACATGTAGAGCTTGTACCAAACCGTGTTTTAATGCCATTCCAAGAGCTGACGTATTGCTTTGTCGCCCGAGTCTGTCAACTGCTATGTGCCTGTTTGATACACACAGGCATGGCAGCAGCCATTGCACGACGCCAGCAAAGGAGCCGCCTGCTAGGCCCCCAAGCTGGCGTGTCTGGTGTGACATCACCTTCCAGGCAATACCCCGCACGCAGAGGGCACGAAGCAGATGGAAATGGAGCCAGGCATGAGGAGTTGGGGGAGAGAGGGAGTAGGGAGGGTGACCAGGAACTGGAGGGGCGTTTGCGCATCCTGCTGGGTGTTTTGGAGCGGGAGAGACGAGGGCGTGAGGAGGAGAAGCGTCGGCGTGAGGAGCTGGAAGTGGAACTGGAGGAGGCACAGGTACTAGGGCCTGGATATAAGTCGCCTTTTTGTTTTTTCCAACATGGCAATGCCACTTTTTGAGTGTGTATCCTCTCCTATTATAGTTTGCCATTGCTGTGTTCAAACACTCAAATAAAACCACGCAGGCCACCAGCCAGCTTCAACAGTGTGACCTAATGGCTCAGATCGGAACGCTGCACCAAAGGATTGCAAGGCATCAAGACACGCACCCGGCACAGCTCGGCCCTCTTTTTGAGATGTATGAGCAAGACGCTTCTAAAGCTGCTGCAGCCACACAGGTGATTAAAACAATTGCATTCGATGGAAGCTTGACTGTTGTGGCCTTAAAATCTTTTGGATTTCCTTGATGAAACTGCTGCCTGGAATTAGTCAGAACTTCTTATTGAGTAAAATCACGGCTCAAAAACACGGTGTAGCATGCAAGGTACACTATTTTGGCACATACACTGGTGCTGTGATGGCTACCCACGTGCAGTCACATACATACACACGTGCAAACACACACTCACACCTGCACACACTCACACAGGACCTAGCGAACACAAACCTCAGCCTGAACAGCAAGGTCGCAGAGCTAGAGCTGGCCTTAGCTGCTGCAAGAAGAGGAGGGGGTGATGGTGCAGAATTTGGTGTAAATGCAGCTCTTGGAGGAAGCTTGATGGACCCCCTTGGAGAGAAAGCCAAAGATATGCGGCGGCAGGTGGGATTTTTACACCCTTGGCTGTTCAAAGTGGTTTAAGCACAGACTCCTACCCTCAATCTTGCTGATGTTCTGATCTCTCTCATTCTCCTTTCCTTGTACTTAGAGTACCTTGTATGTGTGCAATCTCAAATACTTTAAGCTGTCTCCCACTGATCCTTTTGATGCACATAGGTTGTAGTCCTCCCTGTGTACGGCACCAATGACAAAGTGGATCAAACAGTACCCTATCTACCCTCGCTTTGCCTTGGTGCTGCTCTGCAGATTCGCGCCCTGGAGGGGCGTGTAGCAGGACTGACTTGTGATATCAGGGAAGCGCAACGTTGTGCGCGTGCACATGCCCTTGCTGCGCGTCAGGCTGAACTGCGGACTCGGTCCCTTCATGACGCTCTGGCCAGGGCAAATAAGGTCGGTGTGCCACATCATACCTGGCCTCTGTGCGTCTTGACATCCTTTGACTCTATTTGTCTCCAACTCTGATAAGACAGCCCATGTCCCTCACCATCGCATGTTTCTTACTTAACTGCTTATTACTGCTCATTTGATTGGTGCTTACAGGCTGAAAGGGATAGCGAGGCTGCAGGTTTAAGAGCAGCTGCAGCGCGCGGCGAAACTGAATCCACAAAAATGGCTCTAGAAAACATGCAGGTGGGTAGGAGGATGACGTTTTTCCAGAGGTACCTAGATGGGCAGAAGCTGTACTTCCGTAGTTAAGGCGGCCTGCACTGGAGTGTGTGTATGTGTGTGTGTGTGTGTGTGTGTGTATGTCTGTATGTGTCATGTCATGAAAGCACCTGGCATCAAGGATCGGTGGTGGAATGCCCCCCCCCCCACTCTTCAAGCCCTTCACCACCAAAACGAAAGGAAGCCCTTTTCCAGGCCAAGGTTCATGTGCTGTCATCCCCCAGACCTTTGCTTGGTTGCTGATGCTTATGTATATTTAGCATGAAGTCGCTCCACCTCATACGTACGTCTTGTACACGGTATATGTCAGGGTGGGCCAAAAACGTGTATAAATTGACGGTACGACACATAATAAACGTATTTGCATTAAAACAGTTATGTCTGGTGCAGTCTGGTGGTTAAATAAGTTTGGATTTCTTTGTGCAAAGGATTGGCCATTTTGGGGTCTTTTTGGCTTTGAACAGGCCTGATAGCCCATTAAACTTTGATCTGTAGGCATATTAGAATTGGATACGGGTATGCACCTCTTTAAGAGCTACCGGATGAGCCTGTTATGGATTACTCCTGAGGGACAATTTCCCTGTATTGTAGGCAATGCGGTTTTATCGCGTACATATCGCGTATACATGTTGGTATTAAAAAACCATATTCGGTTCTGAATACATTTATGAGCTTACATGGACGCATTATTTATAATACAGACTGAGATCTTGGTCACGTGTGATTGACTTTTCCCTGCAGGAGGAAAACGGAATGCTCCGACTACGGGTGAAGGCCTTGACGGCTGCTTCCCGGCAGAGCCCCCAGTAGCACGCAACAACGGACGCACAATTGCCGACCAGTAACAATACGCTTTGGGGAATCCCTAATCAGCGATTTATACGTTGTTTTAAAATATTGTAGTTAACGAATTATGAAGAAGTGACGGTGAATACCTGCGAAAGCCCCAGGTGTAAATGGTTCTACGGATTTCTTCACTGGACGATAATGACCATGGCCTCTTGCATCCCGGCTTGCCTTGTCTCCTGCTGAGCTCGCAATTTGGGAATGGGGGGAGGAGGGGAGGAGGCCGAGCAGAGAAGCAGAGCAAGACAGGTCGATCGAAATTATTATTTCAGCCCCTCGCGTCAGCAGATGCCTCCGCAAATGGCAGGGAGGTGGCGGATAAAAGTCTTACACAGTTACCATCGGGTTTGCCCAACAACCGGCCACCCAGCAGCACCTTTAAGCACAGCATCAGCTTGCCCAGGCTACCTGCAGGATGGGGAGGAGCTGCCCTGGGCACTGGAGTTGGAGGAGGCATCTATGTGAGATTTGCACGGTTCCTGTCCGGTCAGCCGCACCACACACAAAATCAAGATGCTGCGCAGCATCACAATCATAGCATCCAACCATCGCAAGCAACAGCAAGAAGCAATTGCACACACGTGTACAAACATGCATCACTGTTTGCAGATACCTCCTGCAAGCATAAACCTGTTAACTCACATCACACACACGCACGCACGTACACACACACACATACACACACACTCCCGTGCGCACACACACACACACACACACACACACACACACACACAGGCGCACACACACACACACACACACACACACACACTCCCACATCCACACTCCCACACTCCCACATCCACACTCCCACACCCACTCCCACACACACTCCCCCCCACACACATATACACACACTCCCACACACACACTCCCACTCCCACACACACATACACGCATACACACACATACACATCAAACACACACGCCTAAATCCAAGTATGTGATGCTACCACATCACGCAGGCACACTGTCATCATGAGATGAAACTCTAGCATCCACAAATGGAATGGATTACATGCATATAATGTACACTGCACATGCGCGGCAGCTACGAATCAGCTCCTTGCTTCAGTTCCTTTCATTTTCTTCAACACCCCTCCTAAAATCCAAGTATGTGATGCTGCTCTTTATTTGCATGCAGGCGGGTGGAGGAGGGGCAGCCAAGGCAACTGCCCTGATGCCGTACTCAAATGCGCCTCCAGGTGAGAGCCAATAAGATGCTGGTGTTATGTGGGTGTATGTGTGTGTCATTGCATCCGTGTTTGCAATCCCATGGTTGAACACTCGCGAGCTGTGCATTGGATTGCAGGTATTGAGGATTAAGATGAATGAGGACCGTAGCTTGAATAGAAGGATTGCTGTGGACACAAGTTTAGCATTATTCTGTTTGTATCAGAGTTTTGGTTGGATCCAGTGTAAGGCAAGGTCGCTGCCAAAGCTACTTGTCATGATATGACTAGGGTTGGCCAAAGCCATACATATATGTGTTTATTTGGTGTGTATACGGTGTTTTAGCAGGGAGATACCATACGCACGGTCATACACGGGGTATATATGTATATACGGTTCTGACTACTGACCAACTCTAAATATGATACATAGCATCAACTATGCTTGTCCGTAAGGAGCAGCATGTATGCTTTAATCCTTCGCACAAGTGATGGAACATCTCGCACAAGGCCGCAATCTGTCCAGACGCACTAGCCTGAAAATGCTTTCCTGAGAAATGCTGCCTTTTTAGAACCGACCATAATCAACACCAGCCTCCGTAGGAGAGAGCCTGCATGCTGCTCATGCTGATGTCCATACCACTTTTGAAAACATATGCACCTCTTGCCACATTTCTGGAAGAGCATCAGGTAGTCGCCCCAAGCATGTGCCTGTCTTGACACTAATCAGATCTGCATATGTTGGCCTCTGTTCAATGCGCACTGACAGATCTGCATGCACATCTTGACCTCTATTGAATGCGCACTAACTGTGCCTCTGCCCACAAAAATATATTTCAAAGAAAGAGCTGGCCATCAGATGGTAGCCCCAAGTGCGCGCCCATCCCAATGTACGTGCGCAAACACACACACACACCCATTATCACCCTGACGTAGGATCTTGCTTCTCACTTGGCACCCCAATTTTTAAGGGGCACTCATCCCACAATTCAACCTCCGTTGGTTGAACACAAACTTGCGCTTGCCCACAACAACGTGTATCGCAGAAAAAGAGTCTTCATCAAAGGGCGGTCCCAAGCGTTTGCTCATCATGATGTCCAACACGGGGGGGGGGCACAGAGCAAGCGCTGAGGCCATCAGGGATGCGTTCAAGGAGAAGCATGGGGAGGAGTACCAGGTGGGCATGCAATGTGTTTGTGTGTGTGAGTTGCGTCGGATGTGTGTATATATGTAGGGTTGGCCAGAACCATATATATACGGTGTGTACCGTACCTTTCTTAACTCACCCCGGGTAAATAACGTTCTTTGCCCTCCGGCGTGATATCGGCATCGTAAAATATATATTTATTCAGAGGCTCCGGGGTTTCCAGGGTTTGGCGAAAATAAAGTTTGGTGGGTGGCTAAACAGCAATGAGCGGAGAAGGCCCCCCCCCGTTCCCCTTGCTCCCCTCCCAGGCCCCGCCCCAGCCCCAGCACCAACACCAGCCCCAGCGTCAGCAGCACCGGTTGCGCCCAAAGGTGTGTTCCAGCAGACGTTTAAAAGCTTATTCGTCAAGTCGGCAGCTACAGCAGAGGAAAAAGCAGTGTTGCAGCAGCAAAAGGAGGAGCAGCAGAAAGCCGACTTAGCCAGGCTGCAGCAGGCAAAAGAGGAGCGGGATCAGCGTGAAGCAGAAGCACACATGCACACGCACAACAAGCGTGAAAGAGAAACACACATGCACACGCACAAACGCGCATGTGCATGCATACACACACACTTGTACAGGCACTGACTGCTGACTGGGCTAAATGCCCACTGGGGTTGGTGCAGGGAAGGCTAAGATATTTATTTACAGGGTCCGGGGTTACCCGGGGTTACCTTCATTATTTCTGAAATTTGGGCACCGGGGTGAGTACGGTAAGGAACGGTATACGGTTTATTTGGCAGGGAAATCATCAAATATACGGTCATATACGGTGTAAATATACGGTTCTGGCCAACCTTATAAATATGCGTGTATATGTATGTTGTATGTGTACATGCGTTTGTGAAGAGGAAATGGGGTCATTCAGGGACCAGATAGCGTGTGATTGAAGTGATTTGGAGAGGAGAACACGTTCCTAGGGAATGTGCTGAATGCAAACCAGTGAATACAAGGACGAACCAACCTACACTGTGCATGTGTGTATGTGTGAGTCATGCAAGAATACAAATTTGAAAGCACAGGGAAACGGCATAAAGACGCCGCTTAAAAACGCAGCAGTAACAAGTTATGTTCACGCATAAAGACGCAGCAGTGGCAACTCATGTTCACCAAAACCTGCTCTTCAGATTGACATTGTGGACATGTGGAAGGAGCACACGCCTTGGCCGTTTCGCAAGATGCCAGACAGCTATGCCTTCCTTGTGAGGCACTCAATCCTGTGGCGCATCTCTTACCAGATGACGCAGGTGAGGTTAGGTTGGGGTGCGATGTTGAGGTATGTATTGGAGGTCCTGAGTGGGAGTGGGAGCACTTGGGATTAGCCGAGGTGCTCTGTGGTGTGTACACACAGCTTATTGCCAACCAGTGGTCAAAGTGCAGTGGCATACAAAAACTCAGAATGAGGTTGCAGCTGGGTGTGTACACAGGCGACTGTGTGCCAAAAATATGGCAAGAAATATGGCCATGAACAAAAGGCTAGGAATGTCACCAGAGAGGGGGTTTGGGGTGGGCAGGTTCACGCAGGCAGCGTCTTGCTACTGTAGGCCTGTTTTTTGACACATTGATGTGTTTTGTTTCACGCACAAAAGCGTGTGCACCACGCTTGTGCGCGCACGCGTAGCCCAAATACTTCCACGTGTATTATGAAGCTATTAGTCGCCCTATTTGTGCAAACACACCAACACGTGCATGCACAGTTGCTCAAAAATAGATTTGCTTCATACACACATGTGCGCGCACATGCAGCCCAAGTGGTTCCACGTGCCCTACCTTGCTTTCGTTGGCCTGTTCATGCGCTCCGGGATGAACCGTGCCTTTGACAAGTACCAGCCAGATGCTGTGGTGGGTACTCTAGCTTAAATCTGTGCAGGACAAGCTGAGGAGATGCATACATCAGGAAGTGATGTGCTAAGCCCAATCGGGGCGGTCAATTCTGCGGACGCTTTGGTTTTGGTTCAGCTTGGCTAGCTAGTATGACTTGTTGGGGGGAAGCAAACAAGGAGGTCTGAACTGACCTGGCCCATCATAAAATAGGCACGCGACATTCTTTTTATAAACCAAGTGCACCTTCAACATTCTTTTCACAAACTAACGCAACATTCTTTTCAAAAACCAAGTGCACCTCTACACCATGCTCCTGCTTCAATTCTTCTGGCCACCCTATACGTATGCGCTTTGCCCTCTACGCCATGCTCCTGCTTTAGAGTAAAGCCTTTAATACTTCTGGCCACCCTGTACGTATGCGCTTTGCCCTCTGCACCATGCTCCTGCTTCAATTCTTCTGGCCACCCTATACATATGCGCTTTACCCTCTACACCATGCTCCTGCTTTAGATTAAAGCCTTTGATACTTCTGGCCACCCTGTACGTATGCGCTTTGCCCTCTGCACCATGCTCCTGCTTCAAACGCCTCCAGCCACTCTGTACGTGTGCAGGTGTCAGTGCACCCCCTCATGCAGCATGTCCCCCTCAGTATTCTAAAGCAGCGTGTGCACAGCGGAGCCATGAAGCCCGTCAACTTTGCAACGGTGGGTGTCTGTGCATGGTGTTGGTATAGCATGGTGTATATAGCATGGTGTATATAGCATGGTGTATATAGCATGGTGTCTGTGCATGGTGTCGGTATGCGGCTTTTGTGCATGCGAGCCTGCCAGGTGTGTGTCCCTACCGTTTTAATGTCCGCCTCCTGTGTGGTGCCAGTCACACAAACGGGAGTACCACTCATCTTGCGTGTGTTACGTGCAATTACAATTTGATGGGTCTTAAGTAATAAGGTCTCAGTGCTGAAAGGCGTTTCTGAGCCAAACCTTTCCTTAGTTTGAGCAGCCCGCAAGGCATTTCTGGATCTTGTGATAATAGTCCAAGGTTTAATACGTGCCACAAGTATGTATGCAAAAATTAACTCGTTACGGTACAGGCAAAAAGCGGAAAGCTTCGCGAAGCAACATTGATCCCAGATTTGCACGCCACCAGTGTACCCCCTCCACCCAAATTATGACAGGCGCTTTACAAGATATTGTAGACCGTCGTTGCTTTGTATGGGACTCTTGCAAAGCACCCCTCATGCGTTTTGCCTTGTCTGCCTGAGTTCAAAGATGCTCAACTGGCTTTGATCTTCTCAGCAATCGTGTCACCCAACCAAGCTTGTGTACGCACGCGTGCACCTCTACACACACACACACACAATCACACACACGCACACACACATACCGTCCATGCAAATCGTGACTGACTTCACCACGTGCCACAACGCGTGCTTCAATCTTCTCAGCAATCATGTCACCAACCAAGCTTGTGTACGTGCACGTGCACCTCCATCCATGCAGGTCGTGACTGACTTCACCACGTGCCACAACACGTGGTTCCATTCCAGCGTGACCCGCTGCTTTGTACCCACAGAGCTCTGTGCAGGACTGGCAAGGAAAAACGGCCTCGTGCAAGAGCAGCTCATTCAAAGAGGTGGGAGGTTGTGTGTGTGTGTTTATGTGTGTGAGTGTGCACGTGCGTATGTGTGCGCATGTTTTTTTATGTGTGTAGCAGTGCTGGATGGAAGGCCCCGTTTGAATGTTTTGTCATCTAGCATAATTCACCAAGGTGGTGGTCAGTGCCAATTTCTCGCATGACCTCCCTCCCCATACCTCCTTGCAATTTGTTAGAAATACGCTCCTCCAGGCCCGCTAATTTCCAGATGAAACCCCTCTTTACTCTTTTACCCTTTACGGTTGGTGCAACCACCATGCCCACTCCCACGGCCTTCTGATTGGCGCTGCCACCATATGCATACAGACCCACTTGCTCAATCATCTTTCTCTCATGTACGGCCTTCTCAGCTGACGAGCCGTGAAGAGGCAGGTGGGGCTGCATCCTGAATGCCATCACGCCACCGCCATGCACATGCATGCAAACCTACCCATTCAAGCGCTCTTCTCACACGCCCCCCCCCCCACCACTCTTTACCCACACGCCCTCCCCAGCAAGCACTCACCTCCAAACACTACCATACAACCA
>Ga0307942_1003584_pt1 | contig 12536 bp, 9 predicted proteins | sample OrgLakmetagen175_FD_201846 | JGI IMG/M metagenome (GOLD analysis project Ga0307942, IMG submission 201846) | Saline water microbial communities from Organic Lake, Antarctica - #175 | ecosystem: Environmental > Aquatic > Non-marine Saline and Alkaline > Saline | place: Antarctica: Organic Lake...
AAACTCACCCCCCCCTTCCCCCCCCTTCTGATTGGACCCATACATATACCAATCGAAAGCTCTCGACGTAAAAATTCCAAACATATAATTTTTTATCAGGATTTGGACGTCCAACATTTATCTTTCTACACCCTCCTGCAAGGAGTTTGAATTTCTTTGTGTCTTTACAAACAACTGGCCATAGACAGACTGACATTAGACCACCTACAACACCTCTCTCTGTAAGTTTATAAGCACAAGCCTTCCATCATGCAAGATGTGAACCAACTGAGGACTGAAAAAGAAACAGTAGCAAAAGAAGCAAGACTCACTTTGTAGCTTTGCTGCCAAAAGCAAAAGGCAAGAAATATGGCTTTGAAGCAAAATTACACAACAAAAGTAACAGGGGCTGAAGGGCTTGGCTTGTTTCGACTCCAATGCCCAAAGAACCACACAGGTAGCGCAACGTGCAGAGAAAAGAAAGGGATGCTTTGTATGCAAAATTGTGCATCACTTTCTGCATGCTGCAGAAAGCTACTTGTTTTTTGCATATCACGCAATATGCTTGCAGGCTCATGTGGCAAAGCTGGAAAATGACAGGGGCCTGCAGGCGCAAAATTTCAGGCAGATGGAAATTGACAAGAAGCATGTGGAAAGTGACAGGTCCTTGCTGGAGCAGAGGCTGTCAGAGAAGACGGCAGCCATTGATGACCTGGAATTTGAGCTTGAAGCCATGAAGGTGAGATTGTTTTTCTCCTGGATTTATACAGACAGACACAGGACGAAGCTGGAAGGCAAGCGACTCACTGTGGCGTCATGTGAAAAGCTTGGAAACATGCTTGAGGTACACAAAAGCCTCAAGTCGAGATATAAAACAGCAGACTGGACAGGGTCTGTGTGGCTGGACAACAACACACATTAAAATTTCAAACAGCTTGCAGGAACATAAAAAGGCAGTGGGATATAGAAGAGGGAGGGGGGAGTATTATGGCAGAAGGGGTTATCTGAGGCCAAAAATGGGTATGTTTTGGCATGCTCCTAGGGTATGGCTCCCCTAACATGCTAGTGTCAAGCTCAGCCCTGAGAATCCAATGCAGCTGAGCTTCAAACAGGCAGATTAGGGGAGCCATACCTGATCGGCCGCATAAACCCTAGTTTTTGAGAAGCCATATGCTGTATCTGACCAGCCAGCGCACTAAACTGAAAGGTTTTTGTGTTTAATCCTTAAAATAAATGAAGACCATTGCCAAACAATGCAGCAAAAACATCAAGTGCTTGGCGAGATATGCAAATTAATGCGCCATTCCCCATGCAAAGCACCCATAAAGGGGAACTGGTACACGTCGTGTGCAAATGCAAATAGTCCTGTCACTTCTTTCGCAGGGCGACTTAATTAAACCTGAGCACATGCCCTGGTAGTTATATAGTCAGCATCAGTGTGAAGCTTAATTGGGGCCAATTCGATGAGTACATGTGCAAGTAGTTTTAATGCAGAAATGAGCATGTTTGGACTTGTGCTCAGATAGATCCCTCTGGTATTATGGTCAAGAAGCATTGCAATTAAGGCAGCGGCTAATGTGTATGCACGAGTGAGAAGTTTTCCAGACGGACGACTCCCTCCCCAAAAAGGGAGGTGCCTCATATGCTCATGGCAGGAAGGATTGCCAATATTTGCCCTTCTCAGACCAGGCACTAAACTGTATATTAAAAAGTACTGAAATTAAAAGACGGGCTAAATGGGCCAGGCAGGCCTCACAAGTGCAGTGTGCATGTCAACAGAGATTCTGCTCTGCCAGATCATCCAGGGACAAAAAGACAAATGAAAGCTGCTTTGGGCCTTTTAGTGATGCAATTGATCTTTGCAGAATAACTTAAAAAGAGAAATATGTTTTTTATACCCAGTTTCCCTTGGAGAAAGTCACCAAAAAGGGTGCCGAGAAAAGCTATTTTTGATCTCCGCCAACAAAGATTTGCTTAATAAGGTTGTCTCTTGGATATAAAAATTTCATGGCTTTGGCTGGTTGGGGTCAAAATTGCGACCTCCCTGCCATAAATGCAGTCATGGTAACACCACGGCCGTGTTTTAGAGGCAGTCATTTATTTCTGCCTGTGTTCATGGACACAAAGCAGGGAGCTGTTTTGAGCCATTTTGCTTCAGTAACCCTGCAACATGTTGAGCCTGAATGACCAAATGCCTGATAAACGTGTGTTTACACCCAAAGAGGATGTATTGGGCGATGTCTGATTGGGGGCGTTGCAGGAGTTCCACGCAGTCGAGTACTTGGCTAAACTCGTACGCTACTCTTATTGTACAGTGACTCCTGTTAATACTTCGATGATGCATCTATTTTCAATCAAAAAACCAAAAGGCACGGTAAATCTTTTAACACCATGCATACTCCTTTTCAACATAAAGAGCATGTGTAATGGCCAATGTAATATTCAACTGCCCTTCCATTCTGTCTTCCTGTGACACCAAACTTTGTGCAGCATCAGTGCCTGGCTTATCAAAATCATTGCTACCAAATGAGAAAACCCAAATAATAATTATTTCTATGTTAGTTTTATTGCAGATCAGCCCACAAATGCAGCAGCACCCACCACAGGGCACAGATGATACGCCCTCCTTGTCGTTTGAAATCGGTCTTGGCAGTCAGGAGCAACGCATTTTGCTTGGTATGCTGTCCAGCCAGCTCAGCACTGTGGCCTCCAATACGCTGCTGCTCTTTCGCTCCTACAAGCTGCGTGACGAGATCAGGGCTGCGTTGAAGAAGGGCCCTGGAGCCTGCATCCAAGATGCCTCCTTAGATGCCATTGAAGTTGGTAGCCCAGGCAATGCTTGCTTGCAGCACCGCCTCCTGGGGGTGTTGATTACCCACACTTCGCAGCTGCAGCTTCCCAACATAGCCTCGATGGAGCCTCTGTTTCAGGCTTGCAGGGTGCAGCCAGGACCAGACTCTGCAGGTGCGTAGAACGCAATTGATAAAACTCTGCAGTTAATGAAATGACCTATTCCACCCAATGAAGGAAAGGGATCTTCGTAGGTGCCAGCTGTAATAAAGATTTGATGGACACCAGCGAATTTCAAGATTTCTGGACTGTCAAGGACTTGCAGCAGTATTAGTGTTCAAACTGTGCTTTTATTAATTCCTTGCTGCCCTCTTTCACAGAACCAGGTATCTCACATTCAAAGCAGAAATATTTATTGCTTTCCTCAATCTACCTCCTGTTCAAGCTTATATAAACTCCTGCCTGAAATTGTACGTTTTTTCGTTGCATGCCAGAACTTCAAGCACAAACCAATGTGCGCAACTGCTTACACCAGGTGTGCTGTCTGCAGCCGTTTCCTTGCGTGTTCAGCTGCACCGTGCATGGTTCTGGGCTGCCAGCAAGATGGAGCACATGGAGCAAACACAGCAGTGCTTGACGGACGGCCCCTCAGCAGAGCAGCGCTCGTGCTTGGGCGGCATTGTTGATGGTCTGCACCGTGTGCTGCATCGTGAGCTGCATGTGAAGGATTCAAGCACGGTTCCAGGCATGAGGCAGCTGGCGTGGTTGTCAGTGAAGCTCGCCCTGCTAGTTGAAGCCCTTCATGATACCTGCCCTGGCATTCAGCTGTGCATCTCTTCCTCTCATGAGCCTTTCAATGCAGAACGGCATGAAGATCCAATCATGCTGTGGCAGGGGCAGGGAATGGAGCCAAGCAGCAGGTACAGTGGAACACAGAGTTTGAAGTATCAGATGTGTGTCAAAATGACATTTGCACAGGTAAAACGAAGGCAATAGTCCTAAATGGTTTGTGTTGTTTTACCTCAATGTGCCATGCGAAACAACATGAGCAGATTGAAGAAGGATAACGGATGAGGTTTCCCCGTGTTCTTTGCTCGTGCAGGCAAGTGCTGTGGACACTGCGGCCAGGTTGAATGTACCAAAAAAAAGATGGCAAGGCGGAAGTTCTGATAAAGCAGCAAGTGGCAGTGGTGCAAGCCTAGCTTTGATATCCTGGCTTATTAGTTTTGCATGCTGGAACTACCATGTGGCTGCAGTGCCTTGACAGTTAGTGCACCATTGCCAGTAGGGGAACCAATGATTGTACAAAACGGTACACCCGTTTTTGGCAGAGAGCAAAGGGTTCATCCTTAAAAAGTATTATGTATTTTATAGCTCAGTTTTCTAGCATCGCCATAATTTGTATCACGTTGCTGTATCTCAGCTCTCTCTTTGTAAGTTGCTTAGCGCTTGCTGATATTGTGTTTTCCCCTTTGATAAATTTGATAAGTAGCCGTTGTGTCTATGAGCCAAATATGTTTTTGTATCACATGAACTATTTGCAAACAGTTGCCAAGCTCAATGAGTTCTGATGGTCGCAAAAATTACAGGAAACAACAGTGTCGTTCAAAGCAATTTTTATCATTGCTTAGAGGAGGTGTGCATTAAAACCGCAGTAGCCGGTGGAGATGGGAAAGTTTGTTGGCAGTTCGTCATGATGTTCCTTGGATTGTGCCTAGCCCATATTACTATTATTAGTAAGTTAGATGGTGTGTAACAACAATTCAGCAGATCCACCTTCCCCAGACAGCACCGACCCAAAGATCTCAGCATTCTACAACGTGACATTCAACTCATCGAGATCAAGTACTGTGAGGACACTAGACCGCAGAACCAGCTGAGCGCCGCGCAGGAACAACACAAAGGCTTCTGCTCCATCCTCCAAGGAGCCTCCTTTACCCTCCATACCATCCTTTTGGGAATGGGGGCACCATTGTTATGATATAACAGATATATTAATACAGGCGAAGAACCAAGGAGCGAGATGGATGAAAAGTTCTCACAGAAAAGTTTCTTCAGATTGCAGTCTGGCTGCCTATTTATTACCTACATAAGTAAATATGGACATCTCTGAAGAACTGTTCACTGTTTCATAGCATGTACTCAGTCTGCTCCTTGGCCTTGCATGCGTCCTCAGCACTTAACAACCATCTACAACAATCACGCACTGAAGCCTTTTAGGGAGCTGGGTCTTGAATTGCAAAGAGTTAAGAAACATACTTCCAAGCTTCATGTCCATTCTGTCAATTGCGCTGCCAAACCTGTTCATACCAAACGTGCCCTTTCCAGCAACTATTATCAACTCTAATCAGGAGAAGTTTCAGGTCAAGCCTGCAACCCTCCTGATCCTCATTGATATTTTTTTTTCCTTTAGCGGAGGAGTTTTACGGTACCTGGTACCAAAGCGGCTCCTTTTCCTTATTTAATGTGGGGAGTGATTTTTACTGCCTGCGTAGTTTTTCTTTTTCTTTTTCCAACTCTCAACAGGAGCAGGTTTCAGGCGAGACCTGCAGCTGTCTTATTAGATTACCTAGTTCCATTCTGTAGCAAAGGAGGTTCACAGTACACAGCACGAAAATGGCTCCTTTTCCTTGATAAATGTGGGGAGCGGCATTTCACTGCCTGTGCCTGTGTCAATTTTATACTTTAGCAGGTAGATTTGTGAGCAAGAATGGGCACTGACACCAGCAAGTATGTTTCAGTTGAAGAATAAGAAAAGAAACAAATACGCAGGCAGGCTGAAGCAGGCATCAAAAATTGCTCCCCACAAGATTTCAGTATATAAGGTGGTTATGAGTAACTAACAGTCTGCACCTCGATTATGTGTCAGTTGTGGTTTTACAGTAAAACAGCATGCTTTATAATTATTAAAAGAATCAAGAGGAACATACAATTAAAGATCACGGACTTTGCTTGAGTTCAAGTATCACACCTGAACTCAGCAGATGTGAAACAAAGTCATGCGGGGTGAGATACAAAGCCACGATGTAGCCAGACTATCACTTCCTATTGTACACTTTCTGACGTGTCACATTACATTGGTATTTCAGAGAACCCCATCAGCATCTTGCCAAACTCGTGCACCGCAACGCACGCACTCAAGGCACGCTCAAGTGCAGGACCGGTTGCCCCGTGTAAGAGTAAATCCTGGAGGCACTCTTTCGTCTCCTCACTCCGGCCTGCAGGTCAGAATGAGTTTATAACTTGTTTCAATAAAGGGGTGAGAACGATTAACCTAATTTCCTTCCAGTACCATTCCGACTCTCACCAGGATCCAGTTTCAGGCCAAACCTGCAACCCCCTTGATCCTTGACAATGTTTTCCTGCTTTCTGCTTTTGAAGGATATTACGTTACTGGGGGCTCCTTTCCTTCAATAATTTGGGGAGTGGCTTTTATTGTAAATGCAGGTCTACTTGTTTCCCCTTATTTCATGATACTTGGAAAATATAAAATATAGCAAGAATGCCACGTGCACTACGCCAGTGCCTTCTCACTGCAAAGACTTACAGGTCATCTCGGTGTGCACCTCCCCCTTTGTCACATCAAGCACTTTGATAACAGTGACCTTCACGTTTGAGGTCATGCCAACGTCCTGCATGGTGGAAAAAAGAGCGGAGAGTGTGTGCAAGAAATTGCAAGACAGTGAAGGGACAGGGCCTCAATGTAGGCAAGGATGCCACATATGTTGGCATGCTCTGCAAGCTTGTGTGCAAATGCAATTGCCAATTATGAAGTAAAGCCACCAGCTTACCGCGCTGTAGCTGCCTGTGTAGGCTTGCTTCTCCTTGGCCCTGAGCATGTTGATCGTGTTACCATAGCAATTGCCCACATGAAATCCTCCACTTGAATTTAAAGTGCAAGTTGCTGCCACTTCCAATAGCCTCTCCTTAACTTGAGGATCCTTTGCAGAATATGAGTAACAAAGGGCATAACTTAAAAATTTGAACACGCGATAGCAATTATGGTGCTTGCTTTCCCGTGAAAAATGTGAGGGATGGCTTTCACTGCCTGCCTGTGGTGTTCCTTGTCTTTGCCGTGCTGTGTAACCTCTAAGCCAATTGCTTTGGTGATCGGTATGCAATCCTAATATGCAATTATGAAGAGCAAATTATCAACATTTAAACAAAAGCCGCACCAGGCTAGTCTTGTATTCCCCGAGCAGTTTGTTGCGAAAATCAACTGCGTCCGAGTTTCCAAGATTTGAGATGAACAGGAGCTTTTGACTGGCACTTTTGATCTTTTTGTCGACCAAGTTCCTGTCCAGGAGCATGTTGCATAACGATTATGATGGAAAGAGGACATTTCGGCAGCTATGGTGGTCAGAGCCATCAAAAAGCACTAGACTGCATGCATTCTTTTGTTAAGATTTTTGCTGTAAATATAAGCTTTCTTGATGTATTGCTAAACTTTTGGAGCAGTTCAATAGCAGTCGAACTAAGCTGTATCGTGCAAAAACAGAGGTGCATGTACTTTTCCTGCCTGACTTAATAGACATCAATACAATTACACAGCTTGCAGCAGTAAACGGCGCACCCAATTACATCCTTGTAGAAATGAATGCTGAACAGACTGTTGTCCGGCTGAAGCAGCATGTGAAGAGACCAGGTCTTGTGGCATGGCCTCTTGGTGAAGTCCAGCGTGGTCTGCAATTTGCAGTAGCATAGGGTTAAAACTTTGCTCAAAATCTCGCCCATAAAGAAAAGCATTATACTAAAGTATTTACTGCTTAACGCACCTATTTCTTACAGCATACCTGCAACTGAGACTCAAGCAAGGAGACATGATGCTCACTGACTCCGTTGCTGTACACAGATTTGAAGTTGTCTGGGACTTTTGCTTCCTGTGTAAATAAGGGAGGAAGGAGCAGCATGAGATTTTGCAAGTGCTTATCAACGAGAACCAAGGCCCCCAAAATGGAATAACTGAACTCTTGCTGGAGTTTACAACTCAGTTTGCATTTTTTAACATCCTGATTGGTCCTTTTTTGGGTTCAGACGTACCTGGAGCTCAGAAAAACTGCACTCCCTCCCATCGTTTAGCCGCCATGCCCGTGGACGGACCATCCGTGAATCCTCGTAGAAGAAATTTTTGCCTACAGCAAATGAGAAGGATAGTTGGACTTAAATGTGTGGGAATGCTTGGTGCCACAGGGTTAAGACCCTGTTGTCACCAACGGGGTTTGAAAACAAGGACTTGCCGATAATCTCCATACAATTTCATCTAGCCGGGGCCAAACCACGCCACATGCTCCGGCTGAGATAGTATGGTTGACTAAAAACTAACAAGGACTTGATACTGGCATCCATGGCAAACATGCATCACCTACCAAAGTTGCTGTGTAGCTTCAGCTGATCAAAGGCAGGTGTGTATGCACACGCTTTTTGCACAGCAGATGTGATCTCCCTGACTAACACCTCCCGAGCATCACTGCCTGGCCAAAAGCTGCTGGCAGAGCTGCTTGTATGTGCCTGAACGATTGAGTAAGACGTAAAAAAGGAAAGTATCTGTGACCAGCGGGTGGGATATTATGGAATCAATATCTAAAGTTGGAAATCCTAGCTCTGCTGCTGCCATTCGTGTTCATTTAACGTTCAATTCCACTTGTCCGTGGCTGCCATTTATATGTGCGTTTCAAGGCGTCTAGATGCAGAACAGAGCATGATGACATAGAACAGTACACTGTTAGTGCAGTTAAGCAGCATAATCTGAGTATGCCCTGTGTCGATCTTGGTTGCCAAAGAAGAGACTACACACCTGGACACTGGCACTCGATGCCTCAACAGGAGTGGATAGCTTGTACAGAGCCTCGGTGCGCTGGGCAGCTTTTGCTACCTCCCCTGAATGATAAAATAAAAATTAGACCTCAAGGCATGGGCATGAGCTGTCACATATGGAGAGGTTTTCAAAGTGAGATGCGAGAGGTTGATGACCTTAATGTCAGTTGTATTCCGGTGTAAGTATAAGCAGATGCATTCTCACTTTAATACGTGTACATGGTTACGCCATGGAGGTAACCAATCTCCTGGGGGTGGCTTTGACCACATGTCAAGCCTTCTCGGCAGCACGCAGAACTTACGATCTTGCAGACGTGTGACGTTTGTGTTTCAATTGCACAATGCTTCCTTTTTAGCCTTCACTTTCACAAAGCTGGCCTATTCTTTTTGCAATTCAAAGACTAAAGGTTTTATACACCCTCAGCCCTGCCTATAGCGCCTTATATAAGCTGAATATTATCCCTATCCCTGCTCTTTTTTTCCTTTCGCCCTCTGACACGTGCCGTTATTTTTCTTGGCAGGCATGGGTGTCGACGGCTCAGCATTTGGTTCCAGTATGCCTTCTAATTCTTCCCTCCAGCTTCCAAAGATTCTCTCGCGTCAGTCTGTTGTAGTCTCGGTGTTGATTCCCCTTCCCTTGAAACATAGCCATACTTATAGTACAGCACATACCACATAATAATAATAAAGCACATACCACATACCTAAATCCTTCATGAACTTCACTTTTGGCTGGGGCCCATCAAAGCCAACAAGACAGTAGAACGACCTCTCTGGATGAGGGTAACCTCCCCCTGAAATGCAAGGCGTGCTTCTGATTGACGAGCATCGTGTAAGAAAGTCAGATCAATTGGACTACGTGCCCCGTGCCCCACACATGCAATTCACTCCTTTGCTCGTGCCAACGTGTGTGCGTGTGCAACACACATGCAGAAGTGCGGTGTTGCCTCGTGGTACTACGCCGCGCATGCAAGCGTGTTTGGAAAGTTTTCATTCTGCACTGCCTTCTCCTCTTCATGGGACTCACCTGTGGCAAGTGCTTGAATTGCAGCTGTAGAAGTCTCACCGCTTCCGACACCGCCTCTTGCGAGTATCCGGATACGGAGACAGCCAAGAATGGATCTTCTGCCCAGAAACGACAGCCAGAGAGGCGCTCAAGGGACTTTATGTTTGAGCCTCCCCTCCCAATGAGCGCCCCTGCCTGAAAGCGGGGTGGAACGGGAACTCTCTCGTTAAACATTGAATTCTACAAATTTGAACTTGTATTCGTATAATTTATGTTATAAAGTGTAACTGAAATTTCACGGGAAATCGATTAAGCATACCTTTGCTTCATGAAAAATGTATTTAACAAGTTACTTGGTAACCCGTATCATTCGTGTTCGTGGCCTCGCTTTTTATGGCTTATGACGCATTTTCACGATTTTCAACAGTTTTGAATACGCGGTATTAACGCGGGACGAATTATTTATGCATTCAAGCATTAATCCATGCACGTTAACAATGCTCCTCGATTTTTACCATTTTGGCTAAACCCCATCCCTCTGCCCTCTTCGAGCAGCATGGCAGTGAGATACAAGCTAGAAACCAGTATTCAGGCTGCAGGATCTTGAAAGAGCGGGGTTTTGGGTGCTCAAAGTTATGCCACAGGCTCAATTCGGCCCATAATTTTGGTGAGTGCCCTGTAGGTTTTGGTGTGAGTGCCCTGCTGTAGTTCAGACTAGTTTGGTGAGTGCCCTGTAGTTTGTAGTGTGAGTGCCTAGTTCAGACTAGTTAAGATCAAGTTTTATAACTGGTCAACGCTACTGTAAGTAATTATATCCGCACCATTATTCCTTAGTCGACCCTCCCCTCTCAATTAATATTTATGTAAATTAGCCCGCGTTAATTAACTCGTTGTGTACCTTAAAGTGGATTAACGCTTTTATACATTACCTAATCAATCAATTAATCTGTCAATCCGCACGTTGTAAGTACACCGTCACTACATAATCGTGCAATGCCACGGAGGCCAAAAAAAAAGAATACTCCTCAATTTTTCGTAACGTTTAACATGCAGCCTAGCAGTCATACTTATTGACTGGCGGCTTTATCTGTAAACTCTAAAGCGTAAAAAAAGGAATAATACCTTAACTTCTGAAGCCACGAGCTTTCTTCGTGCTCTAAATTGGCCCACTCTTAATTGCGCACTGCTTTTTCTCCATGTTGTTGTCTGTGGTTGTCTGTGGTTCTGAAGATGTGAATTATAATTAGCCTGCCGAATGCACTTGAAAATTGAACATAAATATGAGGACGGATTAAATAAATACTCTCACAGAATGAAGCCTGACGGGGATTGGCAGCCTGAGGAGGAATAAAATCAGTCTGGAAGACAGTGAAGCCGTGTATCAATAAAGAGATCCCCACGCTGTTCCCTTACTATGAGGTGCTTTAAGGAAAACAATTAAGGAAAACAGAAGTTCCAAGTAAGTATCTAGCTAAACTGATGTAACCTAGAGAAAGCAATGTGTACTTCATCATTTTTCGTTCGCAGTCCTAAAGGTCTCAGCAAAGGAGATGGACCTGCCTTGCTCTAAATATTTCATCCTTCAGGCACAACAGGCAACAGGAGCAGCCCTGACTTGGACAAATCATGCCCAGAACCCTATCATCAGCATGGAGAGCGCCCCTGCCACCAAGGCCACATGGCTCAGCAAAATTGTGCCAGGCACAAAGCAAATGCGCTGATGCCTCAGCGGAGGGGCCTCCAAGCTGCTGCTCGCACCAAAAGGCAGGACAGAGGGAAGGCCAGGCGCGGCGGCCGCTGCTGCTCCCGCACCATAAGCGGCATACTGTTTAGCTACATACTTGTTGTGCTCTGCAACAAGCTGCTGGGAAATATAGAGCAGCATGCCGGCAGAGGCTGCATTTGCGAGACCCTGCAGTTGAGAAAGGCAGAGGACGATGTCCAGAACAATTAGAACTAGAATAATATTATGAATTAGGCTTGAGGACATTCTTAAGCGCACTGTGTGTACAAGCTTCCGCAGCCTTCATGTTGTGAGTAGGAAGCCCGTAACTCATGGTTAAGCATGGGTAAATAGGGTGTATAATTTTGCCAGCGAGGCTGAACGAGCCTCGTCGGGGGCAAGGCTCGTCGATATAGGCCCTAGTTGGTGCATTATGGTTAAAAAATCACTTTCTGACACTTGCGCGGATTGCGCCAATATCTATTCTGGAGTTGATTTATAATCAGTGTTGTGCAACTACACCGTCTTTCGGCTTTTTTGACCGTCTAGACGGTCTGTACCGTATTTGCACCGTACAAGACGGTGCTAGTACGGTCTGTTTGAAAAGTACGGTCCCAACCGTACAAGGACGGTGCCACCGTACAATACGATTCTGACCGTAATTTGGCCGTTTGGCTCCAATTTCGGCCCATAACATTTCTTTTCTTTAAAATTATTGGACAGAATTCAAATACTGCGTCTGACTTTGAGTTTTTATGCAAGCCACTACTGGTCCCTTCCCCCGAGCTGATGCAGCCTCAACCCAGCCTTGGGGTCGTTCATAGAAGCATTGTGTGACGTCAGCACATGGGAGGAGCACACCGGGGAGCGAAAATGGGAGGTTTGGGGGCGGAGAGGCCATTCTGAGGCCAATTTTGCACTGGCAGTGCCAGCTTGGCACCGTATTGTACACCGTGAACTACGGTCACCAAAACACCAGGCTTGTCGAGTTGTACGGTACGGTACGATGACGGTCTGTACGGTACGCACCGTACTTGTTAAATTACGGCGTAATACCGTAATTATCACACCGTACTTTACCGTAATTACGGTAAAATACGGTACGGTGTACGGTACGGTGTACGGTACGGTGCCAAGCTGGCACTGCCAGTGCAAAAATGGCCTCAGAATGGCCTCTCCGCCCCAAAACCTCCCATTTTCGCTCCTCGGTGTGCTCCTCCCATG